>Ga0256833_1002265_pt1 | contig 13705 bp, 9 predicted proteins | sample 356284metaG_FD_190535 | JGI IMG/M metagenome (GOLD analysis project Ga0256833, IMG submission 190535) | Hydrothermal vent microbial communities from Mid Atlantic Ridge, Atlantic Ocean - 356-284 | ecosystem: Environmental > Aquatic > Marine > Hydrothermal vents | place: Atlantic Ocean: Mid...
GATAACCCCTATAGCAATGGAGAAGGGATTGAGGTTTGCTATCAGGGAAGGTGGAAGGACTGTTGGAGCAGGAACAGTTACAGAGATAATTGAGTAATTGGAGAAGAGATGAGGGACATAATCAGTTTGCAATGTACCGAGTGCAAAAGGAAAAACTATACAACTACAAAAAATAAAAAGAGAATGACGGGAAAATTAGAGTTGAAAAAGTATTGCAGGTTCTGTCGCAAGCACACGGTGCATAAAGAGGCTAAGGCATAAATAAGCACAGGTAGGCCAGTAGCTCTAATTGGTAGAGCATCGGACTCCAAATCCGAGGGTTGGGGGTTCGAATCCCTCCTGGCCTGCCATTTTTTAGGGGTGGAAGATGGCTAAATATGTTGAATGGTTAAAAGACTCCTGGAAGGAGTTAAAAAGGGTTACATGGCCCACAAAGGAAGATGTTATTGCGACAACCATAGCCGTTCTCGTGTTGACGGTTATATTTTCAGTGGCAATATATTTTTCTGATAAAATCATCTCGGCGGTGGTTGAGTATATTTACAGGGTTCTTGGCTCTTAAAGGAGATTCTGAATGGCTTTGCAATGGTATATAATACACACCTATTCCGGGTATGAAAACAGAGTAAAAGAAACCCTTGAAAAAAGGATAAAGGCCTTTGGTCTTGAGGATAAAATAACGCAGATCCTGATCCCCACTGAAAAGGTTGTTGAGGTGAAAAAGGGGAAAAAGGTTGAAAGTATAAAAAAGTTTTTTCCAGGTTACATACTTATTCAAATGGAGATGGATGATCATCTGTGGCATTTTGTTAGAAACACACCCAAGGTTACGGGGTTTGTAGGCGGAAAGAAGCCCAAACCTTTGACTGACGAAGAGGTTGAGGAGATACTCAATCAGGTTAAAACTTCCAGAGAAAAACCAAAGGCGGAAATAAAATTTGCACCGAACGATAAGGTTAAGATAATAGATGGGCCTTTTAAAAACTTCATAGGCACGGTTGAAGAGGTTAATGAGGACAAGGGAACGGTAAGAGTTATGGTTACTATTTTTGGAAGGTCAACCCCTGTTGAACTTGGTTTTTTAAAGGTTGAAAAAGTATAAAAACTTAGAGAGGTTTAGCAATGGCAAAGAAGGTAATAGGACAGATTAAATTGCAGATTGAGGCAGGTAAGGCAAATCCGTCGCCACCTATTGGCCCTGCTCTGGGTCAGCATGGTGTTAATATTATGGATTTCTGCAAGCAGTTTAACTCAAGAACGCAGAACCAGATGGGAATGGTTATTCCTGTTGTGATTACTGTATATCAGGACAGGTCTTTTACATTTATTACAAAAACCCCTCCTGTTGCCAATCTGATAATGAAAGAGCTTGGTATTGAGAAAGGGTCTTCGGAGCCAAACAAGGTAAAGGTTGGTAAGTTGAAGAGGGATAAGGTGAGGGAGATAGCCCAGATAAAATTGCCTGACCTCAATACAAACGATATCGAGGCGGCAATGAGGATTGTTGAAGGTACTGCCCGCTCAATGGGTGTTACCATAGAGGATTGATCTATTAAGCCTGACCACGGGTTAAAGTGGTAGATACTAATTGGAGGTGCTATGGCTAAAAGGGGTAAAAAGTATCGTCAGGCATTGGAGAGGATTGAGCCTAACAGAGAGTACCCCCTTGATGAAGCCATCAGGTTGGCAAAAGAGATTGCATTTGCTAATTTCGATGAGACCTTTGAAATTCACATGCGTCTCGGGGTTAACCCCAAATATGCCGACCAGATGGTGAGAGGTACTTTGGTACTACCCCACGGCACCGGTAAATCAGTGAAGGTTGCTGTTATTGCTTCTGGAGACAAGTACAAAGAAGCAGAATCTGCTGGAGCTGATATTGTCGGTGGGGAAGACCTTGTTGAGAAGATTAAAGGGGGATGGCTTGAGTTTGATGCTCTGATAGCCACGCCTGACATGATGAGGCATGTAGGAAAGCTTGGAAGGATCCTTGGACCAAGGGGGTTGATGCCAAACCCCAAAGCAGGTACGGTTACCTTTGATGTTGCGAATGCTATTAAAGAGTTAAAAGCTGGAAGGATTGAGTACAAGGTGGATAAAACGGGGATTGTGCACAACGCTATCGGTAAACGTTCTTTTGATGAAGAGAAGTTGATAGACAATGCAAAGGCTTATATTCAGGCAATTATCAAGGCAAAACCAGCATCTGCTAAGGGTAGGTATATCCATTCTATTTATGTAGCAACCACAATGGGCCCTGGAATAAAAGTGGACCCTTCCAGTGTTGAGTGAGGTGAGCCGTGATTAAAAAAGAGAAGATTGAACTGGTAAAAAACCTGAAACATGACCTTGAAGATGCAGTATGCCTCTATCTTTTTGAATTTTCAAAGGTTACTGTTAACGAAGATAATGCGCTGAGAATGAAAATAAGGGAGACAGGTGCAACTTACAGGGTTATCAAAAACAGGCTTTTGAAAAAGGCGACTGAGGGAACAAGGTTTCAGGATGCAACTAAAGATCTCGTAAGGAACACAGTGGTGGCTTATACAAAAGAGGACCCGGTGGCACTTGCCAAGATTCTTGCTGATTTTGCAAAGGAAAAGGAGACCTTTTTCTTTAAAGGTGGGATACTTGAAGACACGGTGTTAACAGAGGAGATGTTTAATGAGGTAGCAACACTTCCTTCGAAAGAGGAACTGGTTGCGAAGCTCATGTATCTGTTGAATTACCCATTACAGGGTCTTGTAACTGCATTGCAGGGCATTTACAGGAACCTTCCTGTTGTCCTTAATCAGATTGTCAGAAAAAAAGAAGAGAATAACTAAACTTTAATATTATGGAGGATGAAATGGCTAAATTAACACAGGAAGAAATCATTAACTCAATTAAGGAGATGACTGTTCTTGAACTTAACAACCTTGTTAAGGCTCTTGAGGAAGAGTTTGGTGTAAGTGCAGCGGCTGCTGCTGTTGCGGTTCCTGCTGCAGGTGCTGCTGGTGCTGCTGAGGCTGCTGAGGAGAAGACAGAGTTTGATGTAATTCTTAAATCGCCTGGTGCAAAGAAACTGGAAGTGGTAAAGGTTGTTAAGAAACTCACAGGGCTTGGTCTTAAAGAGGCAAAGCAACTTGTTGACGGAGCACCTTCACCTGTAAAAGAGGGGGTTTCAAAAGAAGAGGCTGAAGATCTCAAAAAGGCACTTGAAGAAGCCGGTGCTGAGGTTGAAGTTAAGTAAACTGACTAAAAAACAACGGGAGGGCAGTGTTTTGCCCTCTTTTTATTTTTTGATCGCAATTAAGACATTGAAAGCAAAGGTGTGCCTTTATTGTGATTTTGGTATATATTTTTTACAATATCTGAAATAAATATACATGACTTTTACAATAATATCAAGTTTTAGGAGATAAAAAATGGAAAATATGCCCAAAAATGTTCATCTTGAAAGAGTGGATTTTTCCAGGATAAAGACTTATCTTCCCATTCCCAACCTTATAAGTATTCAGCTGGACTCTTACAAGAAATTTCTTCAAATGGAGAAATTGCCTGAAGATAGAAAAGAAATTGGTTTGCAGGCTGCTTTTAAAAGTGTTTTTAATATAGAAGATTTCAGGGGAAAGGCAAAGATTGAGTTTGTTGAATATAAAATTGGCAACTGGGAGTGCAAATGTGGTTTTTTAAAGGGAGAAGAACACAACAGTTTCAGGTGTAAAAAGTGCAAAAAACCTGTGTATGTTACCGACCCCACAGAAAAGTATGTAATATGCGAACATTGCGGATACAGAAATGATGCAAAGCCTGATATCTGTCCAAGGTGTGAAACCCCCGTTGAGTTAAAACTGGATTATAGTGTTGATGAATGCGAAAGCATGGAAAAAACCTATTCAGTACCATTGAAAGTAAAGTTCAGACTCACTGTCTTCGATGTTGATTCGAAAGGGGAAAGAACGGTTAAAGAGGTCAAAGAGAAAGAGATATTCTTTGGTGAGATCCCAATCATGACTAAAAGAGGCACCTTTATTTTCAATGGTACTGAAAGGGTTATTGTAAACCAGCTCAACAGATCTCCTGGTGTTTTTTATAAAAAGGATAAAGATAAAAACTCTTATATTCTGCAGATAATCCCGTACAGGGGGGCATGGATTGAATTTGAGTTTGACAAAAAAGAGATAATGTACATCAGGATAGACAGGAAAAGAAAATTTAATGCAGGTATATTTTTAAGGTGTTTTGGTTTGCTTGATGAGGATTTTTCTAAAACGACAACATTTTTAAAGAAATTTTATACAGTACATAAAATGAAGATAGGAGAAGAAGGGGATTTAATCTACCTCTCTCCCTCCATTGCATTGAAAGACAAAAGAGTTGCTGACGATGTGGTCGATGCCAATGGAAAGAAGGTTTTATCTGAAGGTAACAAATTTAAAAAATCCACATTGAGAAAGGTATCTCAGGATTCTCTGATCCCGTTTAGCCTTTCTGAATTTGATGTTGTCAGAAATGTTGAGGATATTATTCACCCTGAAACTTCTGAAATTCTCTATCCGGCAAACACTGATATTACGGTTGTGGAAATTGAAAAACTCAGAGAATTGGGCATTAAAGAAATAAAGGTAATACTCCCCAAGGACGACGTGATTGGCGCTGTTTTAAGCAACACCCTCCAGAAAGATGGCATTGAATCAACCAATGACGCTTTGATTGAACTATACAGGAAATTAAGGCCTGGTGATCCTCCCACCCTTGAAAGTGCAAGAAAACTTTTTATTTCCCTTTGCTTTGATAGGGACAGGTATGATATTTCAAGGGTTGGCAGGTTGAAGTTCAATACTAAACTGGGAGTAAAAACAGACCTTGAACAGAAAGAACTTTCTATCGAGGACATCCTTATATCCCTTGAGTATTACTTTAAACTTCCAAAAGGGATTGGTGAGGTTGACGATATTGACCACCTTTCAAATAGAAGGATAAGGTCTGTTGGAGAGCTGCTGGAAAACCAGTTCAGGGTCGGGCTTGTTAGAGTTCAGAAGGCTATCAAAGAGAAGATGTCCATTATGGATGACTTTGATCAGGTAACCCCTGCTGAATTGATAAGTCCAAAACCGGTTATGGCAATAATCAGAGAATTTTTTGGACAATCTCAACTTTCCCAGTTTATGGATCAAACAAACATTTTATCTGAGATCACCCATAAAAGAAGACTCTCGTCCTTAGGACCAGGTGGTTTAAGCAGGGAGAGAGCCGGTTTTGAGGTCAGGGATGTTCACCCATCTCATTACGGAAGAATATGCCCAATTGAAACCCCGGAAGGACCAAATATTGGTCTTATCGTTTCTCTTGCATGTTATGCCAGGGTCAACGAGTTCGGATTTATTGAAACTCCTTATAAAAAGGTTGAGAACGCACGGGTGCTTGATCATGTGAAGATCATTTTCCCCGGAGAGTCCAGCAAGTTCAAAGTTGGTGAAATAGTATTAAAGGAAGAGTACGAGGAAGAAAATAAAAAACTTGAAAAAGAAGGAAAACTTCTGATGGCTGCTGAGCCCTATGTTTTTTATTTATCTGCCTGGGAAGAAGATAAATATAAAATTGCTCAGGCTAATGCTCCGAGAGACGAAAACAATTACATAACTGTTGAGCAGGTTAATGCAAGGGTTGCCGGGGAATCTAAACTTATACCGAGAGAAGAGATAGACTTTATTGATGTTTCCCCAAAACAGATTGTTTCGATTGCGGCATCCCTCATACCATTTCTTGAACACGATGACGCAAACAGGGCATTGATGGGTTCAAACATGCAGAGGCAGGCTGTCCCTTTACTTCAAACAGAGGCACCTTTCGTTGGTACAGGAATGGAGCACATAGTTGCAAAAGACAGTGGTTTGACCGTGGTTGCAAAGAGGTCTGGCTGGGTTGAAGCGGTGGATGGGCAGAGGATAGTTGTAAGGGTGGACAGTTCTGAAGCAAACGAAGACATAATTGGTGTTGATATATATCCCCTTGTGAAATTTAAGAGGTCAAATCAGGATACATGTTTCAATCAGAGGCCGATTGTTAAAAAGGGTGATTATGTAAAAAAGGGACAGATAATAGCGGATGGTCCAGGTACTGACAGAGGAGAGCTTGCTCTTGGAAGGAATGTTCTCGTTGCTTTTATGCCGTGGAGGGGATACAACTTTGAGGATGCTATTTTAGTTAGCGAAAAGATCGTAAAAGAGGATATTTACACCTCCATACACATAGAAGAGCTTGAGATTGAAGCAAGGGATACGAAACTTGGTCCTGAAGAGATAACGAGGGATATTCCAAATGTTAACGAAGAGTTTTTAAAAGACCTTGACGATAGCGGAATAATCAGAATAGGGGCCAAAGTAAAACCAGGGGACATACTTGTTGGTAAAGTTACTCCGAAAGGTGAATCAACACCAAGCCCGGAAGAGAAGCTTTTGAAGGCTATTTTCGGTGCGAAAGCGGAGGATGTGAAGGATGCCTCTTTAAGAACTCCTCCTGGAATGGAAGGTACTGTGGTGGATGTTAAGATATTTGCCAGAAAGGGTGTTGAAAAGGATGAAAGAGCAAGGCAGATTGAAAGGGAAAGAATAGAATCTCTTGAGAAGGACCTTCAGGACAAGGAGAGGATAATAAGAATACAGACCAAGTTTCAAATACTCAAACTGATTGAAGGGTTAAAACTTAAAGAGGATTTTGTTGACAAACACGGCAAATTGGTTGCGAAAAAAGGTACCAGGGTCACTGAAAACCTTATTGAATCAATAGGAATAAAAGATGCTGCAAACCTGAAAGTTGGAAACAAAAAGATTGTTGAGGAGTTAAAGAGAATAGTTGAAAAGTTTGACGAGAAAATTTTAATTGAGAGAAAGGTATTTGAAAGAGAAGTTGAGAAACTTAAAAAAGGCGATGAACTACCATCTGGTGTTATAAAAATGGTAAAGGTTTACATAGCGGTTAAAAGGAAACTTTCAGAAGGTGACAAAATGGCAGGAAGGCATGGAAACAAGGGTGTTGTTTCAAGAATTCTTCCCGAAGAAGACATGCCTTACCTTCCTGATGGGACTCCTGTTGACATAGTATTGAACCCCTTGGGAGTACCATCCCGTATGAATGTTGGGCAGATACTTGAAACTCACCTTGGATGGGCGGCAAAAGCACTTGGATTGCACTTTGCTACCCCTGTTTTTGATGGTGCTTCATCTGAAGATATAAAATTTTACCTGCAAAAGGCTGGTTTGCCTGAATCAGGTCAGACATTTCTTTTTGATGGGAAAACCGGTGAAAGGTTTGATCAGCCGATAACTGTTGGATACATGTACCTTCTAAAACTTCACCACCTTGTTGACAACAAAATACATGCAAGGTCAATTGGTCCTTACTCTCTTATTACCCAGCAGCCTCTGGGTGGTAAAGCGCAGTTTGGTGGTCAGAGGTTTGGAGAGATGGAGGTATGGGCACTTGAGGCCTATGGCGCAGCATACACTTTGCAGGAGATGCTCACCTATAAATCAGATGATGTTCAGGGAAGGAACAAAATATATGAGGCAATTGTAAAAGGCAAAGAGATACCTGAGCCTGGAATCCCGGAATCATTTAATGTTCTAATGAAAGAAATAATGAGCCTTTGCCTGAATGTTCAGTTCAATGTGGATGAAAGAGGTAATCTTGAATCTCAGGAAGAGGGTATTTCTGATGCCGATGAGGTTCAGGCTATTTTAAACAATGACAATAACGAAGAATAATTTGGGAGGAAGTTGTGGAAAAGCAACATAAACCGGGAAGCAATCTTGGTGGCGACTTTTCAATTAACCACATAAAAAACATTAGAATAAGCGTCGCCTCACCGGAGGACATAAGGGAATGGTCTTACGGTGAGGTAACCAAGCCTGAAACTATCAATTATAGAACCTTTAAGCCTGAAAAAGATGGGCTTTTCTGTGCAAAGATATTTGGTCCTATAAACGATTACGAGTGTTTATGCGGGAAATATAAAAAGCCAAGGTACAAGGGTATTGTTTGTGATAAATGTGGAGTTGAGGTCACTCTCTCAAAGGTTAGAAGGGAGAGAATGGGACGCATTGAGCTGGTTGCCCCTGTTTCTCATATCTGGTTTCTAAAAGCATTACCATCAAAGATTGGAACTCTTCTTGACATAACTTTGAGAAATGTTGAAAAAGTACTTTACTTTGAAAGCTACATTGTGCTGGACCCTGGAACAACCAAACTTGAGTACAAACAACTTTTGAGCGAAGATGAGTACAGAAAAGCGGTTGAGGAATACGGTGCAGGCAGCTTTGAAGTTGGAATGGGGGCGGAGGCTATAAAAAGATTGCTGGAAGACATAAACATAGAAGAACTCTCCGTTGAATTAAGGTACGAGATGTTAAACGAAACATCGGAGCAAAAGAGATTGAAAATAGCAAAGAGGCTTAAAATAGTTGATGCTTTCAAAAAATCAGGGAATAAGCCTGAAAACATGATACTTGAAGTTATCCCCGTTATTCCCCCTGAGTACAGACCACTTGTTCCTCTTGATGGTGGCAGATTTGCAACTTCAGACCTGAACGACCTGTACAGAAGGGTAATAAACAGGAATACCAGATTGAGGAAATTGCAGGAACTAAGAGCCCCAGAAGTGATAATGAGAAACGAAAAAAGAATGTTGCAGGAAGCAGTTGATGCTCTCTTTGACAACGGAAGAATGGGCAAGGTTGTAAAGGGCTCAAATGACAGACCGTTAAAATCACTTGCTGACAATCTTAAAGGTAAAAAGGGAAGGTTCAGGCAGAATCTCCTTGGTAAAAGGGTTGATTACTCTGGCAGAACGGTCATAGTTATTGGTCCTGAGCTTAAACTTAACCAATGTGGTTTGCCAAAAAAGATGGCGCTCGAGCTTTTCAAACCATTTATCTTTCATGAACTTGAAAAAAGAGGTTATGCAAGAACCATTAAAGAAGCAAAAGAAATGGTTGAACTTGAAAAACCGGAAGTATGGGATGTCCTTGAAGATGTTATTACCGGTCACCCTGTACTGTTAAACAGGGCACCGACACTTCACAGGCTTTCAATTCAGGCATTCTATCCTGTTTTAATTGAGGGAAAAGCAATTAAACTTCATCCACTTGTATGTACGGCATTCAATGCGGATTTCGATGGTGACCAGATGGCTGTTCATGTACCTCTATCACCAAAAGCGCAACTTGAATCCATTGTTCTTATGCTTTCTTCAAACAATCTCCTGTCTCCGGCATCAGGAAGACCCATTGTAACTCCTACCCAGGACATTGTTCTGGGAACTTACTATCTCACCGTTATGAGAAAGAACAGGAAAGGTGAGGGGATGGTATTTGTTGACTTTGATGAGGTGCTTGCCGCCTATGAATCTGGTTATGTTGACATACATGCCAGAATACGGGTAAGGTACACAGGAAAGATTCTCGATACATCAAAGGCAAGAGATAGCCAGAATCTGCTTGATATGGAAGCGGAAGAGGTGAAAGATAAGCTGATTGAAACAACTCCAGGAAGGATAATCTTCAACAATGCACTAAAGGGATATCTCCCATTTGTCAATGGACTTCTCAAAAAGAAAGGGCTTGGAAGCCTTGTTTCACTTGCTTACAAAACCCTTGATCGTGAAAAAACTGTTGAGTTGCTTGATGAAATCAAAAAGACAGGTTTTTACTATGCAACGAGAGGCGGAATTTCATTTGGAATGGACGATATAATAGTCCCCGAGGCAAAGAAAAAAATACTTGAAGATGCTCCGAAAGAGATAGCGAAGATCGAAGAAATGTACCAGCAGGGTCAAATAGAGGCCTCTGAAAGGTACAATAAAATAATAAAGTTCTGGGGTGATATTACTGACAAAGTTGCTGAAGAGATGATGAAAGACCTTGAGAAGGCAAATGAAGAAGGTGAGTTTTTAAATCCGATATACATTATGGCTGATTCGGGTGCGAGGGGTTCGAAACAGCAGATAAGGCAGCTTGCAGGTATGAGAGGTTTGATGGCAAAACCTTCAGGAGAAATTATAGAAACACCAATTACAGCAAATTTTAAAGAAGGTCTTTCTGTTCTCCAGTACTTTGTATCAACTCATGGAGCGAGAAAGGGACTTGCTGATACGGCATTGAAAACAGCGGATTCTGGTTATCTTACAAGAAGGTTGATTGATGTTGCTCAGGATGTGATCGTAAGAGAAGAGGATTGCGGGACACTTGACGGTATATGGATAACAGCGCTTATTGACCAGGGAGAGGTAAAGGTTCCTTTAAGAGAAAGGATAGTTGGCAGGGTAACCCTTGAAGACATAGTTGACCCTTATACAAATGAACTTATTGTCCCTGCAGGGGAGGAGATAACGGAGCCACTTGCCGAGGCGATAGAGAATGCAGGTATAGAAAGGGTTAAAATAAGATCTGTTCTTACATGCGAATCCAGGGAAGGTGTTTGCAGAAAGTGTTACGGACGAAACCTTGCAACAGGCAAACTTGTTGAGCTTGGTGAGGCTGTGGGAGTGATTGCTGCACAATCTATTGGTGAGCCAGGCACACAGTTGACTATGAGAACCTTCCATGTCGGAGGAACTGCATCCAGGGTTGCCGAGCACTCAAAGCATGAGGCAAGAAGGAATGGAAGAGTTAAGTTTGTTAACATATCCTATGTTGAGGCCGAAGATGGCACCCTTGTTGTTCTTTCAAGGAAAGGTTACATAGCGATAATTGACAGTGATGAAAACGAAAGGGAGAAGTACAATCTTGTTACAGGGGCAAAGGTTTTTGTAAGGGATGGTGAAGAGGTAAAAGAGGGTCAGTTGATAGCGGAGTGGGATCCGTTCTCTTTTGTTATTGTAAGTGATAAATCCGGTTATATTGAATTTAAGGATGTTAAAGAAGGGCTAACAATGGTTGAGGATGTTGACGAAACCACAGGTTTCACCAGAATGAAGATTATTGAATGCCCTGATGAAAAAATACAACCAATGATTGTTTTGAGGAATGAGGAGAGAGAGGTAATTGCCAGATATCCTCTTCCCACTGGATCAATAATAGTTGTTGACGAGGGTCAGTATGTGCCAGCAGGGACAACGCTTGCTAAAATAGCAAGGGATACGACAAAAACAATGGACATCACAGGTGGTTTACCCAGGGTTGTTGACCTGTTTGAAGGCAGGAAGCCAAGAGACTACGCAATAATTTCAGAAATTGATGGTGTTGTCAGGTATGGAAAGATAGTAAGAGGCTATAGAAAAATCTATGTGGAATCTCCAACTGGCGTTAAAAAGGAGTACAACATTCCGAAAGGAAAATACATTCACTTTAACGATGGGGATGAAATAAGGGCTGGAGAACCTCTGATTGATGGTCCTATCAATCCCCATGACATACTCCATGTTCTTGGAGCGAAGGAATTGCAGAAGTTTCTAATAAACGAAGTACAGGAAGTTTATAGAAACCAGGGTGTTACAATAAACGATAAGCACATTGAGATAATAATAAGGCAGATGATGAGGTGGATTGAAGTTGAGGATCCTGGAGATTCTGAGTTTGTTGTAGGGGATAAAATTGACAAGTTTAAGTTTCAGGAAGTAAACGACAAATTGATTGCTGAGGGGAAAAAACCTGCCAAAGGCAAACAGCTTCTGCTCGGTATAACCAAGGCTGCTTTAAACACAGACAGCTTTATTTCGGCGGCATCATTTCAGGAAACCACAAAGGTTTTAACGGATGCAAGTGTTGAGGGCAGGGTTGATAATCTCCATGGGCTAAAAGAGAATGTTATACTCGGGAAATTGATACCTGCGGGAACAGGTTTTCAGGGTTATTATGATTTTGAGATTGAAAATGATGAAACTTTAAAAGAAATTGATGAACAGGAAAAAGAACTTGAGATTGCAAAAAAAAGTATAGGTATTGAAGATTGACACAAAAAAAATGTTGACTTGGATAGTTTTGTTTTGTTAGAATGCTTTTTGCTTTGTGGAGGTTTGTTTATTAACTGAAAAAAAATAAAGGAGAGTGGAATTGCCAACAATTAACCAGTTAGTAAGAAAGGGAAGACAGAAGATCAAATCAAAGACAAAGTCTCCTGCACTTACAAGATGTCCTCAGAGAAGGGGCGTCTGTACGAGGGTATATACCACAACCCCTAAAAAACCTAACTCTGCCATAAGAAAAGTTGCAAGGGTGAGGTTAACAAATGGGTTTGAGGTAACTGCATACATCCCCGGTATAGGGCATAATTTGCAGGAGCACTCAGTTGTTTTGATCAGAGGCGGAAGGGTTAAGGATTTGCCTGGTGTTCGTTACCACATTATCCGTGGTACTTTAGATGCACAGGGTGTTGAAGGAAGATTAACCTCAAGATCTAAGTACGGGGTCAAGAGACCAAAAGCGTCTAAGTGAGGAGTGAGGTATGCCAAGAAGGAAAAGAGGTGATTTAGTTAGAGAAGTGATGCCTGATCCTGTTTACAATAGTGAGATGGTGACCAGGTTTATTAACAAGTTGATGTACGACGGTAAGAAAAGTATAGCAGCAAAGATATTTTACCGTGCTCTTGATTTAATCAAAGAAAGAACGGGGGAAGAACCCCTTAAAGTTTTTAAAAAAGCGGTTGAAAATGCCAAACCGCTTGTTGAAACAAAATCAAGAAGGGTAGGAGGGGCAACCTACCAGGTACCCATTGAAGTAAACCCCAGAAGGCAGCTCTCCCTGAGCATGCGTTGGCTGGTTGCTGCTGCAAGGGCAAGAGGTGAAAAAACCATGGTTGAAAGACTTGCAGCGGAACTTATTGCAGCGTCCAAAAATGAAGGTGCTGCAATAAAGAAAAAGGAAGATGTACACAGAATGGCAGAGGCCAACAAGGCTTTTGCACATTATCGCTGGTAATTAAAGCGATATCTTTGAAAATTAAAAAACAAAAGATTGTTTTTTATCTGTCTAAAAGGAGAGAATTGTGGCGAGGATAGTACCGCTTGAGAAAATAAGGAATATAGGTATAATGGCGCACATCGATGCGGGAAAGACCACTACAACCGAACGCATCTTATACTATACTGGTGTTAGCCATAAAATAGGAGAGGTGCACGAAGGCACTGCTCAGATGGACTGGATGGTGCAGGAGCAGGAGAGAGGAATTACCATTACCTCAGCCGCAACGACCTGTTTCTGGAAAGATCATAGAATAAACATTATTGATACTCCCGGTCATGTTGATTTTACTGCTGAGGTTGAGAGAAGTTTGAGGGTTCTTGATGGGGCGGTTGCTGTTTTTTGTGCTGTGGGTGGTGTTCAGCCACAATCTGAGACTGTCTGGAGACAGGCTGACAAATACAGGGTGCCAAGAATTGCCTTTGTAAATAAAATGGACAGGCAGGGGGCAGATTTTTTCGGTTGTATGAAGCAGATGGAAGAAAAACTTAATGCAAGGCCTGTTGCCCTTCAGCTGCCATGGGGTAGTGAAGAGAACTTTAGCGGGGTAATAGATCTTGTTTCAATGAAGGCTTACAGGTACAGGGATGAAACGCTTGGAGCTGAGTATGAGGTTCATGATATACCGGAAAATATGAGAGAGTTAGCCGAAGAGTACAGAGCACACTTGATAGAAGCGGCGTCAGAGACATGTGATGAGTACATGGAAAAATACCTTGAAGGAGAAGAGTTAACCGAAGAAGAGATAAAAGATGGCATCAGAAAA
>Ga0256833_1002268_pt1 | contig 13700 bp, 11 predicted proteins | sample 356284metaG_FD_190535 | JGI IMG/M metagenome (GOLD analysis project Ga0256833, IMG submission 190535) | Hydrothermal vent microbial communities from Mid Atlantic Ridge, Atlantic Ocean - 356-284 | ecosystem: Environmental > Aquatic > Marine > Hydrothermal vents | place: Atlantic Ocean: Mid...
CTGGCTCGGCGAGGCCCGGGCCCAGGACTGGCTGGGGTCCAGCCTGCAGGCCATGGCCGCCGGGGGGATCCACGACCAGCTCGGGGGCGGCTTCCACCGCTACGCGGTCGACCCCGCCTGGCGGGTCCCCCACTTCGAGAAGATGCTCTACGACAACGCCCAGCTCGCCCGGGTCTACCTGGGGGCGGGGCGGGTTTTGGGGGAGGACGGCTTCCTTCGGGTGGCCCGGTCCACCCTGGACTTCCTCCTCGCCGAGCTGGCCGCCCCCGAGGGGGGCTTTGGCAGCGCCCTGGACGCCGGGGCGCCGGGCCAGGAGGGGGCCTACTACGTCTGGACCTGGGACGAGTGGACCGCGGTGCTCGGGGGCGACGCCGAGGCCGCCGCCCGGGCCTACGGGGTGCGCCCCGAGGGGAACTGGGAGGCGGGAACGAACGTGCTCCAGGGGCTGGCGGCGCCGCCGGCGGGGGTGCGCGCCCGGCTGCTTTCGGCCCGGGCCCAAAGGCCCCGGCCCGGCAGGGACGACAAGGTCCTGGCCGACTGGAACGGCCTCGCCCTCGCCGCCTTCGCCGAGGCCGGGCGGGTTTTGGGGGAGCGCCGCTACCTCGAGGCCGCCCGGAGGACCGCCGACTTCCTGCTCGGGCGCATGCTCCGGGGGGGCCTCCTCCGCCACAGCTGGGCCCAGGGCCGGCTGCGGGAGGAGGCCTTCCTCGCCGACCAGGCGGCGGTGGGCCTGGGGCTGCTGGAGCTCCATCGCGCCACCGGCGAGCCCCGCTGGCTGGCCGCGGCCCGGGATCTGGGCGAGGCTACGATGCGGTTTTACGACCCCGGCGAGGGGCGCTTTTTTGACGCCCTCCAGGCCACCCCCCTCGGCCGCCCCGCCGACCCCACCGACGGCGCCCACCCCTCGGGGAGCTCGCTGGCGATCGAGCTGCTTTTAAACCTCGCCGCCCTCTTCCGGGAGGAGGCCTGGGAGGACGCCGCCAGGACCGCCCTGGAGCGGCTGGCCCCCTGGGCGGCCCGGGCCCCCCTCGGGTTTGGGGCCGCCCTCGCCGCCCATCTCTTCGTCGAGCGGGGGAGCGAGCTTTGGGTGGTGCGTCCGGCCCCCGGCCTCGAGGCCGCCGCCCACCGGCTCTACGCCCCCCTCACCGCCTATGCCGCCGGCGAGCCGGGGGCCCTCCCGGCCCTCACCGGGCGCGCCCCCGGGCGGGCCTACCTCTGCCAGCGGGGGCGCTGCCGCCTGCCGGCGGGCCGCCCCCACGAGCTCCTGGCCGAGCTCCGAGCCCTCTACCCCGGGGCGCCGGGAACGACGAGCTTCTAACCCCATATTCTACCGGGTTGCGCCCCCCGCCCCCGCTGCTAGGATGGGCGCGTGGAGGGGGCCGAGGCGTCACCGCCGAGCCAGGAGACTCCGCCGTTCCTCGAACTCCGTTCCCTGACCAAGCGTTTCCCCGGCGTGGTGGCCAACGACCGGGTGGACCTCAGCGTCCGGGCCGGCGAGGTGCACGCCCTGTTGGGGGAGAACGGCGCCGGAAAGAGCACCCTGGTCTCGATGCTCTACGGGCTGCTTCAGCCCGACGGGGGGGAGATCCGGCTTCAGGGCCGGCCGGTCCGGATCCGCTCGCCGAGGGACGCCCTGGCGCTCGGGATCGGCCTGGTGCCCCAGCATTTCCTGCTGGTCAAGAAGCACACGGTGGCCGAGAACGTCGCCCTGGGGCTCTCCGGGGTCCCCTTCCTGGCCCCCACCCGGGCGCTTGCGGACCGGCTCCGCCGGCTCGGCGAGCGCTACGGGCTGCCGGTCGACCCCCGGGCCTACGTCTGGCAGCTCTCGGCCGGCGAGCAGCAGCGGGTCGAGATCCTCAAGGTGCTGGTCCGGGACGTGCGCCTTTTGATCCTCGACGAGCCCACCAGCGTGCTCACCCCCCAGGAGGCCCGCGGCCTCTTCGCCGTGCTCCGGCGGATGAAGGCCGAGGGCCACGCGGTGATCTTCATCACCCACAAGCTGGAGGAGGTCCTCGAGGTCGCCGACCGGGTCACCGTGCTCCGCCGGGGGCGGGTGGTCGCCACCCTGCCGGTGGCCGAGGTCGACGAGCGCCGGCTGGCCCGCTTAATGGTGGGGGAGGAGGTCGCCCTTCCCCGGGCCCGGCGGGGGGCTGGCCGGGGGCGGCCGCGGCTCTTCGTCGAGGACCTCTGGGTCCGGGGCGACCGCGGCTACTTCGCGGTCAAGGACGTCAACTTTCAGGTCCACGAGGGGGAGATCGTGGGCCTCGCCGGGGTGGCGGGCAACGGCCAAAGCGAGCTGATCGAGGCCCTCACCGGGCTGCGGCGGCCGGCCCGGGGCTGGATCCGCCTCGGCGAGCGGGACCTCACCGGCCACGACGCCCGCGCCTTCTTCGAGGCCGGGGTCGCCCACGTCCCCGAGGACCGCACCCACCGGGGGGTGGTGGGGAGCCTCTCGGTGGCCGAGAACCTGGTCCTCAAACACTACCGCTACCCCCCCTTCGCCCGGGGGCCGGTCCTCGACCGCCGGGCGGTGCGGGCCTTCGCCGAGGAAGCGGTGGCCCGCTACCGGGTGGCGGCCCCCTCGGTGGCCACCCCGGTGCGGCTCCTCTCCGGCGGCAACATCCAAAAGCTCATCCTGGCCCGCGAGCTCCACGGCCGGCCCCGGCTCCTGGTCGCCGCCCACCCCACCTACGGGCTCGACGTCGGGGCCACCGCCCAGGTCCGCCGCCTGCTCCTGGAGGAGCGCGACCGGGGGGCGGCGGTCTTTCTGGTCAGCGAGGACCTGGAGGAGATCCTCGCCCTCTCCGACCGCATCCTGGTGATCTTCGACGGCAAGATCGTCGCCGAGCTGGCCCCCGACGAGGCCAGCAAGGAGCGGCTCGGGCTCCTGATGGCGGGGGTGGCGGCGTGAGGCTGGTGCCCCGGGGCGAGGCCCCGGCCCTGTTCGTGGCGGCGGTCTCGCTGCTGGCGGTGTTGCTCGCCTTCGCCGCCAGCCTGGTCCTGCTCGCCCTCTACGGGGCCAGCCCCTGGGAGGCGATCGCGGTCGTCTACCGGGGGGTGCTCGCCGATCCCCGGGGGTTCGCCGAGGTGCTCCGGCGGGCGGTGCCGCTCACCCTCGCCGGCGCCGGGCTGGCCCTCGCCTTCCGGGCCCAGTTCTGGAACATCGGGGCCGAGGGCCAGCTACTGGTGGGGGCGGTGGCGGCCTCGGGGGTGGCCCTCTTCGGGCCCGGCGAGGGGGTCGCCAAGCTCGTCCTAATGGCGGCGGTGGCCTTCGTCGCGGGGGGGCTTTGGGCCATGGTCCCCGCCTACCTGAAGGCCCGGTTGGCGGTCAACGACGTGATCACCACCCTGATGTTCAACTACGTGGCGATCTACCTGGTCGAGTGGCTGATCCACGGCCCCTGGAAGGGAAAGAGCGTCTTCGGCTTCGCCTACACCGACCGCTTCCCGGCCTCGGCCTGGCTACCGCTTTGGCCCGGCACCGGCCTGGCCTGGCCCGGGCTGGTGATGGCGGTGGTGGCGGCGGCGCTCCTCGCCTGGCTGCTGGGCGCCACCAAGCTGGGCTTCGAGGTGCGGGTGGTGGGGGAGAACCCCGAGGCCGCCCGCTACGCCGGGGTCCGGGCACTCTCGACCCTGCTCCAGGTCGCCCTGCTCTCCGGCGGGGTGGCGGGGCTGGCCGGCTTCGTCGAGGTGGCCGGCACCCACCACCGCCTGCTCGCCCCCCTGCAGATCTCGCTGGGCTACGGCTACACCGCGATCATCGTCGCCTGGTTGGGGCGGAACCGGCCCCTGGCCACATTGCTCACCGGGCTCTTGATCGGCTTCGTCTTCGCCGCCGGCGACGTGGCCAAGGTCGCCCTGGCCACGCCGTTTCAGCTGGTTCAGGTGGTCAACGGGCTGATCCTCTTTTTCCTGATCGCCGCCGAGGTGCCGATCCGCTACCGGGTGGTCTGGAGGCCGGAACGTGGCTGAGAGCTGGTGGGTCTCGACCCTGGCGCGGGGGCTCGCCTTCTCCGCCCCGCTGCTCCTCGCCGCCCTCGGCGAGCTGGTGGCCGAGCGCTCCGGGGTGATCAACCTCGGGGTCGAGGGGATGATGATCCTGGGGGCGTTGGCCGGCTTCGCCGCCGCCGACGCCAGCGGCGACCCTTGGCTTGGGGTGCTGGCCGCCGCCGCCGCCGGGACGCTGGCGGCCCTGGTCCACGCCTTCTTCTCGATCACCCTCCGGGCCAACACCTACGTCTCGGGGTTGGCCCTCACCATGGTGGGGCTGGGGCTCTCCGGGTTGCTCGGCAAGCCCTTCGCCGGGCGCCCGCTCGCCCATCCCCTCCCCAAGCTCGACATCCCCGGGCTCTCGGCGATCCCCTGGCTGGGACCGGGGCTCTTTCGGGGGCAGAGCGCCCTGCTCTACCTCGGCCTCCTCGCCGCCCTCCTCCTTTGGTACTTCCTCTACCGCACCCGGGGAGGGATCACCCTGCGCTCGGTGGGGGAGAACCCCGCCGCCGCCGACGCGCTGGGGGTGAACGTCTACCGGGTGCGGTACCTGGCCACCGCCTTCGGGGGGGCGATGGCGGGGGTGGCCGGGGCCTACCTCTCGGTCGACTACCGCCCCTCCTGGACCGAGGGGATGACCGCCGGGATGGGCTGGATCGCGCTCGCGATCGTGATCTTCGCGGCCTGGGACCCCCTGCGGGCGGTGCTGGCGGCCTTCCTCTTCGGGGCCTTCTACCACCTGGCCTACCGCTTCCAGGCCTACCTGGCCCCGGAGTTTTTGAAGATGACGCCCTACCTCTTCACGGTGCTCTTCTTGGTCCTGAGCGCGCTCGGAAAGAGCGTCCGGTTGGGCGCTCCCGAGGCGCTGGGACGCCCCTACCTACGGGGCGAGCGGGAGTAAGGAGGATCGAGGGGATGAAGCGAGTCGGGTTGGCGGTGCTGTTGGTACTGGGGATGCTGGCCCTGGCCGAGGGCCGGCTCAAGGCCGGGTGGATCTACGTGGGGCCGATCGGGGACTACGGCTGGACCCACGCCCACGACGTCGGGCGGCGGGCGGCGGCCAAGGCCTTCCCCTGGCTCCAGACCCTCTACGTCGAGTCGGTGCCCGAGGGTCAGGTGGGCAGCTACATCGACCAGATGGTGCGCCAGGGGGTGAAGGTGATCTTCGCCACCAGCTTCGGCTACATGGACGGGGTCCTGGAGGCCGCCAAGCGCTACCCCAACGTGATCTTCGCCCACGCCAGCGGGTTCAAGCGGGCCCCCAACGTGGCCACCTACATGGCCGACTTCTACCAGGTCTACTACCTGAACGGGCTGATGGCCGGGGCCCTAACCAAGACCGGCAAGGTCGGCTACGTGGGGGCGTTCCCCATCCCCGAGGTGAAGCGGCACATCAACGCCTTCGCCCTGGGAGTGCGGGCGGTGAACCCCAAGGCCAAGGTGCTGGTGCGCTGGATCTACGAATGGTACAGCCCGGCCGCGGCCAAGGAGGCGACCGAGGCCCTGATCGCCGAGGGGGCCGACGTCTTCGCCTTCACCGAGGACAGCCCCACGGTGGTCCAGGTCGCCGCGGGGCACAAGCTGCCCTCCTTCGCCCACTACTCGCCGATGCTGAAGTTCGCCCCCGACTACGTGGTGAGCGGCCAGCTGGTCGACTGGGGGGTGATCTACAAGGACTTCCTGGCCAAGGTGTACGCCGGACTCTACACCCCGAAGAACCTCGAGGACGTCGACTACTGGTGGCTTTTGCCCCAGAAGGCGGTCGCGCTGGGGGCCGACCGCGGGGTGCCGGTGAACCCCAAGTTCATCCCGGCGCTCAGGGCCAAGAAGATCCACCACCCGGTCTTCGGCGAGATCAGCGTCTACGACCTGGTGATGAAGCTCAAGGCGATGATGAGCGACGTCGAGCTCGCCTTCGACCCCTTCCAGGGCCCGATCAAGGACCGCAAGGGGAACCTCCGGGTCCCCGCCGGGGTGCGGCCCACCCAGGCCGAGCTGGAGTCGCTGGAGTGGGCGGTCCAGGGGGTGGAGGGCCCCTGGCCCAACGAGCCCAAGTAGCCGGAGCCTGCGCCGGGGCCGGGGCGCGTCCCCGGCCTTTTTCCACCGGCGCGGGTAGACTTCCGAGGGTGAAAGAGACCGAGGGCAGCCCCCAAGCTCGGCGGCGCAGGGAGGAGCGGCCCTTTTCGGGGCCCGGTGGCTCGTTGTTCAGGGCCGGGATGCGGATCCTGGTGCTCTGCACCCACAACTCGGCCCGCAGCCAGATGATGGAGGGCTGGCTGCGGCGCCACCTGGCCGAGGCCGGTCTGCCCGCCGAGGTCCACTCCGCGGGCACCGAGAAGACCCGCCTTAAGCCGGAGGCGGTGCGGGTGATGGGCGAGGTGGGGATCGACCTCTCCGGCCAGTTCTCCAAGACCCTCTTCGAGGTCCCGGACCCCTGGAACTTCGACCTGGTGCTCACCGTCTGCGACGCCGCCGCCGAGGCCTGCCCCGCCTACCCGGCGAAAACCCACCGGCTCCACGTGGGCTTTTCCGACCCCAGCGGCCGGCCCTTGGGCGAGTGGCGGCGGGTGCGGGACGCGCTCGGCCGGGCGAGCCGGGCGTTGGTGGCGGCGCTGGCCGAGGGTCGCTGGCCCGGGGAGGACGAGCTCTCCGTCGCCGCCTGGGGGTCCGGGCGGTAGGGAGTCGGCGAAGGGCGTTTGGGTTAGGGGTCACGCCCGTCCCGGAAGGGCGGCGGCGGGGCGTAGACTGGGCCTACCATGCGGCTTGCCACCAACGCCCCCGGGGCCTGGCCCCCGGTGTACGTCGAGCCCGAGGAGCTCAAAAAGGGCAAGGCCGCCCTGCTGGTGGCGGTGGAGAACGCCCTCAAGGCGAGCCCCTACCGGCTCGAGAGCCCCGACCACCCCTTCCCCCTGGCCGAGGGGGTGGTCTTCGCCGACGCCCTGGTCACCCGGGGCGACGAGCGCTGGCCGCTCTTCGTCTACCCCCAGGCGACCCTCGAGGCCGCCCAGGGCTTCTACGCCGCCGAGGGCTGGATCGCCCGGCACTTCCCCGGCTACCGGCCGGCGGTCTACTACGCCCCCCAGCCGCTGCCCTCCTTCCCCAACACCGGTCTCGGCACCGGGGTCTTGGTCCCCGGCTTCGTCTTCCAGGCCACCCCCTTCCCCCGTCCGGGGCGCTACCCGATGTGGCGGGCCGCCCGGCCCGGGGAGCGCTTCGACCTGTCCCCCACCTGGGAGGCCGCCACCGCCGTCTTTCGCCGGTTGCGCGGCCGGGAGTGGGTGGGGCTGGGGGTCGTGCTCCAGGCGATGGGGGCCGCCGGCCACTGGCGGGAGGCCGGGGAGCTCAAACAGCGGCTGTTCCTGATGCCCCTGGAGGGGCCCGGCAAGCTGGCCGGGGCGCTTTCCTACCGCTACGACCGCGGGCTTAGGCTCCACCTCCACGAGGCCACCCCGCCCCAGGACTACGCCGCCTGGTGGCGGTGGTTCGCCGGGTTCCTCGAGCGGTTCTGGCCGGAGGACGCCCCCCCGGCCGCCGACGCCAGCCCGGCTTGGAGCTGGTGGACCGGGCTTTTGGCCCGGCTCCGGGCCACCCCCGCCGAGATGGTGGGGGTGGTGCGGCTCGGCGACGAGGCTTAGGCGACCCGCCGGCCGGCCAGGTAGGTGGCGGCGACCCGGGCGTAGGCCCCGGGGTCGGCGAGGGGGTTTCCCTCCAGCACCGCCAGGTCGGCCCAGGCCCCCGGGGTAAAGGTGCCCAGGGCGCCCTCCTGCCCCAGCGCCCGGGCGGCGTAGAGGGTGGCGGCCCGGAGGACGTCGGCGGGCTCGAGGCCGACCTCGGCCAGGAGCCACAGTTCCCGGGCCAAGTTGGGGTGGGGGTTTAGGGGGGTGCCGGCGTCGGTGCCGGCGGCCACCGCGACCCCCTTGCGGTAGGCCTCCAGCAGGTTCGCCCGGTGCCGCTCGGCGATGCCCCGGGTCTTCTCCACCATGAAGGCGGGCACCTCGCCGGCCCCCCGGAGGATGCCGTCGGGGGCGGCCAGGGTGGGGACGAGCAGGGCGCTTTGCTGGTGGAAGAGCTGGAGGGCCTCGGCGTCCCAGCCGTCGAAGGCGCCGTGCTCGACGGTGGTGACCCCGGCCCGGAGGGCGTTCTTGATCCCCTCGAGGCCCTGGGCGTGGGCCGCCGCGGGGAAGCGGCGCTTTTTGGCCTCGGCCACCCCGGCGGCGAGCTCGGCCTCCTCGAACATCGGCACCCCGGCGGGGAGGCCGGGGGTCATCACCCCGCCGGTGGCCATCAGCTTGATCGCCCGGGCGCCCCTCTTCAGCTCCTCCCGGGCCGCCCGGCGGACCGCGTCGGGGCCGTCGGCCTCGACCCCGTGGCGGTGGCCGTGGCCCCCGGTGGGGGTGAGGAAGCGGCCGGCGGCGACGATCCGCGGGCCCGGCAGGAGGCCCCGCTCCACCGCCCGGGCCAGGCCCACCGCCAGGCCGTCCCGGGAGCCGAGGTCCCGCAGGGCGGTGATCCCGGCCTCGAGGTAGCCCCTCAGGTACCCCGCCGCCCGCACCACGGTGGTGGCCGGGGGTTCCTCCTCCATCTCCCGGACCGGGTCGGCCCCGCCGGAGAACGAGAGGTGCACGTGGGCGTCGATCAGGCCGGGGACGGCGTAGCCCTCGAGGGCGACCACCTCGGCCCCGGAGGGGGGCGCCTTGGCGAACTCGCGGATCCGCCCGGCCTCGACCCAGAGGTAGCCCTCCTCCACCGCCCCGGTCTCGGGGAAGACGAACCGTCCCTTAAAGGCCTGCATGGTCCCATGCTACCCGAGGGAGGGACGGCGGCCCCGGCGACCGGGGCGTAGGATGGGGCCGTGATCGATCTCACCTGGCGCATCGGCGGCCCCCAGGGGGCGGGGGTCGACACCGCCGGCGAGCTCTTCGCCCGGGCCCTGGCCGCCGGCGGCTACTGGGTCGCGCTCCGGCGCGAGTACCACTCGAACATCATGGGGCGGCACAGCTACCTCGACGTCCGGGTGGGGGACGCCCCCCGCCCCGGGTTCCGCGAGCGGGTGGACCTGCTGGCCGCCCTGGACGGCGAGACCCTGGTCCGCCACCTGGACCAGGTGCGCCCCGGCGGGCGGGTGCTCTTTGACCCCGCCGTCCTAAAGGAACCAATCGACCGCCTTTCCATGCTCGACCCCCCCGCCCGGGCGCGGGCCCGGGCCCGGTTGGGGGAGGGGGCGCGGGTGGAGGCGGCGCTGGCGTTTTTGCGCGAGCACGGGGCCGAGGCGGTGCCCCTGCCGGTCGCCGAGCTCCTGGAAGGGGCCGACCCCCGGGCCCGGAACACCCTCCTGGTCGCCGCCAGCCTCCGGCTCCTCGGCCTTGCCCCCGAGCCCCTGACGGCGGCGCTTTCCGCCCTGTTCGGAGGGCGGCGGGAGCGGCTTGAGGCCAACCGGCGGCTGGTCGAGCGGGTCTACGCCGCCCTGCCCCCGCCCCGGACGCCGGCGCTTCGCCCCCTTCCCGATCCCGGCCCCCGGGTCTGGCTCTCGGGGTCGGAGGCCTCGGCGATCGGCAAGGTCGCGTCCGGCCTCGGCTTCATGAGCTACTACCCGATCACCCCGGCCACCGACGAACCCTTCTACCTCGAGGCCCACCCCGAGGCCGGGGTCCGGGTGGTCCAGGTCGAGGACGAGCTGGCGGCGGTGAACATGGCCCTGGGGGCGGCGGCGGCCGGGGTGCCGGCCTCCCTCACCACCAGCGGGCCGGGGTTTTCCCTGATGGCCGAGGCCCTCTCCTTCGCCGGCATGACCGAGACCCCGTTGGTGGTCACCCTCTACCAGCGGGGCGGGCCCAGCACCGGGCTGCCCACCCGCCAGGAGCAGGCCGACCTCCTCTTCGCCCTCGCCGCCGGGCACGGCGAGTTCCCCCGGGCGGTGCTGGCCAGCGCCACCGTGGAGGGGATGGCCGAGGACGCCGCCCTGGCGATGGCGATCGCCTGGCGGTTCCAGCTGCCGGTGATCCACCTGGCCGACAAGCACCTGGCCCAGACCAGGAAGACCCTCCCCCCGCCGCCCCTCGCCGCCCTCCCCGAGGCCGCCCCCAAGCGGCCGGCCGGGGCCGAGGGGGTCTTCCCCCGCTACCGGCTGGGGGAGGCCGACGGGGTCTCGCCCTTCCTCCCGGTGGGGAGCGAGGGGGCCCACTACTGGATCACCTCCGACGAGCACGACGAGTACGGCCACATCACCGAGGACCCCGAGCTGCGGGTGGCGATGATGGAAAAGCGCCTGAAAAAGCTCGAGGCGCTGAGGGCCTACCTGCCCCCCGAGCGGACCTTCCGGGTCCTGAACCCCGAGGCCCCGACCCTGGTGGTGGGCTGGGGATCGGTGTACGAGGCGGCGGTGGCGGCCCTGGAGGGGGTGCCCGAGCTCGGCTACCTCCACCTCTTCTTCCTCGAGCCCTTCCCCGAGGTGGCCGGTCTCCTGGCCGGCAAGCGGGTGGCCACCCTGGAGCAGAACGCCACCGGCCAGCTCGCCCCCCTGCTGCGGGCCCGGACCGGGGTGGAGGCGACCCACCGGATCGTCAAGTTCAACGGCCGTCCGATCGTCCTCGAGGAGCTCCTCGAGGCCTTCCAGGCCCTGGCCGCCGGCGACGCGCCCCGGCGGCAGGTGCTCACTGCGGGGGTGTGAGATGAAACCCAAGGCGTACCGTTCGGAACTCTCCCCCGACTGGTGCCCGGGTTGCGGCAACTTCGGGATCGTCGCCGCCCTCACCCGGGCCTTCGCCGAGCTCGGGCTCTCCCCCGAGCGGGCGGTGCTGGTCTCGGGGATCGGCTGCTCGGCCAAGACCGTCCACTACCTTCGGAGCTACGGCCTCCACACCCTTCACGGGCGGGGGTTGCCGGTGGCCCAGGGGATCAAGCTGGCCCGCCCCGAGCTCACCGTCGTCGCCCTGGCCGGCGACGGCGACGGGATGGGGATCGGGGCCGGCCACTTCGTGGGGGCGGGGCGGCGGAACGTCGACCTCACCTACCTGCTCTTCAACAACCAGGTCTACGGCATGACCAAGGGCCAGGCCGCCCCCACCCTCGACTTCGGCGCCCGCCCCAAGGGGCTCGCCCGCCCCAACCCCCAGGGCCCGGTCCACCCCTTGTGGCTGGCCTTCGCCAGCGGCTACACCTTCATCGCCCGGGGCTTCGCCTTCGACCTCGCCGGTCTCGCCGGCCTGATCGCCGAGGCCATCCGTCACCCCGGCCTGGCCTTCGTCGACGTCCTTCAGCCCTGCCCCACCTACAACGACCTCCACACCCGCGAGTGGTTCGCCGAGCGGGTCTACGACCTGGGCGCCACCGGCTACGACCCCGCCGCCGGCGACGTCGCCGCCTTCGCCGAGAAGGCCGGCGAGTGGGGGGAGCGGATCCCCGTCGGGGTCTTCTGGCGGCGCCGGCGGCCCACCTTCGGCGAGGTGCTGGGCGCCCCCGCCGAGGGCGACCCGCTCGCCCGGGCCGAGGGGCTCCTGGCGGCCCACCGCCTCGGCTAGCGGGTAAGCTCGGGGCGTGGCCGGCTTCGACGTCCTCGCCGTCCTCCTCACCCTTACCGCCCTCTTCGCCTACCTCAACGTCCACGTCCTCCGGCTGCCGACCCCGATCGGGGTGATGCTGGGCGGGCTGGCCCTCTCGCTGCTCTTGCTGGCGGTGGGGGGACCGGCCGCCGGCCTGGCCCGGGGCTGGCTCGCCGCCGTCCCCCTCGACCGGGTGCTGATGCAGGGGCTCCTCGCCTTCCTGCTCTTCGCCGGCGCCCTCCACGTCAACCTCGACGACCTCCGGGAAAACGGCCTTTTGATCTTCCTCCTCGCCACCCTCGGGGTCCTCCTCAGCACCTGGCTGGTGGGGCAGGGGCTCTACCGGCTGGCGGGGCTTTTGGGGGTGGGGCTTTCCTACCCCGCCGCCCTGCTCTTCGGGGCGCTGATCTCGCCGACCGACCCCATCGCCGCCCTGGGCCTGTTGCGGAAGGCGGGGCTCGCCCGGAGCCTGGAGGCGGTGATCACCGGCGAGTCGCTCTTCAACGACGGGGTCGGGGTGGTGGTCTTCGGACTGATCCTCTCGGGCCTCGCCGGCGGTCACCCGACCGAGGGCCCGGCCGGGGTGGGGGCGGTGTTCCTGCGGGAGGCGGTGGGCGGGGCGGCCCTGGGGCTTTTGCTGGGGCTCCTCGCCTTCTACCTGCTCAAGCGCACCGACGACTACACCACCGAGGTGCTGATCACCCTGGCCCTGGTCACCGGGGGGTACGCGCTGGCCCGCCACCTGGGGACCTCGGGCCCGCTGGCGATGGTGGTCGCCGGGCTCTTGATCGGCAACCACGGCCGCACCCTGGCGATGAGCCCCACCACCCGCGAGCACCTCGACCTCTTCTGGCAGATGCTCGACGAGATCCTGAACGCCCTGCTCTTCGTCCTCATGGGGCTGGAGCTCCTGGTGATCCCCTACCACCGCCCGGAGCTTTTGCTCCTGTTGCCCACGGTGCCGCTGGTGCTGCTGGCCCGGGCGGCCTCCGCCGCCCCCCCGCTTTGGCTCCTTCCCGCCGCCCGCCGGCGCTCGGCGTTTTGGGTCATGGTCTGGGGCGGGCTCCGGGGCGGGATCTCGGTGGCCCTCGCCCTCGGGCTCCCCGACCTCCCCGAGCGGTCGCTCCTGCTCGCCCTCACCTACGGGGTGGTGGTCTTCAGCGTGCTGGTCCAGGGCCTCACCCTGGGGCGGCTGGCCCGGCGGCTGGCCCGCCCCTAGCGGCTGCGGGGGTCGAGGACCTCGGCCAGGGCGTCGCCGAAGAGGTTGATGCCCAGCACCACCAGGCTGATCGCGACCCCGGGGAAGGTGGCCACCCACCAGCCTCCGAAGAAGAGGACCTCCCGCCCGTCGGCGAGCATCTGGCCCCAGCTGGGGATCTCGGGGGGCACCCCGGAGAGGCCGAGGAAGCTCAGGGCCGCCTCGGCGACGATGATCCGGGCGAGCTCCAGGGTCGCCACCACGATCAGGGGGGGCAGGGCGCTGGGGAGGAGGTGGCGGAGGAGGATGCGGGGGGTGCTGGCCCCCAGCGCCCGGGCGGCCATGGCGAACTCGAGCTCCTTGAGGGAGAGCACGCTGCCCCGCACCACCCGGGCGTAGACCACCCAGCTGGTCACCCCGAGCACCAGGACGGTGTTCAGGAGGCTCGGGCCCAGCGCCGCCATCACCGCGATCACCAGCACGATGAAGGGGAGCGAGAGCTGGATGTCGCCGAGGCGCATCAGGAGGTCGTCGAGCCGCCCTCCCAGGTAGCCGGAGACGAGCCCCAGGGGCAGCCCCAGGAGAAGGCCGATCAGCACGCTGGTGGTGGAGACGAGCAGGGAGAGGCGGGCCCCGAAGAGGAGCCTCGAGAGGATGTCCCGCCCCAGCCGGTCGGTGCCCAGGAGGTGGCCGGGGGCCCCCGGCGGGGTGAGCCGGGCCGCCAGGTCCTGGGCGGTGGGGTCGTAGGGGGCGAGGAAGGGGGCCAGCAGGGCGGCGGCCAGGAAGGCGGCCAGGATCAGGAGACCGGCCAGGGCGGCGGGGTTCTTCAAAAGCCTACGCATACCGCACCCGGGGGTCGAGCCAGAGGTAGGCGAGGTCCACCGCCAGGTTGACCCCCGCCAGCAGCAGGGCGAAGAGGATCACCGAGGCCTGCACCACCGGAAAGTCGCCCTGCTCCACCGCCAAGAGGACGA
>Ga0256833_1002269_pt1 | contig 13698 bp, 12 predicted proteins | sample 356284metaG_FD_190535 | JGI IMG/M metagenome (GOLD analysis project Ga0256833, IMG submission 190535) | Hydrothermal vent microbial communities from Mid Atlantic Ridge, Atlantic Ocean - 356-284 | ecosystem: Environmental > Aquatic > Marine > Hydrothermal vents | place: Atlantic Ocean: Mid...
GCGTTTTAATGTAACCTACACGGGTAAAGACGGAGCGCAGCATCAGCCGATAATGATACATCGGGCATTGATGGGGTCGCTTGAACGTTTTATCGGTGTGCTGATTGAGCATTATGCGGGCAGTTTCCCCCTGTGGATGGCCCCGGAACAGGCTCGTATTCTTAATATCACCGATGACCAGGCCGAGTATGGCTGCCGGATTTATGAGCAGCTTCGTAAAAGGGGCGTTCGGGTAGAGAAGGATTTGAGAAACGAAAAGCTTAATTATAAAATCCGTGAAGCGCAGATAATGAAGGTGCCTTATATGCTGATTATCGGTGAGCGGGAAAGGGAAAACGGCACGGTGACCGTTCGAAAAAAGAATGGAGAAAACCTGCCGCCCATGACCCCTGGTGAATTTGCCGATATGGTTGCCGCCGAGTGCGCGGAGGTAACGGGAAAGGAGATGGATTGAAAAAGGACGGACAGTTGCGTGCAACCTGAATCCAGGTGAAAACAGGATGCTTGCCCCGTCCGCTACGAATTAAAAATTAACAGGGAGGAAGGAACATCAAACGTCGGGGAAGATACAAACCGCAGCAACAGGAAATTCGAGTAAAAACCAATGAGGCCATCACCTATCCCGAGGTGCGGCTGGTTAGTGCCGAAGGCGAACAGATTGGGGTGCTTGACACAAGGGAAGCCCAACGGATGGCCGATGATCAGGGGCTTGATCTGGTCGAGGTGTCCGGCAAGGCCGATCCTCCGGTATGTCGCCTGATGAATTTCGATAAATATCGCTACGAGCTGAAAAAAAAGCAGCAGGAAGCCAGGAAGAAGCAAACGACGGTCGAAACAAAGGAAATAAAATTTCGTCCCAAAACCGAAGAGCATGATCTGAACTTTAAGATTAAGAAGATTAGAAAATTTTTAGATCAGAATAATAAGGTTAAAGTAACCATGCGTTTTCGTGGGCGTGAAATTATTTATGCCCAGACCGTCGGCCTCACTGCCATTAATAAGATAGCTGATAATTTGCGTGATCATTGTGTTATTCTGCAGGAGCCGAGGATGGAAGGTCGGCAACTGGTGATGTTTGTTGGGCCGAAGGCCTGATTGTTGTACCTCAAATTGGGCAAAACGTTCAATTTAAGGTTTTAACTTGTCGGGATAATCCCTGTGCTTTTCAAAGAGGATCCCGCATGGTGCCTGTCCTTCCGGACGGATACCGAGGACCCTGGCCATACAATAATGAAAGAAAACAAGACCGCAGCAGGATAGAGGCTGCCTCAGCAAGGAGTATAATTATGCCGAAAATGAAAACCAACAGAGGGGCCGCCAAACGGTTTAAAGCAACCGGTTCCGGTAAAATCCGCAGGAACAAGGCTTTCTCCTCCCATATTTTGACTAAAAAATCTACCAAGAGAAAACGAAATCTACGCAAATCCGGGCTTATTGATGCTTCCAATCTTAAGGCGGTCAAGCGAATGTTGCCTTATATTCAGGCATAAGCCTTTATTACGAGTTCATCGTCTTTTATTTTAAGAATGATTTATATTTACGGAGATTGTTATGCCACGCGTAACACGCGGATTTAAAGCACGCCGCCGAAGAAACAAAATTTTAAAGCAGGCCAGGGGATACAGGGGTGGAAAAAGTCGTCTTTTTAGAACGGCCGCCGAGGCCGTTGATCGCGCCCTTTGTTACAGCTATCGTGATCGCCGTACAAAAAAACGAACTTTTCGTCGGCTGTGGATCGCGCGCCTCAGTGCAGCAGCCAAAAGCAATGGAACGAATTATTCGCGTTTGATCGGCGGGTTGAAAAAGGCAAATATTGAACTCGATCGTAAAGTTCTTTCCAATCTTGCCATTGTTGATCCCAAAGCCTTTACAGAAGTTGTGAAAACCACTGGTGTGGCCTCAGCCTGATTGGGATCATGAAACAGGAACTAATCAGGCTGAAGGAAGAAGCACTTTCGGCCCTTGCCGAAATATCCGACGCTGCGGAACTGGAACCTTTTCGGGTTCGTTTTCTTGGTCGAAAAGGCGGTACGCTGACCACTGTTATGCGCGGATTGGCAGATGTTCCCAAAGAGGAACGACCCAGACTCGGTCGGCTTGCCAATGAGGTCAAAAAAGAGATCACCTCACTCTTTGAGCAGAAAAAAAAGGAACTGACCGAAAAGCATGCCGGTGGAAAAGGGGCGGAAGACCTGGACCTCAGCCTGCCGGGACGTCGGATACCGCCTGGTAAACTCCATCCTGTCACCCAGGTTATGGAGGAGATTTGTTCCATCTTTGAAGGACTTGGATTTGCTGTTGCCGAGGGGCCTGATGTTGAGACGGATCATTACAATTTTGAAGCCTTAAATATCCCAAAGCATCATCCGGCCCGGGATATGCATGATACCTTTTATGTCTCCGATTCAATCCTGCTGAGGACCCATACCTCGCCGATGCAGGCAAGGATTATGGAAAAACAGGAGCCCCCTCTTCGCTATATCGCCCCAGGCAAGGTGTATCGCTGTGATTCCGATATCACCCATACCCCGATGTTCGTCCAGGTAGAGGGATTTCTTGTCGATCGTCAGGTTTCTTTTGCTGATTTAAAAGGGGTATTGACCAGTTTTCTGCACAAGATGTTCTCCGATGATCTGGCCGTTCGCTTCAGACCCAGTTTTTTCCCCTTTACCGAACCCAGTGCCGAGGTTGATATTGCCTGCGTGATATGCGGCGGCAAGGGATGCCGGGTCTGTAAACGGACCGGCTGGATAGAGATTTTAGGCGCAGGTCTTATTGATCCCGAAGTCATGAAAATGGTCGGCTATGATCCTGATGAATATTCAGGATTTGCCTTTGGCCTCGGCGTTGAACGAATCGCCATGCTTAAATATGGTATTAATGATATCCGTCTTTACTACGAGAATGATATCCGTTTCCTCTCCCAGTTTTAAGGCCTTGTTCACCATCGGGAGGTATAATGCATGCCGGTGTCATGCGAATTTAATTTTACTGCTTCCTGTATGTCGACTTATTTCATAACAGATTGAATGTACAGGTGTAATTCGATATCGACCCACTATTATTCCTGGTCGGCAAATACCTGTATATCTATTTTTTTCTTAGATTTTTTACTTAGCCATCTAATTGGTTGCTTTTGATTTTTTATGAGTTTGTCAGGATATAATCTTGTCATTTTCTTTCCTGTTTGTCTAATTGCCGGGTAACTTTCATGAAATTTACACTCAGCTGGCTTTCCACTTTTGTCTCTCTTGAAGATATCCCGCCGCAACCACTTGCTGAAAAACTCACAATGCTCGGCCTTGAGGTGGATGCAGTAACTCCGCTTTATCAGGGGCTTGAGCAAATTATTACGGCTGTGGTTAAGTCTGTTCAAAAACATCCCAATGGTGATCGCCTGAGTCTTTGTCAGGTGAATACGGGTGCAGATACCATCCAGATTGTCTGTGGGGCGCCTAATGTGCGGCAGGGAATGGTGACGGCCCTTGCTCTGCCCGGTGTCCGTTTGCCGGGCGGAATGAAAATCAAAAAAGCCAGGGTCCGTGGGGAAGACTCACTTGGTATGTTATGTTCCGCCCGGGAACTGGGCTTGAGTGAAGATCACAGTGGAATTATGGAACTTGATAGTTCTCTGGCCGCCGGCATGCCGCTGGATACCGCCCTTGGTCTGGTGAGTGATACCATGATTGAAGTGGATTTAACTCCGAATCGACCCGATTGCGCCTCTGTCCTTGGTATTGCCAGAGAAGTTGCCGGTTTTACCGGGCAAAAACTTGTTCTTCCGGTTCAGGAGGTTCCTGCCTTGACCGGAACCAACGACTTTTCCGTCACCATTGAAGAACCTGCGCTTTGCCCGCGATACACAGCCCGTCGGCTGACCAATGTTACCATCGGTCCTTCTCCCCAGTGGCTGCAAAGGCAGCTCCTGGCAGTGGGTATGCGGCCTATCAACAATATTGTTGATATTACTAATTTTGTTATGCTGGAATTAGGGCAACCCCTGCATGCCTTCGATTTTAAAAAGCTCAGGCAGGGAAAAATAATTGTTCGTTGTCCGCATGCACATGAAAAAGAATTGTGTACCCTGGACGGCAGCAGACGCAGCCTGGCGCCTGATATGTTGATGATCTGTGACGGTGAGGGACCGGTAGCAGTGGCAGGAGTTATGGGCGGACTGGATTCGGAAGTCACGGCCGCTACTACTGAAATCCTGCTTGAATCAGCCTGTTTTGATCCTGTTTCCATTCGGCGGACGGCCCGCCGTCTCAATCTGCCGTCGGAAGCTTCCTATAGATTTGAGAGGGGAGTTGATCCCAACATTGCTCCGGTGGCCATGGAGCGGGCCGTTGGTTTGATGGTCGAACTTGCCGGTGCCGAGGTCTGTGCCGGAGGTATTGATGAATATCCGGGAAGAAAAAAATTGCGAAATATTAGATTACGGCCTGCCAGGGTCTGCAGTCTCCTCGGCATGGAATTATCCACCGATCAAATTGCCGCCTATCTGCGGGCAATTGAATTCCCTGTCGTCCCCGCAGATGAGGAAAATCTGCTGGTGGAAGTGCCGAGTTTTCGTCCGGATATAGAACGCGAAATTGATCTGGTGGAAGAGATCGCTCGTCTTGTCGGTTATAATGAAATCCCGACTACCATGCCGTTAATCAAAATGGATTATCCTGTGCGGGATGCACTGCGTGAGCTTCGAAAAACAGTTTCCGGAGTTGCTCTTGGCCAGGGTTTTTTTGAGGCCATCAACTACAGCTTTGTTGATGAAAAGCATCTTGATCTTATGCGCCTGCACCCTGACGATCCCCGACGCCGATTGACCCGACTGCTGAATCCTCTCACGGAAGAACAGGGGGTAATGCGGTCCATGCTGCTTCCCGGTCTTCTCGAAAATGTCAGTCGGAATATCAACTATCAACAACCTGATTTACGGCTTTTTGAAGTCGGCAAGGTCTTCGTACAGCGCACGCCTGGAGAGCAACCGGATGAAAATTATATGCTCTGCGCAGTCTGTACCGGATCCCGGTACCCAGGTGCATCTCCAATTCATTTTTCAGGAATGGAGAGCGACATTTTTGATATAAAAGGTCTGCTGGAAGCCATCATTGATACGCTTGGCATAAGTGGCCGCAATATTTCTATTGTACCCGGTGTCGAAAATGAAGGTGAACAACCGTATATTCAACCTGGCTCGGCCCTGACTCTGATCGGCGGTGAGAAGGAAATCGCCGGTATCGGCCAGGTACATGAAGAAGTTTTACGTAATATGGGGATAAAGCAACCGGTCTACTTTCTTGAATGTAACTTACATCTTCTTGGGACATTACCCAGATCCGGTAAAAGGTTTACGCCTATTCCCAGATATCCGATGATGAAAAGGGATATTGCCCTGCTGGTTCCGGAGCAGTTGCCTGCTGGTGATCTGCTGGCCGCCATAAGGAGTCAACGGTCGGAGCTGGTTGAATCCGTAGATATTTTTGATGTGTACAGCGGCAAACCCATAGAGAAAGGCATGAAGTCCGTTGCCTTGTCAGTGGCGTATAGATCAACTGAAAAGACGCTTGACGATACGACCGTTGACAAAATTCATGAAAAAATTGTACAGTATTTAATGACCGAATATGGTGGTCGATACCGTCAAGGAACAGAATAGATGACAAAAAAAATGAAGAAAAAAAACGTAACCCGTAAAGAACTGGCCTCTGCAATTAATGACACACTTGGTGTTTCCCAGCGAAATGGATCCGAGCTTGTGGATAAAATATTTGCTGTTATGAAAGATACTCTTATTTCCGGTGAATCCATTAAACTTGTTCAGTTTGGTACTTTGACTGTCCGGGATAAGGCGCCGCGCCGTGGTCGTAATCCCAGAACCGGTGAATCCATGACCATTACTAAAAGAAAAATGGTCTCTTTTCGGCCGAGCAAACGTTTACGGGAGCAGCTTAACAGTTGATCGATGCCGATAGACACACCGGCAAGTTATTTGCTTGAGGGTCAAGATATACGTGGAAAAGACTTCTGCGCAGGCGGAGCATATTCCCGATAAAAAGTATTTTCGTATTGGTGAGGTCAGCAGAATAGTTGGCGTTGATACCCATGTGCTGCGCTATTGGGAGACTGAATTCCCCGGCATTCATCCACATCGTGCAAAGTCAAGACAACGGCTTTACAGACAAAACGACGTTCGCTATCTGCTGGCAATTAAAAAACTGCTGCATGAGGATGGCTATACCATTTCCGGGGCCCGGAAAGTGCTGAAAGGGGCTAAGTTATCAGTCGGTGCGGGTGTGACATCTGTTGCTGATCATGGCCATCGTTCAGCAGATAACGGGAAGAATACGCAGGATAAACTGGGGCTTATCAAGAACGAGCTGCATGCTATTTTGCAAAGGGTAACGGCAAAGAAGTAGCTCGCTGCAGAACAAAAGTCCCTGCCGAACAAAAGGTTGACAGACACAGATTGAAGATGTTAGCTTAATGGCAATAAAATAAGTGGGTTGTATAATAAAAAGGTTGTAACAAGATAATACCATAAATATTTCAGGATAACAGCTGGCGAGAGCTACTGCCTGATAACAGGTATTGAAAATATGATCGGAACGTGGCCTAGCCTGGTAAGGCGCTTGACTGGGGGTCAAGAGATCGGAGGTTCAAATCCTCTCGTTCCGACCATGCTCTGGGTGGGGAATTGACGCCGGTGGCGTCAATTCCCCTTTTTTTATCCGTTACAGAGGATAGATGACAGTCTAATTTCCGCCTGTGGTGTGCAAAACCGCGGTTGACCACTCTTATATCTTCTGTTGCCTCGTTCGGAGTCTATCTTTACCTGTTGTGCTGCCATGGCATGCTGTTCAGTTGGCTTTTTATCTGATTGTAAAGGAGTACTCTTGACTGGATCGGGATTCATCCCATTTACAAACGTACATTGGCAATCGACATGTCAACAGGCACGTTTTTCACCCGTAAAGCGTTATCTGTTTTTTTTATTTTTTCTCCTTGCCGTTCTCCTGCATTCAGCAGCAGTATACCCTGCAACCATCGATAATTTTTCTCCCTTGATGGCCCGGGCCTACCGGTTTTATAACGGGATAGGCCAACCGGTCAATTATGCAAAAGCCCTGCGTCTATACCTGCAAATGGCCAAACAGGGGAATGCAAGCGCCCAGTTCGTTGTCGGTGGTATGTTTTATAAGGGGCAGGGGACCGACCCTGATCACAGCCGGGCCTTTATATGGTTGCTTAAGGCTGCGGATCAAGGCGTTTCCAGCCCTGAATCGCTTTCCATTATCGGTACAATGTATCTGCAGGGCCGTGGGGTTCCGCAAAATTATAAGGAAGCCGAGAAATATCTTAAACAAGCCGCAAACCAGGGCGATTTAACGGCCATGAAAAATCTGGCCTTTATGTATTATAACGGCTTAACCGGCAAAAAAGATTACGCGCATGCTCTGCAGCTCTATAAAAAGGCTGCGCTTGCAGGTGACGGGGTGTCCCAGAGTAATGTCGGTTTGATGTATGCCCGTGGCCTCGGCACCGGGATAGACCGTGTCAAGGCCTACGCCTGGTATAGCCTGGCAGCAAGCAAAGGAAATGGAGTTGCCATGGCGGCACGAAATAATCTGATGCTCAAGATGAACTGGCAGGAATTGACCGACGCCCAATCGCTGTCGGTGCGTTTATTTAAAGAGGTGGAGAAAAACCGCGGCCTGTTGCAAACACCCAAAACAGTTCATTGAAACGGGTGCAATATAAAAAAGTGACAATAGCAAAAATTCTACATGTTATTGATTTGACGAGTTAAGTTGAATGTCGAATATCGAACAGGGAATATCGAATTACGAAGTTTTCTTCTCCCTGGCCGTTTACAGGCCGGCCACAAAAATAGATATCAACTGATTGTTTTCATCAAGCAATGGTTCTATTTTTGATGATGGCTCAATGAACTTTGCCCTCTTAATCATTTTTAACCATACAAGAGTTTCTCGTGGTTCCTTAAGAGAAACCTTCATTTTGTGGATAAAATCAGCTCGTGATTCTGCACTTTGAGCTTCACCATAATTAGGTGCGGATGATGTCCCGCTTCGAATGAGTTGCCCTGCAAAATGGTTGCCGGCTTTACTCTTTGGTAATGATTCAGCTGTAGTAATAACTCGTACCGCAAAATCAATTAAACGATCTTCCAGATCATATTTTTTCTTTTCCTTCTTCAAATCGACATTCCTTGTTCGACATTCGATATTCAATTTCAATCACGAAATCACCGCAGGGTACACATGCTTATTTATCACTTTTTTGTATTGTACCCCATTGAAACCGGCCGGATTGATCGATGGCAAAATTATCTGTTTTAATAAGGTGCCTGCAGGTTACAGATAAAAGCCGTCAACGAGGTAAACGAAGGCTGTTCCATGATCTGCCGGCGGATTTTACTTGCCCCTGCAAGTTCACTGAAATACCTGCCGACATGATTTTTCAGACGAAAGAGCATCTTGTCAACATCAAGGTGCTTGTCAGCCAGTTGCAAATGGCGTTTGATAACAGGTATTCTCCCCGCAAGGGTACGGGGGGTTCCCTTGTCTGAAAAAATCCAGGGATTGCCGAGGGCGCCGCGACCGATCATTACACCGGCGCATCCTGTTTCGGCAAGCATTGCCCGGATGTCTGAACCGTGCAGAATATCACCGTTGCCTATGACCGGTATGGTGACCGCCTGCCGTACTCTCCTTATAACCTGTCGGTCGGCCGTGCCGGCAAATCCCTGCTGCCATGTCCGGCCATGGACGGTGATTGCCGAGGCCCCGGCATCTTCCACCATCCTGGCAAACAGGGGAGCCGTGATGTTGCCGTCGTCCAGACCGCTTCGACATTTAACCGTTACCGGCAGAGGGGAGCGGGCGACAACCTGTTTAATTATTGTTGCCGCAAGAGTCGGATCGCCCATCAGGGCTGCTCCCGCCCCTTTTTTTGTTACCTTGCGTACCGGACAGCCCATATTGATGTCAATGAAATCCGCAGAATCCCGAGGGATCAATTCCGCCGCCGCCGCCATTACCTCCGGATTTGACCCGAAAAGCTGCACTCCAAGGGGACGGTCGTCCGGACACGTCTGTAAAAGGGCCCTGGTCTTTTGTTGTCCGTAAACCAGGCCATGGCTGCTTATCATTTCCGTAAAACAGATTCCCGCACCAAGTTCCCGGCAAAGCAGGCGAAAGGGTAAGTCGGTATAACCGGCAAGCGGTGCGAGAACAGATTGGTTGACGGCCAGTAATGAGGTCAGAGGCATGGTGTCGGCGGTATACCTGTTCCGGCAGCTGCCGGGATTTTACTGTTGAGTTTATCGGCCATTGTATTATAAGAATCCATTAATCGAATATTGAAAAATAATCTGAAACCGATGTTGTTCAGCCCGTTTGTCAACGATGTTTACGCCTTGTCGTAATCATGACCCATTTTCCAGAACAGTCACTATTTCATTGTATTGTACTTTCTGCAAGCAGATATTTTATTTTTTCCGTCCATGCAGATCGTAAGCCACGGAGTTTCTTATGACCCTGAAAATTGATGTACAGCAGGACAGCCTTTCCGAAGGACAGATTTCCACCCTGCAGGAAATGCGCAGACAGTGCGCCCGTCGTATTTTGTTGTCCACTTCCCTTGCCGCTTCCGGTCACCCGGGGGGCTCATTGTCATCACTGGATTTCTTATTGACGGTCTATGGCATGATGCGACACGATCCGGAAAATCCGCGCTGGCAGGGTCGTGATCGATTAGTCCAGAGTATCGGCCATATATCTCCCGGCGTATATTCCGTCCTGGCTGAATATGGTTATTTTACCGAGGATGATTTTCTTTCAGGTTTTCGTCGTACCGGCTCCGGATTTCCCGGTCATGTGGAATCCGTTGTCCCCGGTGTTGAATGGGATACGGGTAACCTTGGCCAGGGTATGAGCGTTGCCGTTGGTATGGCGCAGGCATTTAAGGTAAAGCAGCAGGATAACAGGGTGTTTTGTCTTATGGGTGATGGCGAGCATCAAAAAGGACAGATCAGTGAAGCCGTCCGTTACGCCCATAAGTATAAACTCGACAACCTGACCATTGTCGTTGATCGCAACCACCTGCAGATCTGTGGCAGCACCGAGGAGGTGATGCCGCAGTCGATAGGCCGCTTATATGAGGCGTTGGGCTGGAAAGTGCTTCGCATCGACGGTCACGATTATAATGATATTTTCCTGGCTCTGAAGACCGCTTACCTGAACACCGGCGGAGTTCCCATCATGATTCTTGCCCGTACTGTCATGGGTAAGGGGATTTCCTTCATGGAAAACCAGGCCAAATACCATGGTTCTCCCTTAAGTCCGGAACTGCTCGCTGATGGACTTGCCGAACTCGGGTTTGAAAACAGTTTTGCCCAGTGGCAGGAGAAACGAAAACAGCCGGTTCGCAAGAACACCATTATGGAGCCGACAACCGATTACCCGAAAGTCAATCCCGGGAAGCCCATTCTCTATGATGCCGCGACCGATAATCGCTCGGCCTACGGTAATGCGTTACTTGGCCTGGCCGAGGCCAATAACGTCGAGGGGCAGCCACCGGTAATTACGGGTGTTTCCTGTGATCTGGAAGGATCGGTCAAAATGGGCGCTTTCCATAAACATAGTCCTGCCGGCTATTTCGAGGCGGGAATTCAGGAGCATCATGCCGCAGGCATGAGCGGTGCCATGAGTTGCGAGAATCTTGTCACCTTTTTTTCAACCTTCGGTGTCTTTGCGGTTTCCGAGGTGTACAATCAGAATCGGCTTAATGATTTCAATCACACCAATGTCAAGATAGTCGCCACCCATGTCGGCCTTGATGTTGGTGAAGATGGGCCGACCCATCAGTGTATAGATTATCTGGGACTGTTTAAAAATTTCTATCGCTTTTCTGTTTTCATGCCCGCTGATCCCAATCAGACGGACCGCATAATTCGTTACATAGCCACAGAATCCGGTAATCATTTTGTCGGCATGGGCCGGTCAAAAACACCTATCATCCTGACGGAAGCGGGAAAACCTTTTTTTGATACCGACTATGTCTTTACCCCGGGAAAAGGGGATTGGCTGCGACGCGGTACCGATGCGGCTATTATTACCTATGGTGCGGTCACTCCAGCCTGCATTGAGGCCTGGCAGGATCTTAAAGATCAGGGGCTTGCCGTTGCTCTGCTGAATATGGCATCACTGCTGCCCCTGGACGTTGAGGCCATTGTTGAAGCTGCTGGGACCGGTGGGCTGGTAACGGTAGAGGATCATCATGTCCAGACAGGGTTGGGCGCAAGTGTTGCCCTTGTCCTCATGGATAAGGGGATAAACGTACCGTTACGAAGATTGGGTGTCCGGCAATACGGGTCTTCAGGTAAACCTTCAGAACTGTATGCCTCCCAGGGACTTGATGCCGCATCCATTGCGGCGGCGGTAAAGGAAATAATTGTCTGAGCAGAAAAAGAAACAAAAAAGCAACACCTGAATTCAGGCAACATATAAAAAGGGGGCCGCACATGCATGTGCGGCCCCCTTTTTATGTCATTACCGGTTAACACAGATACATTTTAGGGAGTCGGCGACATATTCTGCCGGCGGAGTTTGTTCAGAGTCCCGAGATATATCCGTTCCGAAAGATCATCGATGATCGTAGTAAGCGCCTTGTTTTCCGCAGCACTACTCAGGGTTTGTGAAGGATAATCCTCTGTCCACAATTCGTTGGGCACCTCCCAGAGTACCTTTCCTGTTTTTAGATCCTTGAGAATATAGCGTACGCCTAATTTAATTTTAACGTCAGTGGTTACCCGGTCACCACCCCAGGAAATGGACGGCAGGTCTATGGAAACTATTTCACCGGCCAGGATCAGATCCGCCTTGTCTTTATTCTTGGTCAGGATGATTGCTTGCGACTTTTGAAACCATCCGGACAGGGTCTTATACAGCGTTATGTCAATTCCAAGTTTGTTGGTTTTGTTCTTCCATTCCGGCATGTAGATCGTCCTGGCGGGTCCATCATACACACTGGGGAAGTAATACCCGCATCCTCCAAGGAGAAGAGACATGGAGAAAAGCAGGACCAGGCAGCAAACATTTTTTTTCACAGATAGTCTCCATACATGAATAAACTGCAACCTGAATTCAGGTGCAAAACAGAGTATTTTTCCCTAACTATTTGCAGAAAGAGGCACTCCGACCTTTAACCTCAAACGACAATATTAACCAGTTTCCCTTTTACCACAATAATTTTTTTCGGCTTTTTCCCTTTAAGGAAACCACAGATCCTTTTATCGGCAAGGGCAAGCTCTTCCATCTCCTGATTTTTAATGTCGGCGGCCGCCTGCATTCGAGAGCGAACCTTTCCGTTGACCTGAACAACGATTGTTACTTGCTGTTCACTGGCCGCCCTGGAATCAAACTCCGGCCAGGGCGTACGATCCAGTACGGTTTGGTGACCGGTAATCTCCCACATCTCTTCACAAAAATGCGGTACCATGGGAAAAAGCAGCAGCAGACAGGTTTCCAGGGCAAATTTTAATACAGCCGGTGCAGGGGTTCCCTCGGACTCTTTTGCAGTTAGAGTATTGATTTGATTGACCAGTTCCATAACGGCTGAGATCGCGGTGTTGAAATGAAAATTATTTTCAATGGAATCGGTCACCCGACCAATGGTCTGGTGTGTTTTTCGGTACAGAGGGGCATCAGCGGCTGCCGGGGAGGAAAAGTCACCGGGCATGGTTGCTGAAAAACAGGCTTTATGTTTGATGATCAGCCGGTAGACGCGGTTGAGGAAGCGGGAAGAGCCTTCCACGCCCTGGGCATTCCATTCCAGATCGCGCTGGGGCGGTGCTGCGAACAGGGAAAACAGTCTGGTGGTATCGGCCCCGTATTGGTCAATAAGGTCGCTTGGGTCAACCACATTACCCTTGGATTTTGACATCTTGGCACCGTCTTTAATGACCATGCCCTGGGTAAGCAGGTTGCTGAAGGGTTCGTCAATGGTCAGGTAGCCGAGATCCCGCAGTACTCTGGTAAAAAAACGGGAATACAGGAGATGGAGGATGGCATGCTCGACCCCGCCGATATACTGATCAACGGGCAGCCAGTAGGCTGCTTTTTCCCGGTCAATGGGTGCGTGCTCGTTGCGTGGGCTTGTATATCTGGCAAAATACCAGGAAGACTCAACAAAGGTATCCATTGTATCGGTTTCCCGGCAAGCGCTGCCGCCACACTGCGGACAGGTGGTATTGATGAAATCTTCCTGCTGGTGCAGGGGGGCATGCGGTCCGTCCGGATTGTCGGCGCCCGGTAGCACTACCGGCAGCTCATCTTCCGGAACCGGTTGCATTCCGCATGCAGGGCAGTGAATAACGGGTATGGGCGCTCCCCAGTACCGTTGCCTTGAGATGCCCCAGTCCCGCAGTCGATAGGTAATATGCGCTTTGCCGAATCCCTGCCGGGCGGCATGGTCGATGATGGCCTTTTTGGCCTTTTCCGAATCCATGCCGGTAAAGCTGCCGGAATCAACAAGTATTCCGGCTTCCTCCGATGCCTGTTCCATGGTGTCGGCGGTTAGGGAAACGCCATCGGGCTGCACCACCGGTTTTATGGGCAGATTATATTTACGGGCAAATTCAAAATCACGCTGGTCATGGGCGGGTACGGCCATGACCGC
>Ga0256833_1002270_pt1 | contig 13695 bp, 9 predicted proteins | sample 356284metaG_FD_190535 | JGI IMG/M metagenome (GOLD analysis project Ga0256833, IMG submission 190535) | Hydrothermal vent microbial communities from Mid Atlantic Ridge, Atlantic Ocean - 356-284 | ecosystem: Environmental > Aquatic > Marine > Hydrothermal vents | place: Atlantic Ocean: Mid...
GGGGGAGCGGGCCGGCGCGACGCACTTCCGTGCAAAATGCGCCCGCGGGCCGGCGCGACGCGCCTCAGCGCAAAATGATAGGCCCATGCCCCCGCCCAACCGTCTTGCCTATAATCTGGGCGGTTGGGTGGGGGCGTGGGCCGGAGCGACGCACCTCCGTGCACAAAGAAAGGCTCGAGCCCCCTCCCATCCACCTTGCGTATAATCCTGGGTGGATGGGAGGGGGCGCGGGCCGGAGCGACGCGCCTCAGCGCACAAAAACAGGCCCACTCCCCCTCCCGGACGCCTCACCTATCCTCTGGGTGGCCGGGAGGGGGCGTGGGCCGGTGCGACGCACCTTCGTGCATAAAGAAAGGCCCACTCCCCCTCCCGGATGCCTCCCCCACAATCTGGGCGGCCGGGAGGGGGAGAGGGCCGGTGCGCCGCACTTCCGTGCAAAAAAGCGGGCGCGGGCCGGCGCGACGCACCTCCGTGCACAAAGCCCCCCGCGCTTTCATCAGGCCGGGAAGGTGCGGGGGCGTTTCTGGGCCAGCATGACACCGGCCAGGGTGAGAGCGGCAAAGAGCATCTGCACGGAATTGAGCCGCTCGCCCAGCCACAGCCAGCTGATGAGAACGGCCAGCACCGGGATCAGGTTGAGCATGACCGAGGCGCGCGCCGCCGTCAGGCGCGAGATCCCGGCGTTGTAGAGCCCATAGGCCAGCACCGTCACGCCGATGCCCAGATAGAGCAGCAATCCGCCATTGCGCGGCGTGCTCAGAACCGCCCGGTCCGGGCCGAACAGATCGAAGGCCCCGGGCAGGAAGAAGACCGCGCCCGTCATCATCTGGATGCCGGTGAGCAGCCAGATGTCATAGCGCCTGCTCATGCGCTTGACGATCAGCATGTATCCGGTGGCCGCCACCATGGCCAGGAACTCCATGAAGTTGCCCAGCCACGGGTGCGGCGCGGACAGATCGGGGCCTCCAGCCAGTGTCAGGCCGATGACCCCGGCGATGGAGAGCAAGAGCCCGGCGCTCATGTTGCGGCTCATCGGCTCATGATAGAAGATCACCCCGCCCAGCGCCGCCAGCAGCGGAAAGACCGCCACCACCATGCCCGCCTGCGAGGCCGAGGTCAGGGTCAGGGCGTGCATCTCCAGGGAGAAATACAGGCATGGCTCGAACCCGGCCAGCGCCAGCAGCCACCAGATATCGCCCTTGCGCCGCTCGGCGCGCTTCCAGCCACGCGCCACGAAGGGCAAAAGGATGATCGAGGCGATGATCATGCGCGCCCAGATCATGGCCATCGGGTGCATGACGCCGAGCAGCGCCTTCATCACCGGAAAGGCGCTGGCCCACAGCAGGACAGAGCCGAAAACGGCCAGCAGAACCGCCGCCTCGCCCACCGGCCGCACCGTCATCTGCGCTCCCTGACTCATGCCGCCGAAATCTCCCGTAAACAAAAAAGCCCCGGCACGGTGGGCGTGCCAGGGATTTTTGTCAACGGGACTTTTGTGCCATCCGCCTGCTTCGAGTCCTGCGCCTCTCTTTCAGCAACAGGAAAGCGGGTCCATTTGTTCGCGGCAGGATGGAGCAGCTGGAAGCCCTTTCATTCCCCCAGCGATTCCCAGAACTTTTTCGCCTTGGCGAAGAAGCCTTCGGACTTGGGCGAGTTGTCGCGCGCTTCTGCTTCGAACTCGCGCAAAAGCTCCTTCTGGCGCTCCGTCAGGTTGACCGGCGTCTCCACGTCCACCTGGATGTAGAGATCGCCCCGGCGCGAGGAATTGAGCACCGGCATGCCCAGCCCCTTGAGGCGGAACTGGCGGCCGCTCTGGGTGCCCGCCGGAATGGCCACCTTGGCTTTCTTGCCCTCGATGGTGGGAGCCTCGAAATCTCCCCCCAGCGCGGCGGTGACCATGGAGATGGGAATGCGGCAGAACAGATCGGCCCCGTCCCTTTGGAAGAACTCGTGCGGGCGGATGGACAGGAAGATATACAGATCGCCCGCCGGGCCGCCACGCAGCCCCGCCTCGCCCTCTCCGGCCAGGCGGATGCGCGTGCCATCCTCCACCCCGGCCGGAATCTTCACCTGCAAGGTGCGTTCCTTGGCCACCCGGCCGGCGCCGGAGCAGGCATCGCATGGGTCGGAGATGATCTGGCCCTGGCCGTGGCATGACGGGCAGGTGCGCTCGACGGTGAAAAAGCCCGACTGGGCGCGCACGCTGCCATGGCCGCGGCAGGTGGGGCAGGTGCGCGGCGACGATCCGGCCTTGGCGCCGGAGCCTGAGCAGGCCTCGCAGGTCACCGCCGTATGCAGCTTGATGGTCGCGGTCTTGCCGAAAAAGGCCTCCGGCAGGGTGATTTCCAGATTGTAGCGCAGATCGGAGCCGCGCTGGGCCCGCGCCCCGCCGCGGGGCCGCCCGCCGCCCATGAAGTCCCCGAACATCTCCTCGAAGATGTCGGACATGGAAGCGCCGAAATCGGGCCCGAATCCGCCACCGCCGAAGGGCCCGCCGCCGCCGCCGCCGTTTTCGAAGGCGGCATGGCCGTAGCGGTCATAGGCGGCGCGCTTTTGCGGATCCTTGAGCACCTCGTAGGCCTCCGCCACCTCCTTGAAGCGCTGCTCGGCATCCGGATCGTCGCGGTTGGCGTCCGGGTGATATTTCTTGGCCATGCGCCGGAAGGCCACCTTCAGCTCCTTTTCGGAGCAGCTGCGCGAAACGCCGAGGATTTCATAGTAGTCTCGTTTGGCCATCTGGGCCCCGCCTTGCATCATCTGGGTAAACCGTCCGGAAAACTGTCTGGTTATGGTGGAATTCGCCCCTCAAGGCAAGATGCGCGAAAGCCCCCGCCCCCTGTTGCAAGGGAGCGGGGGCCGGTTTTCGTCAGCGCCTCTTACGACTTCTTGTCGTCATCGACTTCCTCGAAGTCGGCATCGACGACATCGTCGCCGCCGGCCTCGGCCGAAGCGCTCTGCTCGCCGCCACCTGCGGAGGCCGCGGCTTCGGCCTGCTCGGCCTTGTAGGCCGCCTCGCCGATCTTCATGGCCGCCTGGGCCAGCTCGGTGGTCTTGGCCTTGATGGCTTCCGCATCATCGCCCTCGGAGGCCTTCTTGAGCTCTTCGATGGCCGCCTCGACGGCCTTCTTGTCCTCCTCGGAGACCTTGTCGCCCATGTCGGCGAGGGTCTTTTCGGTCGAGTGGATCAGGCCCTCGGCCTGGTTCTTCGCCTCGATCAGCTCCTTGCGCTTGCGGTCTTCCTCCGCGTGCGCCTCGGCCTCCTTGACCATCCTCTCGACCTCCTCGTCGGACAGCCCGCCGGAGGCCTGGATCTTGATCTGCTGCTCCTTGCCGGTGGCCTTGTCCTTGGCCGAGACATGGACGATGCCATTGGCGTCGATGTCGAAGGTCACCTCGATCTGCGGCACGCCGCGCGGCGCCGGCGGGATGCCCACCAGGTCGAACTGGCCGAGCAGCTTGTTGTGGGCGGCAATCTCGCGCTCGCCCTGGAAGACCCGGATGGTCACCGCGTTCTGGTTGTCTTCCGCCGTGGAGAAGATCTGGCTCTTCTTGGTCGGGATGGTGGTGTTGCGGTCGATCAGCCGGGTGAACACGCCGCCCAGCGTCTCGATGCCCAGGCTCAGCGGCGTCACGTCGAGCAACAGCACGTCCTTGACATCGCCGGTCAGCACGCCGCCCTGGATGGCCGCGCCCATGGCCACCACCTCGTCCGGGTTCACGCCCTTGTGCGGCTCCTTGCCGAAGAACTCCTTGACCGTCTCGATGACCTTGGGCATGCGCGTCTGGCCACCAACCAGGATCACCTCGTCGATGTCCTTGGCAGACAGGCCGGCGTCCTTCAGGGCCTTCTTGCACGGCTCGATGGAGCGCTCGATGAGATCGTCCACCAGGCTTTCCAGCTTGGCGCGGGTCAGCTTGACCTGCAGATGCTTCGGCCCGGAGGCATCGGCGGTGATGAACGGCAGGTTGACCTCCGTCTGGGTGGAGGAGGACAGCTCGATCTTGGCCTTCTCGGCCGCCTCCTTGAGCCTTTGCAGGGCCAGCTTGTCTTCGCGCAGGTCGATGCCCTGCTCCTGCTTGAAGGTATCGGCCAGGTAATCGACAATGCGCATGTCGAAGTCCTCGCCGCCCAGGAAGGTGTCGCCATTGGTGGATTTCACCTCGAAGACGCCATCGCCGATCTCCAGGATGGAGATGTCGAAGGTGCCGCCGCCCAGGTCATAGACCGCGATGGTGCCCGCATCCTTCTTGTCCAGGCCATAGGCAAGCGCTGCCGCCGTCGGCTCGTTGATGATGCGCGGCACGTCCAGCCCCGCGATCTTGCCGGCGTCCTTGGTGGCCTGGCGCTGGGAGTCGTTGAAGTAGGCCGGAACGGTGATGATCGCCTGCTTGATGTCCTCGCTCAGGGCGCGCTCGGCGGTTTCCTTCATCTTGGTGAGGATGAAGGCGGAGATCTGCGCCGGCGAATATTTCTTGCCGCGCGCCTCCACCCAGGCATCGCCATTGTCCGCCTTGACCACCTTGTAGGGCACCAGCTCGATGTGCTTTTTCACGATCGGGTCATCGAAGCGCCGTCCGATCAGGCGCTTGATGGCGAAGATGGTGTTCTCCGGGTTGGTGACCGCCTGGCGCTTGGCGGGGATGCCCACCAGCACCTCGCCCTCGTCGGTGAAGGCGACGATGGAGGGCGTGGTGCGCGCGCCCTCGGCGTTTTCCAGAACCTTGGCGTTCTTGCCATCCATGACCGCCACGCACGAGTTCGTGGTGCCAAGGTCAATGCCGATAATCTTGCCCATTTACAGTATCCTCCTTGCGGACAGGCCGGTTGATTGAAATCCCCTCTGCGGCGGTTTCGTCCGGTTCGGCCCGTCTCCCGTGGTTGAAGTGGTTATCCTGAATTCATCCGGCCCCGGATCAATCCGTGCCGGATTGCCCAAGGCCCCTGTTCGGGTGCTTATATAGGTATGGCAAAAAAGCCCATCAAGCGCGCGCGGGAAAATAAATGACGGAAATTTCATCCCCTGACTGGCCACAAGGCTTGCGGCTTTTTCCCGCCGCCCTGGATGCGGTGGCGCAGGCGGAGCTGCTGGACGCGGTGGTGGAGCTGATAGGCGAAGCGCCCTTCTTCACCCCGCGCATGCCGCGCTGGGGGCGGCCCTTTTCGGTGCGCATGAGCAATTTCGGCCCCCTGGGCTGGGTTTCGGACATCTCCGGCTACCGCTACCAGCGCCATCATCCGGAGACGGACAGGCCCTGGCCGCCCATGCCGCAAGCCCTGCTGGAACTGTGGGACACTTTCGCCCGCTGGCCGGCGCCGCCGCAGGCCGCCCTGGTCAACCATTACCGCCCCGGGGCGCGCATGAGCCTGCATGTGGACCGCGACGAAAGGGACCTGCGCGCCCCCATCCTGTCCATTTCACTGGGCGATGACGCCTTGTTCCGCATCGGCGGGCCGCAAAGGCGCGATCCCACCTGCTCGTTGCGCCTGCGCGCGGGCGACATATTGCTCATGGCCGGGGCCGCGCGGCGCTGTCATCACGGCATCGACCGCATCTATCCGGGCACAGCCAGATTGCCGCGCGCCATCGGCGAGGGGCGCATCAACATCACCCTGCGGCGGGTGGACAAGGGCTGATGATGTCTTCCGCCGGCCTTGCTTCAGGAGGGCGCCTCTTCCTCCTTGCGGCCATAGGCATCCTCGTAACGCACGATGTCATCCTCGCCCAGATAGGCCCCGGATTGCACCTCGATGAGCACGGCGGGAAGCTTGCCGGGGTTCTCCAGCCGGTGGCGATTGCCAATGGGAATATAGGTGGATTCATTTTCCGCCAGCAGGAAGGTTTCCTCCCCGTTGGTGACCCGCACCGTGCCGCGCACCACCACCCAGTGCTCGGCGCGGTGATGGTGGCTTTGCAAGGATAGCTTGGCCCCCGGCTTGACCATCAGCGTCTTGACCTGAAAACGCTCCCCGGCCGCCAGCTTTTCATACCACCCCCAGGGGCGGTAGACCCGCGCATGCATGATGGCCTCCGAGCGCCCCTGCGCCTTGAGCTCTTCCACCAGCTTGCCGACATCCTGGGCATGATCCCTGGAGGCCACCAGGACGGCATCCTTGGTTGCCACGGCGAGAATGCCCTCAAGGCCGATGACCGAAAGGCAGGCCCCGTCCACGCTGTGCACATAGCTGTCGCGGGTATCGCGCAGCATGACATCACCGCGCGCCACATTGCCGCAACCGTCCTTGTCCATCATCCGCCAGATGGCCGGCCATGCGCCAAGGTCGTCCCAGCCGGAATCCAAGGGCACGCAGCGGATGTTGCCGGCCTTTTCCATGATGGCGTAATCCAGCGAGATGGCCGGGCACTGCTCATAGGCGGCCTTGTCCAGGCGCAGGAAGTCCAGATCCTCGCGGGCCTTCTCCAGCGCCGCGCGGCAGGCGCAGAGTATCCGGGGCGCATGAGTCCGGAAGGCGGCGATCATGGCATCGGCGCGGAACAGGAACATGCCGGCGTTCCAGTAGTGATTGCCCGCCTCCAGATAGGCTTGCGCCGTCTGCCGTGAGGGTTTTTCGGTGAAGGCGGAAACCCTCAGCGGCACATCGCCATCTTCGGTGGCGATGTAGCCATAGCCGGTTTCCGGCCCCGTGGGGCGGATGCCGAAGGTCACGATGTGTCCCGCCTGCGCCGCTTGCATGCCGCGCCGCACAGAGCGGGCGAAACCGGCGGCGTCACTCACCACGTGGTCCGATGGCAAAAGCAGCAGCAGCCTGCGCTCATCAAGGCGCGCCGCGTGCAGCGCCGCGATCAGGGCGGCAGGCGCGGTGTTGCGCCCCACCGGCTCCAGGATGATGGTGTCCACGGGCCGGGCGATGGCGGCGGCCTGCTCGGCGGCCAGGAATCGATGGTCATTGTTGCACAGGATGGAGGGAGTGGCGAAAGCGGCATCGTCCAGCCGCAGAAGGGTTTGCTGAAAAAGCGAATTGCCGCCGGTGAGCGGCAGAAACTGCTTGGGGTAGGCCTTGCGCGACCATGGCCACAGACGGGTGCCGGAGCCGCCGGACAATATGACAGGATGAACCTTGGGCATGAAACGCTCCCGGATTGACGCAACAAAAGCATGCCGCATGCGGCTTTGCAACACTGCCAGGGAGCACAAGCAACAAGCATGCCAGATACCGGGCCGCTATTGGCCTTTTGCACCAGGGGCGTCCTTGACGGTCACAGGGGAGGGCAAGGCATCCAGCTTCGTGACGGCCCACGAAAAAAACCGCCGGAGGCCATGTGGCTCCGGCGGTTTTTCGTTCACAACCTGGCCGCCCTATTTCTTTTCCTGCGCCAGGCGCTCCTTGAGCATGCCATCGACGATTTCACAGGTGCGCTCCAGGTCGGAAATGGCCTCTTCCAGCTCCACCCGCTGCTGGCGCAGGGCCACCAGGCGTTCGGCCATCTTGCGCGAGGCCAGCTTGAGCTGCGCCAGCTGGCCGTCCTTGAGATTGTACAGATCAAGCATTTCCTTGATCTCGGCCAGGGTGAAACCGACCTTCTTGCCGCGCAGGATCAGTTTCAGACGCGCCCGGTCACGGTAATTGAAAATGCGCGTCCAGCCACGGCGCGAAGGGTGCAAGAGCCCTTTTTGCTCATAGAAGCGCAAGGCGCGCGGCGTGACATTGAACTCGCGGCACAACTGGGTGATGGAATAGGTTTCGCTGCGCCGGTCTTTCTTGTCCTTGGTTTCGTGCCCCTCTGCCATGGTTTTCAACTCCTTTTCGGGGCCGCCGGTCCTTTTTCCGGTTTCTTGTCTGGTCATGACCGGATGTGACGGCTTGGCCCTTGATTTTTACTGTTGCAACTAGTGGTCAGTTGATTTGACCAGAGCCCTCATTAATGAGACCGTGGCCAAAGGTCAACCAGAAATGCGGCTGCGTCAAGACGGCCTGCAATTTATTCCGTCTACTGAATGTTCCCTCGTGTCAAGCATTTTGTGCGCATTTTATGGACAATTTACCAAACGTTAATTTCGTCAAGACGCCTTTTTGCCCGCCCCTTTCCCCTCGCAAGAACAAACCTTCCGGCCTTTAAGGGAATCTTTACCAAAGTCGTTAACCTTTGGCGGACAGAACATGCGCCTCCCTTGGCATTGCGCCGGGCAGCGGGCGGCATCGGCAGGCACATTTTGGATTGCGAGAGTATCATGGGCACGAAGGCGGCAAGGACCTGGAGCGTCAAGGGCATTGACTCAAGCGCGCGCGCGGCGGCCAAGAGGGCGGCGCAGGCGCGCGGCATGACGCTTGGCGAATGGCTGAACGAGATGATTTTGACCCGGGCGGATGATACGGATGCCAAGGGACGGCCACCACGCCGGGCCAGCCGTTGCGCCGATGACGATATCGCTGGCAAGCTGGACGATCTGGCCACCCAGTTGCGCGCCCTGAGCCGTCGGGATCAGGACACCGCGGTTGCCCGCTTTGCCGCTCTCAGTGATGAAGAGGCCGCCGCCATGAGCGCCCTGGCCGAGCGTGTGGAGCGCAATGAGCAGCACTTGGCCCAGAGCCTTCGGACCATCAACCAGCGCCTGGATGAATTGGCGGCGCGCATGGCCGAACAGGATGAAGCCGCGCCCGCGCCGCAAAGGCCCGAGGATGTCCCCGGCTATGCGGAGCTGGAGACGGCGCTGCGCAATGTGGTCGATCATCTGGAGGTCTCCGAAAACCGCACAGCACAGACCCTGGCGCGCCTTCAGGAGCGCCTGGAGCAGGTGGCGGCCCAGGCCGCCGAAGCGGCGCAAGACAGACCCGATGAGCAAAGCGCCCGGGCTTTCATGGATCTGGAAAGCCGCCTTGAGCAACTCAACAGCCGCCTTTCCTCCCTTCAGGCCGAGGCCGGCGAACAGGTGCGCGCCTATGTCGACGAGCACATGGGGGCGCTGGCGGAGCGCGTCAATGCCGTGCACATGGTCTCCCAGGCCCTGCCGGAGAAGATGGAAAGCATGATCGGCCAGGTGACCGGCGAAAAGCTGAGCGAGGCCGAAGCCCGCCTGGAAGGCATGGTCAGCTCCCTGCGCGGCAAGCTGGAGGACATGGCCACAAATGCCCTCGATGTCAGCCGCATCGATTCGGAGATGGAAAGCCTCAACCGCAAGCTGGACGATCTGTCCGCCCGCGCCGCCTCCATGAGCGACGTGGAGGCCATGCGCCAGGCCATTGGCCAGCTCTCGGCGGCGGTGGAAGGCAAGGCGGACCGCGCCGAGGTGGACAGCCTGAATGCCCGTATCGACGCTCTTTTAGAGCAAATGGAAAAGGAGCGCGCCGAGGGCGGATACCTGCCGCAGATTTCCGCCCTGGAAACCAAGGTGCGCGAGTTGGAAGAGGCCATGCGCGAGGCGGCGGCCAATGCCGCCGGGCCGGATGCGGTCGCGGCGCTTCAGGCCCATGTCGCGGGGCTCGATTCGCGCCTGCAACAGGCCGAGCAGCAAGTTTCCGCCATGCCCGCGTTGCAAAACGCCATTGCCACCTTGCAGCAGTCCCTGGAGGGCGTCCACGAGGCCTCCCGCCAGACGGCGGAAGAGACGGCCATGCGCATCGCCGCCGACATGGCGCCATCCGCTCCTGCGGATTCCAGCGCCGAGATTGCCGCCCTCAAGCAGGGGCTGGAGGCCATCAGGGCCTCCTCCGAGACGGCCAATGCGCAGACCAAGGACACCCTGGCGGCCGTTCACGAGACTCTGGAGCACATCATCGGCAAGCTCAATGCGCTGGAAGAGGCCCAGGCGCGCGAACAGCAGGAGAAAGCGGCGCAAACTCAACCGCAGCCGCAGCCCGAAACCGCCCCGGCTGCCCACGATGCCCTCAGCGCGGCCCATGCCGCCGGCATCGACCTGACCATGCCCGAAATGCCGGATTTGCATGCCCCACAGGCGGCGGCCCCCGAGGCGGCGCAGCAGGATATGGGCAACATGGCGGCCGCCGCCATGCCTGGCAATGACACCGCCGCGGCGCACGAGCCGCAGACCGGACAGCCGCAGATCAAGGAAGACTTCATCGCCGCCGCCCGGCGCGCCGCCATGGCGGCATCCGGCAGCGCCGGTGAAGCCGGGGAAAGCGCCGGTGGTCTGCTGGGCAGGCTGCGCGGCAAGGCGCGCCAGGAAAAGCATGACCCTTCCGTGATTGCCCGGCCGCAGGCCACCGCGGACACCGGCCGGGGCATGCCCGGTGGCCACCCCCTGCCCGGTTCCGCGCCGCTGCAGGATGCCGGGGAGGAGAAAAAGGGCCTGTTCAGCCTCTCCTTCCTCAATCGCGGCAAGAAGGATGCCGCAGACAAGCCACAGGACGCCGCCAGTGGTGACAGTGGTGACAAGGGGCAGGCCGATGGTGGCAAGCGCCGCCTGGTGCTTGCCGGACTGGTGCTCCTGATGGCCGCCGGCGCCTTCTTCGTCAACCAGCGCAGCGCCCAGCCTCCCCGCGTGCAGACTCCGGCCATCGAGACCCCGGCCAGCGAATCCCCCGCCTCCGGTCCGGCCGGCAAGGCGCAGGCCCCCGGCGCACACTCTCCGCAGAAGACACCGCAGGATCCGGAAGCATCCTCCGGAGCCAGAGATCCCGCCGCCAGGGCCGCACCCGGCAAGAAGGCCGATGCCGGTTTTGCCGGTGAACTGAGCCAGAAGCTCGCCTCTTTGGGCAATGGCACGGCCGCCCGGAGCGCAGCGGATGCATCCGGCGGCGCTGAGCCCTTCGCGACCGCCTCCTTAGGTCAGGTGGCCGCCGTCAGCCCGGCCAACGGCCCGCGCGCCATGTCCATTCCGGCGGCCATCGGCACCCCCGCCTTGCGCATGGCCGCCTCCAGCGGCGATCCCAAGGCGCAGTTCATCGTTGCCAGCGCCTGGTTGCGCGGGCGCGGCGTCAAGCGCGATTTCGCCAAGGCGGCGCAGTGGTATGCCAAGGCCGCCGCCAAGGGCCTTGCCGTGGCGCAATACCGCCTGGGCACGCTCTATGAGCGCGGCCGCGGCCTGCCCCATGACATGGCCAAGGCCCGTCACTGGTATGAGCAGGCAGCCAGGGCGGGCAACGTCAAGGCCATGCACAATCTGGCCGTTATTCTCGCCAACAACACCGCCGGCAAGGCCGATTATGCCGCCTCCGCCCATTGGTTCCGCATGGCCGCCGAACATGGCCTGCGCGACAGCCAGTACAACATGGCGGTGCTCTATCAGCGTGGCCTGGGCGTCAAGGCCGATCTGGCCGAGGCCTACAAGTGGTTCGCCCTGGCGGCGCGCAGCGGCGACATGGACGCCGCCCAGCGCAAGGCTGCCCTCGCAGGCTCGCTGGGCGCACAGACGAAGGCCGCCATGGACCGCCAGATCAACAGCTGGAAACCGCGCAAGGCCATCCAGGAGGCCAATGTCGTCACCATCGACAAGCCCGAATGGCGCATCCGGAGCAGCGCCGCAAAAAGCGCCGAAAGGCTCGATGCCGCCTCCGCCATGCCCCTGACGCGCACCCAGACGATCCGCAAGATGCAGGAACTGCTGACCCGCCTGGGCTATGATGCAGGCCCCGCCGATGGCAAGATGGGCAACCGCACCGCCAATGCCATCCGCCTGTTCCAGCTGCAATCGGGCCTGCCGGTCAATGGCCAGCCCTCGGCGCAGGTTCTGCAGCTGTTGCAGGCCCGCGCCGCCAGCCCCAGCGCCTGACCGGAACGGCAGGAAGGGGCTTTCGCACACCGGAACGATCCGCCTCCCTCCATTCCCGGCAGGCCGCCGGGCATGGAGGCCGCTTGTCTCCACATGGCCACCAAATCGCGCTGCAAACCCTGCCCCTTTTCCCGCCCCGGCAATGGTGGCATGCTGGCGGGGTCATGATCCGCACGAACGCCATTGTCGCCGTCATTCTGGCCCTGCCCCTGTGGCTGGCCGCCTGGCTGGCCCATGCCGCGCCGCCTTTTGCGCCCTGGGCCGCCATTGCCCTGTCATGGGGCGCTGTGCTCATTGTCTGGCGCGCCGCCGCGGCGGCACTGAAAACGCAAGGGTCATGGCGCAAGGGCGCCCTGGCGGGCATGGGGCTTGCCGCCCTGCTTTTGCCCTTTGCGCCGCTGGCGGCCGCCCTGGCCGTCCTGGCCTGCTGCCTGCTGATCCTTGCCGCACTCATGATGGGGCGCGGCTGCCATGCCTGTGGCCCAGAGCCCCTTTGCGCCACCTTGGCCCTGCCGCCCGTGCTGTGGCTGGAGCTGGTGGTGCTGTTCTGACCGGCCCTGTGGCATTGCCGGGCAGGCCTCCTTGAGGGCCTCTTGCAAAAAAGGGACTTGAGTCCGCCCCTGCGGCGCGCCATCTTGAAGGCAGTTTTTCCAATGCGCCAGATGGAGTCGTCTGGCGCATCAGCCAGACATCAGGAGGCCCACCGGTCATGTCCATTCGTCACGAGAACGTCATCATCATAGGCTCCGGCCCGGCCGGATACACCGCCGCCATCTATGCCGCCCGCGCCATGCTCTCGCCGCTCATCATCTGCGGCATCCAGCCCGGCGGCCAGCTGACCATCACCACCGACGTGGAGAACTATCCCGGCTTCGCCGATCCCATCCAGGGCCCCTGGCTCATGGAGCAGATGCGCGAACAGGCCGAGAAGATGGGCGCGGCCATCATCTCCGATCACATCACCAGGGTGGACCTCTCGGCCCGTCCCTTCCGCCTCACCGGCGATGGCGGGCAGGAGTATTCGTGCGATGCGCTGATCATCGCCACCGGCGCCCAGGCCATGTGGCTGGGGCTCGATTCGGAAGAGAAGTTCAAGGGCTTTGGCGTCTCCGCCTGCGCCACCTGCGATGGCTTCTTCTACAAGGGCAAGAAGGTCATCGTGGTCGGCGGCGGCAACACGGCGGTGGAGGAGGCCATCTACCTGACCAATTTCGCCAGCGAGGTGATTCTCGTCCACCGCCGCGACGAGCTGCGCGCCGAGAAGGTGTTGCAAAAACGCCTGCTGGACAATCCGAAAATCACCGTCATGTGGGATACGGTGCTCGAAGAGGTCCTGGGCGAGGACATGCCCAAGTCCGTCACCGGCGCCAGGCTGAAGAACGTCAAGACCGGCGAGGTCACCACCATGGAGGTGGACGGCATCTTCATCGCCATAGGCCACAAGCCCTCCACCGAGCTTTTCGACGGCCAGCTGGAGCTCAAGCGCGGCGGCTATATCAAGACCGCCTGCGATTCCACCGCCACCTCCGTGCCCGGCGTCTTCGCCGCCGGTGACGTGGCCGATGACCGCTTCAAGCAGGCGGTGACCGCCGCCGGCATGGGCTGCATGGCGGCCATCGAGGTGGAGCATTTCCTGGCCGAATCCGAGAGCTGAAGGCCGCAAGAGGGCATCGTTCTTTCGCTTGCGCCGCAGGAAAAGGCGATTTTTTTCAAGGACAAGAGCCAATGGCGAAAAATCGCCATTGGCGCGCCCTTGCAAGAAGTTCAAACCCGGATTTGCCCGCCGCTCCCATGGCCCGGCTCACCCTTCCGGTGCGCCTCCGTGTTCAGTCCGGCATTTTTTTGCGACGGAATCAGCCATCTGTATCCGTTTCATGTCCGGATGCGCCCTTCCGCCCCGGGTGCATCCCGCCCCAGGCGATCCCCTCAAGGGGCAAATAAGGAGACAGGACATGACACGCACAGGCAAGATTCTCATTGCTTTTTCGGCCCTTGGCATGCTCGGCG
>Ga0256833_1002271_pt1 | contig 13691 bp, 12 predicted proteins | sample 356284metaG_FD_190535 | JGI IMG/M metagenome (GOLD analysis project Ga0256833, IMG submission 190535) | Hydrothermal vent microbial communities from Mid Atlantic Ridge, Atlantic Ocean - 356-284 | ecosystem: Environmental > Aquatic > Marine > Hydrothermal vents | place: Atlantic Ocean: Mid...
AGTACCCAACTCACGATGGAAGCCGTTCCGATGATCAGGAATACGATCCCGGTAATCTTGGCCGTGTTGATGAACATGGGCGGTAAGTCCGAGGGTTTGAGACTTTTCAACACGAAAAATCCTATGACCAGGGCGTATGCCACCGCCACCGCGGCGGCCTCTGTAGGGGTAAAGGCGCCGGAAAGAATCCCGCCCAGGATGATGACGGGCATCAATAATGGAATGATCGCCTCCTTGAAGCCGATCAGCTTTTCCTTGAAGGTTGTCTTTTCACTTTTGGGATAGCCCCGTTTGATGGAAATGATCGCCGAAAGGACCATCAACAACCCCCCCAGGAGCAACCCCGGAAGAAACCCGGCGGCGAATAATCCCGCGATGGACACATTCATCAAAGACCCGTAAATAACCATCATGTTCGACGGTGGGATTGTCGGCCCGATGATGGAAGATGCGGCTGTCACGGACGCGGAGAAATCGAGGTCATACCCGTCTTCCTCCATCGCGGGAATAAGCATGGTGCCGATTGCGGCGGTGTCCGAGACCGCCGCGCCGGTCATCCCCGCAAAGAAGATGCTGGCGATAATATTGGCGTGGGCCAAACCTCCCCGCCAGTGTCCCACCAGGGTATTTGAAAATTTGACAAGTCGGGACGTGATTCCCGTTTTGTTCATGATTTCACCGGCAAGAATAAAAAAAGGCATGGCCATCAATGTAAACATATCGAGGCCGGAAAAAAATTGCAGCGGCGCCATCGAGAACAAGGAGATATTGTGGCCCATGAGATACAGACCCAGCAGCCCCGTTATCCCGATGGTGAAGCCTATGGGAACACCCAGGACAAGGGCCGTGAAGAAAACGACGATCATGGAAAAAAACATGAAAATACCCTCAAATATCTATAACTTCTTTTTCAATGGGTGTCACATCAGGTGAGCTCACATCCAGAATATATCTCAATAAAAGCTGTATCAGGGCGATGACCATGGAAACGGGAATCGCCAGCGTGGGTAGAACCATTGTTATCCCCAGGCCCTGGGAAATTTGAGTCCCCGCTTCCATAACCATGCGAACCGAGTAGTAGATCATAACGACGAGGAATCCCAGAGTCGCGAGAAAGACAATGGTTTCCAGGATGATCTTCACAACCCTTGATTTCGTGATATCGAAGAGAAAGGTCAGGCCCACGTGTCCCTTCTCCTTTATTCCGATACTGACGGCGAGGGAAGCCGCCCAGATCATCATGTATCGGGAGAGCTCCTCGGGCCAACTCAAGGGCATTTGCAGGACATATCTGAAGAAAACCCCTAACAGGACCACGATTGTCATGCCGGACATGAAAACAAAGCATAGGAATGAAACGAATCTGTTGATGGCATCCGAGGACCTGCGCATCATAAATATGAATCCTTTTTCGCTTGATTCCATCAGAACTTCCCAAAAAAAACTGGAGTAGTTTTTTAGGCTACTCCAGGTCTCAGGTTCGGGTTACGCGTTACTGGCCAAGCTCGTGCTCCGCGTCGGCGATGGCCTTCAGGAACTTTTTGACCCATATTTTCCCCTCGTCTCCGTATTTCTCCTCCAGGAACTTCGTGGCCGCCGGGATCGTGGCATCCTTGAACTGTTTCATTTCCTCGGGAGTCGGCACGTAGACCTTCATCTTCGACATTAGCACGGGCAAGCCTTTGTCCGTTGAATCGATGATCCGACTGAGTCCCCTGCCCGCAAGAATGGCGATTCTCGCCGCATCGTCCACAACCCGTTTATGCGCAGGGGAGAGGGAATTGTAGAACTTTGCGTTCATGACCCAGATATAAGGCGCGTATATATGGTTCGTCAATGTGGCATACTTCTGGACCTCGTAGAATTTTGCCATGTTGATGATTGAAACGGGGTTCATCTGGCCGTCTACCACGCCGGTCTGGAGGGACGTGTAAACCTCCGACCAGGCGATGGGCGTAGGAGAAGCGCCGAGGGCCTTTATGATCGCCATGTGAAGGGGGACCGTCATGGTTCTTATCTTTAATCCCTTCATGTCTTTTGGACTTCTTACCTCGTGCTTGGAATTGGTGATGATGAAAAAGCCGCCCGATTCGCCGAAACCGAGGACATGAAACCCTGACTTTTTCTCTATATCTTTCGCCAAGGCCTTCCCGAATTGCCCATCATACACTTTATAGCAGACATTGTAACTGGAAAAGGCAAAGGGCATGTTCGTAATATCAATCATTGGGTAGAACGTGGACATCCCTCCCGTGGAAGAGATATAGGACTGGACGACCCCGCTTTTGACCTGGACCATCGTTTCCCTTTCCTTTCCCAGAACCCCGCTGGGGAAAAGCTTGACCTTAATCTGCCCGTTTGAATTCGCCTCAACGGCAGATTTGAAGGCGGCCGCCATTGCCGCAGAAGGAATATCGAAAGGTTTCTGCGCGTTCAAATGCGCGAGCTTGATCGTGATTTCCTTTGCGTTCAGATTAAATGGAATAAAAATTGAAATCACAAAAACTGCCAAGACAGCCAATAAACACTTTCTTTTCATACATATCTCCTTTCCTTTTACAGGTATTTGTAACCATTTAACATGGATAAAAATTCCTGTCAATTCAATATTGGCCAAAAAATTGGTAGGCTTTTCATCCTCCCCAGGTATTTCCGAAGGGAAATCACGCATTAAAGAATCAGATGTGTGTTGTGCCATAAACGGCAGTGATACTATGTTGTAATCCTTGAAACCTTCATGCGGCACAAGGAAAGAATCCTTGCCAGATGGAGACTGGGCGTCTAGTGATCGTCTGGAAGGATTGGACGGTTTTTTATCCAGCCAAAGTCAGGGCGCCCATGGATATATAAAATTCGCAACGCTCATAACTATGATTTATCTGAATTGCGGTGCCTGTCGGAATCATCGTGAATTCCACATGAAATAAAAAAGAACCATAAAAATTCTTCCCGAAGGGGATCCCCACAAAAAATGGACCTGTTGACATTCGTGACGGTTTATTTATATTTGAAGGTGGCAATGAAGTCTGCCTTCAAACGCCTCCAGCGGGCTGATGACTTCTACCTGAAAAGGGGTAGAAGTCTCTTTCTCTACCCCATCCCTGTAAACGGATGGGGATTTTTCGGCCCCACCGGGAAAGAATCGGGAGAGAATCATGTTGGATGCCTACACCGCCTATCATCGCCAAACGGACGAGGTGCTGGAACGCGCCCTCCGGTATGCCGCGGATGCCCACACTCCCACGTTTGCCTCCTCTCTGGCGCAGCTCCACCAAAAACTCCTGGACAACCGGTTCTACCTCGTGGTGTTAGGCCAGTTCAAGCGAGGAAAGAGCACCTTCATTAACAGCCTGATCGGGGATACTCTGCTTCCCACGTCCATCGTGCCCCTGACGTCCATTGTCACGGTCCTCCGTTATGGAAAGCGGCAGGCCATCGAGGTCCTGTTTAAGGACGGCACGCGCCGGGAAATTGAACGGGACGCCTTGGCGGACTACGTGACGGAAAAGGGAAATCCCCAAAATGTCAAGCGGGTGGAGCGCGTGGAGATTTCCTATCCCTCGGAATACCTCAAGCAAGGAGTTCACATCATCGATACCCCCGGCGTGGGGTCCATCTTTTCCAACAACACGGAGATGACCTACGATTTTCTCCCCCACGTGGACGCGGCCCTTTTCCTGCTGGCCGGAGATCCGCCCATCAGCGAGGCGGAGCTATCTTTTCTAAAGGATATCCGGAAGTTCGTCGAAAAAATCTTCTTCATCCAGAACAAGGTGGACTACCTGGACGCGGCGGAGCGGGAAGAATCCCTCGCTTTTTCGAAAAAGGTCATCGAAGAAACCCTGGGCGGGAATTCCGTGGTGATTCATCCCCTTTCCGCCAAAAAGGCCTTGCTCGGAAAGATCCGGGGAGACGACGCCCTGCTCGCGGAAAGTTACCTGCCCGGGTTCGAGAGAACCCTCAACGACTTTCTCATGAGAGAAAAGGGGAAGGTGTTTCTGGCTTCTATCCTCAAAGGGGCGAGGAAACACATTGGCGACGAGATCGTTTCCCTAAAGGTCGAATTGAAGGCCATCGCCACGCCACTGAAGGACTTGGAGGAGAAAATTTCCCTGTTCGGGGAACAGTTGCGGAAGATTCAGGAAGAGAAGCGAGACAATGGCTATTTCTTCGAAGCGGAGACGAAACGCCTCATCGACATGTTCGACCGTGACCTTTGGGAGTTAAAGGAACGTCAACTGCCCGCCCTTATGGCGGAGCTGGAAGAGACCGCCCGGAAGAACCAGGATCTGAATGTCAAGGACTATGTCGATATTCTCGAAAAGGTGTTGAACGACGGAATCGTTAGGACCTTCGATGCGTGGATAACCCGTCAGGAAGAGCATTTGAACAAGGAATACTCGCGGATATCCCAAAAGTTCTCGGACAGGGCAAACGAGATTATCGACAGCCTTCTCGAGGTCTCCGCCCGCCTGTTCGGGATCCGTCTAGAACGGGTTCAGGGAGAGGAAACCATCCAGGAGGACACCCGGCTCTATTACCTCATGGGGGATCGTCCGAAGTTTTTCGACCTGGAAGGGGCCATCGATTTTTTCTCGCGCTCCGTCCTTCCAAAGGGGTTTTCGCGCGGTCACGCCCTGAAGAAAATCCTCAAGAAGCTTCCTGATCGGATAGACGCCAATTGCGGCCGCGTCAAGGCGGATTTTACCCTGAGAATCCGGGAAAGTTTCATGCAGTTCAGGTACGATTTGAATCAAAAGATCGACGCGACGGCCGATTCCATCGAAAAGGCCCTGGAAAGGGCCATGGATTTGAAACAGGTCAGCGCGGAAACGGTCAAAGAGCGGAAGACCGCCCTTGTCGCCCGTCTTGATGAGGCCTTGCGTCTGAACACCGACGTTTCGGAACTCATGAATGAAATCACGGGGGAATGAGGCGCGCAACCGGTGAAACCCATCGTGGAACCGTCAGCATGCGCCGGAGAAGCGGTAGAAGGGATGAGGGACAGAAAGCCATGCATGTTTACTGCCATATTATTTTGGTTTGTAAAAAGGTAACCGCTAAAATAATGCCTCGTTCACCGGCCAGAAATCGAAGGGGAGTTTCCGTAGTTCCTCGATGGCGATGCGCTTGGAGATTTCCAGGGAGAGCCAAGTGTCGATGCGGTCGAGCATGAAGTGATAGATTTGGGCCTTCGTCCGGTGATGCAAGGCCATGCCGCTGGTGAGGTTGTAGGCGGTATAGCGGTAGAGCTTGTCGGCGTCGCTGACGATGACGCGGTTCAGGTTGGTGGTATCCGGCTTGTTGCCCTCAAGATCCTCGTGGGTCCGGACGATCTCCACGATGGGGCCGATGAGGCCTTGGGGGTAATCGAGCGACCTCAGGATCTCCTCCGCCAGTTTCGCGCCCTCCGTCAGGTGGCGTTCCTTGACGCGGGTGTCGTACTTCGCGTTGGCCTTGTCGGGGAAGGTGGTTTTCATGTAAACGTCTCCGTCGTCGATCCGGGCGTAGCCGATGTCGTGGAGCATGACGGCGGGAATGACGATGTCCGTGTCTCCCCCGGCGCCTTCCCGCAGGAGGCGCCAGGCGAAATCGGTGCTGATCCGGGTGTGGATCAGGTCGATGGACCGCCCTTTTCGCAGGTAGGGCTTGCAGGCTTGCCAGAGCCGGTCGAATTTCATCCTACGCCCCCATCTCGCCCCAGCGCCGGAAGAGGTGATGCGCGATGCCGAACTGGTCGAGGACCTTGCCCACGCTGTGGTTGATGATGTCGTCGATGGTCTTGGGCTTGTGGTAGAAGGCGGGAATGGGCGGGAAGACGACGGCGCCCGATTCCGTGACCCGCTCCATCAGCTTCAGGTGTCCCAGGTGGAGCGGGGTTTCCCGGACCACCAGGACGGTCTTGCGGCGCTCTTTCAGGCTGACGTCGGCGGCGCGGATGAGGAGGGTGTCGTTGAAGGAATTGGCGACGCCGGAGAGGGTTTTCATGGAGCAGGGAATGATGACCATGCCCAGCGTCAGAAACGACCCGCTGCTCACCGGCGCGCCCAGGTCGCCGGGATCGTAGACCCGGTGGGCCATGGCCTCCAGGTCTTTTGCCGTGTAATCCGTTTCAATCTCCAGGTTTTTTCTGCCCGCCTCCGAGATGATCAGGTGAATCTCCAGCGGAAGCCGGGAGGCGATTTCCAGGAACCGGACGCCGTAGATGACGCCGCTGGCGCCCGAAATGCCGACGACGAGTCTGTCCATGCATGGGTCCTTTCGTTATTTGTTAGAGGGTTGAAGATGCCGTTTCATGCACCGTGACGCAGCTACGCTGCCTTGTGTGTTTGTTCGTGTCTTTATAGTTCGGTCCCCACAATCTTCGGCAGGCAGATCCTCCTTCAGACTAACAAAAGGCTGAAGCCCGAAGACTGAAGGCTGAAGTAAAACACACTTCGGACTTCAGTCTTCAGCCTCTTTCAACTTTCCCACCTTCGCCGTCGTCTCCGCGATGATGGTTTGCGTGAGGGTATCGCAGGCGGCCGCAATCTTCCCGATGGCGCCCGGCGTGAGGTTGTCCCAGTGGATGCCGGCCGTGACGACCACCGTCCGGTTGAGGGCGGCGGCGACGCGCGTGGCCATCGTCTGAACCACGGTATCCTCCTTGTGGCCCATGACGGTGTAGACGGAGGTGGTGGCGCTGAGGAGCTCGGGATCCTTCAGGCTGGGACGGGGGTGGGCGATGCCCACGGCGCCGATATGGGGATGCGTGCCGCCCCAGACGGCGATCAGGAGATCGTCCCCCAGGACACGGATGGCCGCCTCGATGGGATAATCACCGTTTGTCTTCGTCGTCCATTCCATTTTCACACAGTTCGATCGTCGTTTAAGGGGGTTATGGGAGATCCCGTCCCGGTTTCCTTTTTAACAATTCTTCGTATTCTTCGTGGTTGCCGATCCAAACCCAGATATAACCCTTCATCGTCTTTCTCGCCCAATGCCCTGCGAGATAAATCCACCCGGATCGAATAGAAATTTCCTATTCTCTTAAAGTGAAGAGAAGGATGTTTCGGATTTTCTTTCAGACATTCAAATGCCTTGTCCGCAGATTTTTTTGTTTTCTGACTTAGATTCTGGTAACATTTCCAGAAACGTCTCGTCGCGCGGTGTTTCATAAATCTTTGAGGGTCCCCGCATTCCTTTCATCCTTCGCTTCCTTGATGAGAAAATCCAAGATGCCTTTCTCGGCGTCTCTTTGGATTTCCTGCTCCCAAATCTTGTCATCGAAGTCGTAGAACCATTTCCTGAAGCTTTTATAGTCCTTTTTTGAGAGGGATTGAACTTGCTTTCCGATTTCATTGAGAGCGGGCATTTCATCCTCCTGGAGCTAAGCCGGGCAATTCCCCAATAGTGTTACAAAGACATTTTAACTTCAGGTATGTCATGTGTCAAATGAACGTTGAACCATTCAACGGAGTCCCAAAATCTCCATCAGCGGTTCCAGGGAGGGCAGCAGGTGGTCCGGATGGAGGGGTTCCATCTCTCGCCGCGTGTTTTCCCCCTGGGCGGCGACCGCCACGTGGCAGCCCGCCTTTTTCGCCGTGCGAATGTCGGTCCGGCTGTCCCCGATGAAGAGGACGTCCGGCGGCACCAGGCCCAGCAGGCCGATGGCGCGTTCAAGTCCCTCCGGCTCGGGCTTGAGAAACCGCACCTCGTCGCGGGAGAGGGTGACCGGAAACACCCGGTCCCAGCCCATCAGGAGGAGGATGCCGTCCATGGCCTTGCGTCCCACGTTGGAACAGAGGGCGATGGGAATCCCCCGGTCCTTGAGGGCCGCGAGCAGGTCCCCCGCCCCGGGCTGCGCTCCCCAGCGGGTCAGGGCGTCCTTGTCGTACGTGTCGTAGATGTCGTCGACGACCTTCAGGAAGCGGTTTTCTTCCTCCGGATCGGGCGCGGCACGGATGCCGGTATTGTAAAGCTCGGCGTAGTCGGAGATCCCGAGGAGCGGGGCGGTCCAGCCCCACCCCGCGATTTCTTCCTTGACCCGGGCCACGGCCTCGCCGATCTTCCACTGGAAGTCCACGAGGGTGCCTTCCAGGTCGAAGATGACGCCACGGTAAGGACCCGCTGCGGTTGGCATTCCGTTTCTCCCGGAAAAAGGGTTATCCCGCCTGCGTGATGGCGGCGGTGACCTTCGTCATGAGGTCCATAAGGGATTCGGCACCCTTCTTTTGCTTCAGGCTGCTGAGTTCCGACTTGTCCACGTAGAGGATGGCACCCGTCTCGCAGAATCGCGCGCACTGGGGATCGCCGCCGCAGAGGTCGCACTTGATGACGCGGTTTTCCACCCAGTCGAAGCCCATGGCGCCGAAGGGGCAGACGTTCATGCAGGTGCGGCAGCCGATGCAGAGGGTGTAGTTGACCTCCAGAGCGCCCGTTTCCGGGTTCCGCGCGATGGCGTGGCCCGGGCAGGCCGCCGCGCAGGGGGCGTCCTCGCACTGCTGGCAGACGACGGGGAGGATTTTTCCCTCCATCTCCCACTTGACGACCTTGATGCGGGCCCGGTAGGGGTTGACGACCCGCTCGTGCTTCACGGAACAGACCTGCTCGCACAACCGGCAGCCGGTGCATTTTTCGGGATCTATGACCAGGATTTTCGACATGTTCGCCTCCCGTCCTTCTTATAGTTTATGGGTGGGTTCGTTTTCCAGGCCGAGGGCCTTCAGTTTCTTCTCCGTCGGCTGGCCGTTTTCGTCCCACTCATGGAGTTTGTAGTATTCATCGACCATCTTCCTGAACTTGTCCCGGTCGATGGACTTGCCCCGGACGACGGGAAGGCCCCGGTCGGTCTTTTCGTCGAAGTAACGGTCGGGCAGCCAGTCCATCTCCTTCGTCAGGCCTTCCCGCAGGTTGAAGAGCCGTTCCATCGTGTAGGCCCGGTCCGCGATGTCCCAGAGGTCTTTCGGGGTGAACTCGAGGCCCGTGTTCAGGTAGATGAGTTTGGGCCATTCGCTGAAGTTGGGCATGTTGGGGCCCAAAAAAACGGTGTGATACTTGCAGATGCCGAGGCAGTCCACCGTTTCGTAGCACATCTCCTGCCAGAGGACCTCCCAGGGCTTCCCCTCGTAGTCCCGGTAGTCCGAGGTAAGGGGGCCGTCGTAGGGAACGGGGTTGCCGAAGATCTTCCGCAGGACCTTTTCGGGAAGGTGGTAAAGGTCGATGGCGGGACGGCTGCGCAGGTGGTCGGAGCCCCGTGAGGCCGTGGCGATGTTCAGCGCCAGGGCCGGCGTGGGCCGCTCGTCGGAGTGGAGGTTGCTCATCCCCTTCACGTGGATGAGATACTTGATGGCGTCCTTGCCGATCTTTTCCGCCGCCTTGAGGGGGCCTTCCGCCAGGATGTCGCCGATGCCGCGGCGCTGGGCGATCTGGTGGACCGCCTCGATGACCGCCTCGTCGTTTCCGAACCGGAGGTCGAGCCCGTCCGTGTCCTTCGTGGTAAGGATGCCCTTTTCGAAGAGCTCCATGGCCCAGGCGATCATGCTGCCCGTCTCCAGGGTGTCGAGACCGTAGGTGTTGACCAGGTGATTCCCCACCAGGACGGTCTGCTTGGTGGTGCAGCCCACCTCGGCGCCGAACGCCCCGAGGGAGGTGTATTCCGGTCCCTCCACGTAGGCGCCCGTGTAGGGCCCCTTCTTGATGAAGTAACGACCCCGGCAGTGCACCTGGCAGCCGAAGCACCCGGCCGTCCCGATCATCTCCTCCTCGATGGACTCGGGCTCGATGTCGTCGGCGTGGGGAATCTGGTTGGACTGGAAGTTCCGGACGCGGACCAGCCCCGTGGAGTTGGTGGTGCCCCAGATGAAGAGGGTGCCCAGTTTCTGCATGGTCTTGGAGACCTTGGCGGAGGTGACCTGCGTGATGATTTCCTTGTTGTAGTCCAGGGCCTCCTCGGGAAAGGCGATCTTGATGTCCATACGGCCGCGGGCGGCGATGGCCTTGAGGTTCTTGGAACCGAAGAGGGCACCCATGCCGGTGCGGCCCGCCGCGTTTTTCAGCGAGGTCATCACGCAGGCGAAGCGGACGAGGTTTTCCCCCGCCACGCCGATGGTCATGACCTGGATATCGTCGTCACCCAGCTCATCGCGCACCAGGGTCTGGGTCTGGTGGGCGTCGTGTCCCCACAGGTGCGAGGCGTCGCGGATCTCGATCTCGCCGTCGTGAATCCAGAGATAGACGGGGCCGTCGGCCTTGCCCGTGATGACCAGGTGGTCAAAACCGGCCAGCCGCATCTCGGGCCCGAAGAAGCCGCCCATGTTGGCGGAGCCCACCAGCCCGGTGAGGGGGGATTTCCCCGCGATGTGCACCCGGGCGGACGCGGAGGCGAGGGTTCCCGTCAGGAGCCCCGCGCTCACGAGCGCCACGTTGTCGGGCCCCAGGGGATCGGCCCCCGGCTTGACGTGGTTGTATAACAGGTACATGTCCAGCCCGCGGCCCCCCAGGTAACGCCTGCGCATCTCGAGGGGGATGGGGGCGGTTCGGACCCGCCGGTTGGTCAGGTCGATATAGGCGATTTTTCTGCTCAGGGCCATCCTAATTTCCTCCTTTTTCAGCCATGGATTTCTGTGTCTGCGCCTCGTTCACGTCCCAGACGGGCCCCCGGATGCGGGGTTCCCCCGGGCCGAACCACGACAGGCGCCACGCGTACCCGCAGTTGGGGCAGGTAAAGATCTTGGCCCCGGGGGGCGGGGTCAGGCGCTCGAAACAGTTGAGACAGCGAAACTGCCCGGACGTGCGCCCCCTGACGGTCTTCTTGGCCGTGCTTTCTTCCTTCGTCTTTGACATGGATGCCTCCCTTTCAAATTTTATCGCGATGGATGGAAATAAACGCCATGGATGGCCTTTCCAAACCCCATCGTCTCGTGTCAATCCGTTCATGTTCGAAGTCCGAAGGCGAAAGGGCACGGGGGTTCCGCCGTGCAAAACCTTCGGGCTACAGACTTCGAACCTTCAGCCTACGTAACCATCTCCCGGAAGGCCGCGACCACCGCCTCGGCGAACGCCGGGTCTTCCAGATTCGCGTCGACCTCGCGGACGATGATACCCTCTTTCAGGCTGTTTTTCAAAACCTTTGTGAAGAGGGCGTCTTCTTCCGGGTCGTAGGCGGGGCTGCCTTCCCGGTCCACGGCGGACCATCCCTTCCGGGGAATGACCACGCGGACGGGTCCCTTTGCCCGGTTGAGTTTCTCGGCGAAGGCCCGCGCCACCGCCTCCATCTCCTCCGGGGAGATACGGATCCAGGTGCGATGCCTGTCCAGATCCACCTTGCGGCGCGCGTGGTATTCGGGCTTGTATTGCGATTTTCGCGGGGTCATGAAGTTGACGCTGCAGGGGGCGATGACCTGGGGGAGCCCCATGTCGCCCGCCGCCTCCATGCGGCGGGGACCGGAGGACCGCATCCCCTTCCAGAGCGCCTCGCCCACGCCCCCCGGCGCCAGGTCGATGACGGCGTCGAAGAGCCCCTGGCGGACCATGTCCTCCATGGCGGCATCCGAGATGCCCGCGGCGGAAAACCCGATGACCTGGCAGCCTGCCTTCTCCAGTTGTTTCCGGACGGCGCTGGCGCAGTGCTCGCAGGGGCCCAGCATGGTCAGCGCCACGGCGGTCCGCCCCTCCGCCCGCCTCCCTTCCGGCGCGGGAACCCGGGCCATGGCGCAGATGGCCTGGGCGGCCCGGTCCAGCGCCTGTTTCAGCAGGGCGCTCAGGCCGGCGATCTCGATGACGGTGTGGAACAGGGCGATGTCTCCCTTGCCGATGTAGCGGGTCGAAAGGCCCGGAAGCGCGGCGGTGGACGAGACCATCAGCTTGGCCACGCCGAAGGGGAGGGCGCGCATCACCTCGGTGGCCATGAGGGAGCCGGTGGAGCCGCCCAGGCCGATAACGCCCTGGATCTTCCCGCCGGCGTGCAGGTCCTTCGCGAGGAACCTGGCGCCGTCGATCATGACGGCCGTAATCTTCGCCCGTTCACGGGAGGCGCGGATCTCCTCGATGGTGCTCCCGCCCGCCCTGGCCACCTCGGCGGCGGGAATGTCGGCCGGGGGAACCCCGGCGTCCGGCGACCCCATGGAGAGGTCCATGAGGATGGCCCGGGCGCCGAGGGATTCGATCCTGTCTTTCAGGTAGAGGGTCTCCTGCGCCTTGGTGTCGAGGGTGGAGATGAGCAGGACGGCGGGGGAGGGCATATCATTTCCCCTCTTTGGAGAGTTTTTCCTCGATATCCTTCTTCAGGGCCTTCTTGTTCACCTTGCCGGAGTCTCCCACCGTGGGAAGCTGGTCCATGATTTCGAGGCGTTCCGGCAGCTTGTACTTGGCGATCTTCTTTTCCAGAAGAAAGGCCACCATCTCCTCGAAGGTGAGGGTTTCGCCCTGCTTGCAGACCACGTAGGCACAGGCGCGCTCCCCGAACTCCTTGTCCGGCATCCCCACGATGGCCACGTTGGCGACCTTGGGATGTTCGTTGAGCAGGCCCTCGATCTCCGCGGGGTAGATGTTCTGGCCGCCGCGGATGATCATGTCCTTCTGCCGGCCGAGGATCCACATGCAGCCGCGGTCGAACTTGACGATGTCGCCCGTGGTGGTCCAGCCGTTTTCCTTAAAGACCGTCGCGGTCATCTCCGGGTCGCGGTAGTAGCCCGCCGGGGCGTGGGGGCCGCGGAACCAGAGGATGCCCGGTTCGCCCTCGGGAACGGGATTGCCGTCTTCGTTCTTGAGAACCACCTGGTTTCCGGGCAGCGGCCGGCCGACCGTGCGGCGCCGCAGCTCGACGGGATCGTCCACGCGGCAGCCCGAGACGGAGCCCACGTCCTGGGTCCCCAGGTCGCTGGTGATGACCGCCTGGAAGCGTTCCTCCACCTCTTCCGCCACCTGGGGAGAGAGGTATCCGCCCGCCGAGCGGATGAACCGGAGGGAACCGAGGTCGTATTTCGTCTCATCCGCCTCGAGCATCCGGACGAGGTGCGTGGGTACCACGCCGATGGCCGTGGCCTTCTCTTTCTCGATGAGTTCCAGGGCGCTCTCCGCAGAGAATTCCTCCATCAGGACGACCTTCGCGCCGGCCAGGGGCGCGGCGAAGTAGGTGAGGGTTCCGGCCGCGCCGCCCGCGTGGGGGGCGACCGCCACGGTGATGTCCTCGTGGGTGAGATCCCAGAGGTCGATCCGTGCCTTGGAGGTGCACAGCCGCGAGGCAATGGGCCATTCCACCAGCTTGGGAAGCCCCGTGGTGCCCGTGGTGCTGGTGAGGAGTCCCACATCCTCCTTGGGGTTGAAGCGGCGTTCGCGGAACAGCCCCTCGCCGTAGGACTTCTTGAGACCCTCGTGGGCGAGTTTCACGAGGGAAACGCAGTTCTCACCCGCCCCGGCGGGAACCTCTTCGTCCAGGAGGAAGAAATGCCGGATGGCAGGCTGCTTCTGCTGGATCTCGCGGAACATCTCCAGGTAGTTGAACTTCCGGTAGAGGCTGGGAAAGACGACGGCCTGGGCCTGGGTCTTCTCGGCCATGAATTCCAGTTCCTTGTGCCGCAGGTAGGGATAGACCGTCAGGGCGATGAGCCCGGCCCGCTCGCTGGCGATGCGGGCGAGGAACCCGTAGACGCTGTTGGGGGACTGGATGATGATGCGGGTGTCCTTCTCGAAGCCCATGTCGATCCACTGGC
>Ga0256833_1002272_pt1 | contig 13688 bp, 13 predicted proteins | sample 356284metaG_FD_190535 | JGI IMG/M metagenome (GOLD analysis project Ga0256833, IMG submission 190535) | Hydrothermal vent microbial communities from Mid Atlantic Ridge, Atlantic Ocean - 356-284 | ecosystem: Environmental > Aquatic > Marine > Hydrothermal vents | place: Atlantic Ocean: Mid...
TAAGAGGCACCTATTTGAAAACCAATTCCATAATCGGTTCCCATACCGTTGCCCAAGTCAAGGGCTCCGTAGGTAAGGTCCAAACCGGCTCCAAAGGAAAGTTTACCCATTTTGTAGGCAACGGAAGGGCTTACCTCCATCATCTGGAAGTTGGTATAGCAACCCTTACCGCTACCGCAGTCAACTTTAGTATTTCTGTAATCGACACCCATTCCCGATATTCCGTAGGCGGCTATACCGAAAGTCCAATTTTCGTTAAGAGGGTAAATAATAGCTATTGAAGGAATAGCAAAGTATTTGGAGTTGCTCGTAGCGGAGGCTTGGGTTTCGTTGTTTAAAGCACTTTTTGTATAACCTTTAGTGTGGGGCATAAATAGGGTTCCACCGAAGGAAAAGGTTGTTTTTTTAAATTCCGACATAAGGGCCGGGTTGGAGAAAATTACACTATCGGCGTCGGTTTTTATACCTATACCTACACCGCCCATTGCCCTTGATACGGGACCGACACCTATAAGCAGGTCTCCGTTGGTTGCAAAAGTTAAGGAAGTTAAACCTAAAACTGTCAAAATGCTGATTTTCTTCATAATTTATGAAATCCTAAGATACAAATTTCCCTTTGCAAGGATATAAATGAAATTTTATAAGGAGATATTAGTATTTTTTTATATAACCTTTAAGGTTTTTTAAAAATATAGAGAACCGCTATAGGTGGAAAAAGTCTTTTTACCTTCAGCGGTAAGAACCCTACACTTTCCACCTCATGGATCAACTGAAATGGTAAGGGAAACCTTTCAATGGATTGAACGAGATATTTGTAAGCTTCAGGTTGTTGAGTTAAAACACTCCCTACTATAGGAACTATTTTTTTGGTATAAAGCCACGATAGATTTTGGAGCAAATCTCCATTGTCAGGTTTTGAAAATTCCAAAATAGAAAGAACTCCCTTTGGTTTCAAAACTTTAAAAATCTCTTCAAAACCTTTTCTTCTATTAGAAAAATTCCTCACCCCGAAAGATACCGTAATCAAATCAAATTGTTCTCCTTTAAATGGTAAGTTTTCTGCAAAACCCCTTATAAGGAAGAGTTTTTTAACAAAATTTAATCTGGTTTGAGCCTTTTTTAACATTTCTAAACTGGGATCTATCCCAAAAAATTCTATAGATGGTTTTATTTTTTCCGCAAAAGCAATAATATCTCCCGTTCCGCAGGCTATATCTAGCATTTTTTCTACAGAATTTGGTAAAAACTTAAAGCTCTCTTTCACCATTTTCTTTTTCCATATAAGATGCGTTCCGAAACTTGTTAGATGATTGGCTATATCATAGTATTTTGCGATTGAATCGAACATAAAGGGAATATTCATTTTGCTGCAATTTTAAAAGGCTTTTAGATATATTCTTTTATTAATAAATTCGAATAAAATTATTTACCTTCTCCTCATTGAATCTCCTTTTTAATTGTCTTTAAATATCAATCAATGGAGCATCTTTCCCCGGAGCAAGTAATACAACTAAAAAAACTATTGTTAAAACGAAAAGAAGATACTATAAGAAAAATAAACCAATTACTTGAAAATAAAATCCTAGCTTCTTCCGATGTAGAAGATGAAATTGATTCCGCCGATCTGGAAATGGAGAGGTTAAGGTTGATATGTTTAAGGGAAAGGGAAACAAAATATCTTAAAAAGATTGAGTATGCTTTATCGAAAATTGAAAATGGAACCTACGGTATTTGCGAAAATTGCGGTAAACCAATAAGCTTTGAAAGGTTGAAAGCACGTCCTGTTGCAATTTATTGTATAGATTGCAAAAAGAAACTGGAAGTTGAGGAAGATTAAAACCACTTTATCTCTATACCCATTTTTTTGAGTTTCTCTGCTGTTAAACCGTTTTCACCGCAAGAAGGGCTTTTCGATTTTAAAAAAGCTTTTTTTACGCCAAAAAACTGAGCTTTTTGAACGGCCTTTAAAGCCCCTATTTTGAAAAAAGAGGTAATATCCCTTCGGGTAAAGTTGGTTATAACCTTATCTCCCCTGCGGGTTGCCGGTTCCCTTGGTGTCGGAAGTCCACCTTCTACTTCGGGACATATTTCTACTATCTCCTTATCCTTTAAAAGTTCAATAACTTTTTCGTTTCTTTTGTTGGTTCCATTATAACGGCAATTTTTTCCTAAAAGGCAAGCACTTACAAGTATCTTTTCCCCCATAAGTTAGGTAGTTATTTTCTATTCCACCCTGTTTGGGAATATAGAAAAGAAACCTTTAAATGGAAAGGTTAAAAACTACCTATTAATGGAACAAACCCTTTCCAATTCCCAATCGCCGGGAGTAGCTGAAACATAGAGAACCTTATTGAGTTTTGTTAAGAACTCTTCAAACTTTAAAGGTCGATTGTCCAAAGCTGAAGGTAATCTCCAGCCATACTCAACAAGCTTTAATTTCCTACTGCGATCTCCCTCATACATTGCCCTAATTTGGGGTATTGTTTGATGACTTTCATCAATTATTAGGAGGTAATCGTCCGGAAAGTAATCCAAAAGTGTAAAAGGAGGTTCACCCGGTTTTCTACCATCGAAATAACGCGAGTAGTTTTCAATCCCTTTGCAGGTTCCGGTTTCCTTAATCATTTCAATATCGTGGGAGGTTCTCTGAAAGAGCCGCTTAGCTTCCACTTCTTTACCCTGTTTTTTAAACCACGTTACCCTTTCTATAAGGTCCCTTTCTATCTCCTCCAGAGCCTGTTCGACCGTAGGACGGGGTGCCAGATAGTGGGTAGCCGGCCAAATTACTATGTGGTCGAGATTGTCCTCGATAATTTCCCTATTTAGAGTTCCCACTATTTGAATACGGTCTATCTCATCGTCCCAAAACTCTATACGGATTAGCTCTTCTTCCGTGTGGGAGGGGACAATTTCGAGGTTGCCACCTTTAACGCTAAAGGTTCCCCTTTTTAGGGCGTAATCGTTTCTCTGGTAGCCCATCTCAACAAGCCTTTTAAGGAGTTTTTTTAAGGGGTACTCTTCCCCCCTGTGGAGCTGGAGACGGAGCTTTATGTAGTTTTCGGGAGCTCCGAGGCCGTAAATAGCTGAAACGGAAGCTACAACTATAACATCTTTCCTTTCCAAAACGCTTTTGGTTGCGCTGTGGCGGTATTTTTCGAGAATATCGTTTATAGCGGCATCCTTTTCTATATAAAGGTCCTTTTCCGGAATGTAGGCCTCGGGCCGGTAGTAGTCATAGTAGGAAACGAAGTATTCGACCGCATTGTCGGGAAAGTATTCTTTAAACTCCCTATAAAGTTGGGCTGCCAAAATTTTGTTGTGAACCATTACGAGGGTAGGTTTATTGAGCTTGGCTATCACGTTGGCCATCGTGAAGCTTTTACCTGTTCCTGTTGCCCCTAAAAGAACCTGTTCTTTTGCACCTTTTTTAAAGTTCTCTACCAATTTTCTAATAGCCTTCGGTTGGTCTCCTGCAGGGTTATACTCCGCTTTGAGTTTAAAGAGATTTTTACCCATCCTTTAAAAGGAATTAGTTAAAATAAGCGTTGCAAATTTCTGCATAGTGTTAACTACCCCTTATCTTTAATAATTGGCTTGGGGTAGGTTTATACCTTCTATAAGGTACAGGGTTTTACCCGTAATTTTCTATAAATAGTTGTAAAAAATTCCTACCAGATATCTTTTTTAACTTCCTCCTTTAAGGCTTTGTTTAAAAGTTCTTCCCAATTCATGGGTATCTTACCCAATCCATCTTTCCTTAAAAGGAGTAAAAATTCCTCATTTCCCTTAGGACCCTTTGGAGAGGATTTTTTAATATTTTCCACCGAAAGTTTTAAATTCTCTCTTGCAAAATTTACCACTTTTTGGATAGCTTCTTTTCTTTTTTCTTCCGAGCGGACCACACCCTTTTTAACATCTTTAGGGGAAAGTTCAAATTGAGGTTTAACTAAAGCAACTATTAAACCGTTTTGTTTTAAAAACTTAACCACCGCCGGGAGAATCTTTTCTAAAGAAATAAAGGATACATCTATGGTTATTAGATCTACATTTTCCGGTATATGCTTGCTTGTTAAATCCCTTGCATCGGTTTTTTCATACGAGATAACCTTGGGATGGTTTCTTAATTTTTGGTCAAGCTGGGCTGTTCCTACATCAACTGCATAAACTTTTCTTGCCCCATGCTGGAGGAGACAATCTGTAAAGCCACCTGTTGAGGCTCCCACATCCAAACATACCAAGTTATTTATATCTAACTTGAAACTTTTTAAGGCTTTTTCAAGTTTGTATCCACCTCGAGATACATATTTCATTCTTCCTTTTACTTCTATATGGGCTTCAGAATTAATTTTTTCTCCTGCTTTGGTAATTCTTTTTCCATCTACATAAACATATCCGGCCATTACGAGGGCTTGGGCTTTTTCCCTAGTAGGGGCAAAGCCTCTTTCTACTAAAATTTTGTCTATTCTTTCCTTTTTACCCATGGCTTTTAAGCTGTTGATGTTTCAAAAACACCCATTTTGGTAAATTTTTTAAATCTTTCCTTTAAAAGGGTATCTATAGGTTTTTTGGTCAACTCATTGAGGGATTTTTTCAAACAGAACTTAATAATGCGGGCGGTGGATTCCGGTTCTATATGGGCTGCACCGTAAGGTTCGGGTATTATCCCGTCAATAATTTCTAGTTCTAAAAGGTCTCTTGCGGTAAGTTTTAGAGCTTCGGCAGCCTGTTCTACAGCTTTTTGATCCTTCCAAAGTATTGCTGCACAACCCTCCGGTGAAATTACCGAGTAGACGGAGTTTTCAAGCATATAAACTTTATCGGCAACGGCAAGTGCCAACGCTCCTCCGGACCCACCTTCTCCGATAATAATCGAAATGGTTGGAACTTTTAGATAAGCCATTGTATAGATGCTATCCGCTATTGCCTTTGATTGGTTGTGTTCTTCGGCTTCTACTCCGGGAAAAGCTCCGGGCGTATCAACAAATGTAATAACCGGCAAACCAAATTTTTCCGCCAACTTCATTATACGGTTCGCTTTTTTATAGCCTTCGGGGGTGGTCATACCAAAATTTCGCTTCATTCTCTCTTTGGTATCCTTTCCTTTTTCGTGTCCTATTACTGCAACCGGTTTTCCGTAAAAATAACCTATTCCTGCTATTATTGAGGGGTCATCTCCGCAGAACCGGTCTCCATGCAGTTCGTGAAAGTTTTCAAAGATAAATTCGATGTAATCTTTTGTGTGGGGCCTTTGCGGATAGCGTGCTATTTGAACCCTATCCCAAGGGGTTAAATTTGTAAAAAACTCTTTAACTTTATTTCTGTACTCTTTTTGAAGTTTTCTTAACTCTCCTTCAACTTCCCTTTTACCGGCGTAAAATTGTTCCCTCAGTTTATTTATTTTCTCTTTAAACTCTTTTACAACTTTATCGACTTTTTTAAAGTCCATTGAAGGTTAAATTTTGCATTTCCTTTTATATGGAATCAAAAATTAGTAATAAAAACTTAAAGGGTTAGGTAGTTGGCTATTATTGCTCCCTGTTTTACCGACCAGTCGCTTACAACTATTTTGTTTTTGTTAAATATTTCTAATGTTCTCCAAAATATAGCTATACCCGGTATTATTGCTTCTGCCCTTTTATCTTCTATTTGAGGTATTTTTTTTCTCTCGTCCACCGTTAGGTTGGAAAGTTTATCAAACCATTTTTTGATCTGTTCTTTAGTTAATACTTTTCCATTAATCTTTTTAGGGTCGTAGGGATAAATGTTGTATTCGAGTGCTACAAGGGTTGTTATGGTGCCTCCTAAACCTACCAGGGTATCAACATGATCCTTAACCTTGGAAATCTCCTTATCAAGATAATTAATAAGAGCTTTTATTTCCTCTTTTTTAGGTGGGTCGCTTTTTATAAACCTTTCGGTGAGGTTTACTATCCCGAAGGGCAATGAAATTACCTTTTCTATATTTGTTCCCTGACCAAATATATATTCGGTGGAGCCTCCTCCTTGGTCAATTACACAAATTTTTCCTTTGGGTTTTACCGCGTAATAGGCTCCTAGGTAGGCGTATTTTCCCTCTTCTTCCGGAGATATTACCTTTAATTTAAAACCCAATTTTTGGAGTTTTTTTTCAAAATCTTCCCTGTTTTGGGCTACCCTTAGAGCTTCGGTTCCCAATACAAGGATGGTGTCAACTTTATATTCCTCACAGAGTTTTTTATATTTTTTTAGAACTTTTAGAGTTTCTTCTATAGCTTCATTTGAGAGTTTTTTAGTTTGTTTTACTCCCCTTCCTAGGGCTGTTATATGACCTTCCTCGTGGAGGATTTTAAAAGTTTTGTCCTCCACTTGGGCTACCGTTATTCGTGTTGAGTAGGTTCCTATATCTATAACAGCTACCCTAAATGGTGTTTTTTTAAGTTTTGTTTTATCCATTTTCAATGTAATTTAAGGGTATAAGAAGATGTTAAAGCTCTTACTTTAAAAGTATTTCCAGATACCCTTCCCTCCACTTGGCAGAGGCCGGTTCCTTATCACTTAACTTTTTAGGTAGGAGGATATGGGTTTTTACATTTCCCAAGCGGATTATAAGTTCCTCACCCGCTTTGTAAAGATCGAGGTATTCCTTTTCCACATAGGGGAGTTTTACTTTCAAAAGATAACCTTCGGAGGTTTGTTCAAATATATAGGGTTGCTCTTTATGAAACACTTGGGAAGGGTCCCTGTCTTGGTATAGTCTTTGAGCTATCCATTTGAGGCCCTCTATGCCTACCAACTCTTTTTGGGAGTGGGGAACCTTAAAGATCGGTTTGGGTTTGAAGTAGTTTTCTATTTCTTCGAGGTATTTGTATTGGCTTTCAAGCCACCCTTTGAGGGAGGGGCAGCTATCTACTACCTCTTTAGGAAAGATTTTGTTTACTATTACCGCATCGGTGTTTATTCCGAACATATTAAAGTAGGTGTAGGCTCTAATGCTCTCTCTCAAAACCATCTTTTCGGGATTGGTTACAAGCCTTATGGAGGTAATATCGGGGTCGAGAAGAATTTCGTCCACCCCTTTTAGGTTTTCATAAAAGGTCTCTATAGCTTTGTAATAACTTTCGTCGGGCAAAGGAACGTCGGTTAACCTTCCCGCTACGGGACGGGCAACTTTCATAATGAGCCTTTCAACGTGGAAGATTTTTTTCATATACCACTTTAAAATGGTCGGCATGCTAATAAAGCGGAGCGTTTCTCCGGTGGGTGGAAGGTCGAGAATGATTACCTCAAAGTCGCTCTTTCTATAGTAATGGTTGATGTAAAGGAGGCCGGTAACCTCCTCCATACCGGGTAAAACTGCCAATTCTTGAGCTACAAGATCGCTTAGGCCGGTTGTATGGAAAAGCAACTCCAAAAAGCGGGCAACCTCTCCCCACCAGCGGTCCAGTTCTTCCTGTATATCGAGTTCCTGTATATAGAGCTTTTCATTTATTTTTATCGGTAAACCTTTGGCGGAAAGCCTTGTCTTTTCATCTATATTGAAGCTGTCGGCCAAAGAGTGGGCTGGGTCGAGGGAGATAACTATCGTTTTCTTACCGTTTTCAGAGATTTTTAACCCGGTAGCGGCCGATACGGTGGTTTTTCCTACTCCGCCCTTTCCTGAAAAAAGGATAATCCGTTTTTTATCCATTAATTGGAGAAATTAAAAAATTTTTAATCTGGAAAGCAAAGAGCTAAGCTCGCTAAAAAAGCGGAGCCAATGGGAAGAATATCCTCATCTATGTCGAAATAAGCACTGTGAAGGGGATGGATTATACCCTTCTCCTCATTGCGGGTTCCCAACCTAAAGTAGGCTCCTTTCGTCTTTTTAAGGTAATAAGCGAAATCTTCCCCTCCCATACTCGGTTCTTTTAACTGGACGTAGGATTTTTCCCCCAACAGTTTTAGGGTGATTTTTTTACCGAATTCAACCATTTGAGGGTTGTTAATTACCGGTGGATAACCCTCTATGTAATCAAATTTATAGGCTCCGCCGTAGGCTAATGTTGTTCCCCAAACCGCTTTTTCGAGCCATTCCACAATATTTCTACGTAATTCTTCATTAAAGGTTCTTACCGTTCCTTCAATGAAAACCTCGTCCGGTATCTGATTTGGAGCGTAGCCACCTTTTATTTTTCCGACAGTTATTACAGCCGGTTCAAAAGGACTTATTTTTCGGCTAACTATATGGTGTATGGAGTTAATTACCTGGGCGGCCATAAGTATCGGATCTATTCCCATATGGGGTTTTGAAGCGTGGGCCGATTTTCCTATAAGTTCAATTTTGAAAAAGTCGGCCGCCGCCATCATTGCTCCTTTGCGGGAGCCGATTGTTCCACTGGGAAGTTCGGGATAGACATGTTGGGCAAAGATAGCTTCCAAATCATCGCAAACTCCCGCTTCTACCAATTTTTTACCTCCACTGCAGGGAGGATATTCCTCACAAGATTGGAAAATTAGCTTTACATCTCTATTTAATTGGTTCCTGTAAAGGCTCAAGATTTTTGCGGCACCCAAAAGCATTGCGGTGTGGGCATCGTGCCCGCAGGCGTGCATAACTCCTTTAACCCTTGAACGGTAGGAAACCTCGTTTTTCTCCTCTATAGGTAGGGCATCTATATCGGCCCTCAAACCGATTGCCTTTTTATCTTTACCTTTTGGGGTTCTTATATAGGCAACCACCGAAGGGGTTCCCGCAAAGTTTTCATAAATTTCTTCTATGCCAAAGGACCGAAGTTTTTCCACTATAAAAGAGGCGGTTTTATTTTCCTTACCCGACAGTTCGGGATACATGTGGATATGCCTTCGCCAGGATAAAAGTTCTCCTTTTAAACTCTCGGCGGTTTGTTTAATTTTTTCAATATTAACTGGCATAGGTTATTAAAAACTAACTCCTTTTTGAGTTATTCAAGGTTAACTAACCTTTTCAAGTTTTAAGAATGGAACCGATTGAGTTTGAATTTTGGAATAAAGGTAAACTGGTTGCCGGTTTGGATGAAGCGGGAAGGGGACCTCTGGCGGGACCTGTGGTTGTTGCGTGCGTAATTTTTCCGCCTTTTACCGAATTCTTTTTGGATTCGGATAGTAAAAAACTCTCTCCCGCGAAGCGGGTTTTTTTCTTTAAAAAAATTTTGAGAAAGGCTCTTTATGTCGGCGTTTCTTTTGCGACGCCGAGAGAGATAGAGGAGTTTAATGTTTACAGAGCAACTCAAAGGGCTTATTTAAAGGCTTTGGAAAATATTCCCTTTAACTTGGGAGGGGTCATAACCGACTATATGCCATTAAAGTTGGATATTCCGGTAATTTCTCCTCCTAAGGCAGATGAAAAGATCTTTTCTGTAGCCGCCGCCAGCGTTGTTGCAAAGGTTATTAGAGACCGAATAATGGAACTTTATTCAATACGGTTTCCTGACTACGGTTTTGAAAAACACAAAGGATATCCGACAAAGGAGCATATAAAAGCTTTGAAAACTTCCGGTGTTAGTGAAATCCACAGGAGAAATTACAAACCGGTCAAGGAGGTTTTGACCGGCAAACTTTTTGGGGAGGGAGGGAAAAATAAACCTTAATAGGTAGTTTCAGTTTCCTCCTTTTCTCTTTTGGCGGTTTCCACTATTAACCTTAGGAGGTTTTCTATATTCCATTTCCTTTCGGCGGAAACATAGATATTCGGATATTCTCCCACCATCATTGAATGGTCTAAATATTGAACCTCGTCGGGAGAGGATATTAAACGGTCCACCTTATTGAAAACCAGTATTTGGGGAACCTTTTCAAGGTTCAGTTTTTTTAAAATACCGTTTACGGTTTCTATCTTTTCGAGCCATTTGGGATCGGTCGCATCAATAACGTGAAGAATTAGGTCTGCCTCCTGAATCTCTTCCAAGGTGGCTTTAAAGGCTTCTATGAGTTCTGTCGGTAGTTTATTTATAAAACCGACGGTATCGGTAAAAAGCAGTTTCGTATCGGGATATACGAATCTTGAAGAGGTTGTAGTATCGAGCGTAGCAAAAAGCATATCTTTTTTAAAAACATCTCTGCCTGTTAGGGCTTTCATAAGGGTCGATTTCCCAACGTTGGTATAACCGACTATAGCCACCCTTATAAAGTTCCCTTCCTTGGAAACTTCCTTAATTCGGCGTTTTCTTTGCTCCCTTCTTCTCTTTTTAACCTCTTCCAATTCCTCCTTTATTTTGTGTATCCGTTTTTTTAGGATACGACGGCGAATTTCCGCTTCCTGCTCTCCCGGTCCTCTTCCTCCTATACCCCCAGCCTGTCTGGATAGGGCTTTACCTTTTCCGTAGAGACGGGGCAGTTCGTGCTGAAGTTTTGCCAGCTCCACCTGAAGCTTTGCCTCTTTGGTTCTTGCCCTTCGGGTAAATATTTCCAAAACGAGGTCGGTTCTATCCATAACCCGAGCGCGGAGTCTTTTTTCTAGCTCTTTTACCTGCGATGGGGTTAACGGGTCATCAAAAACCACCGTGTCGGCTTTTGTTCCCTGAACCAACAAGTTGAGGTCTTCAACTTTTCCTCTACCTATGTAGGTTGAAGGATCGGGAATATCCCTCTTTTGGAGTATTTTTCCCAACACCTTACCGTTAACAGCCTCCACAAGACCGGCAAGTTCGTTAAGTGAGGCGTAGGCCTCACTTTTTGTTTCTCCCTTTTTTTGAACCCCTACAAGTATCGCCCTCATTATTTAACTTTCAACGGTTATGTAGATGAAATTTAATAACCTTTGCAGGTCAAAAGTAGATTTTGTTTCCAGGTTTGGAGCTTAATTAAATCCTTATGGGCTTCCAAGAGGAGAGAGAAAGAATAGAAAAGAGAACCAAAGAACTCATTAAAGATATTGTTGAAGAACAGGGATTGAGACTTTTCGATGTGGAGTTCCGTCCGGAGGGTCGCGGCTGGACTTTAAGGGTTATTGTCGATAAATTTGGGGGGGTAAAGCTGGGCGAGCTGGAGAAACTTTCCAGAACTATAAGTCCACTTCTCGATGTGGAGGATTACATACCCCATGCCTACAATTTGGAAGTGACCTCACCTGGGTTAACAAGGGAGCTTAAAAAGCCGGAGCATTACGCCTTTTTCATAGGCAGGCTCATTAAGGTAATTACCAGAGAACCTATAGAAGGTAAAAGGGAAATTGTAGGCTTTATAGACGATATAGAGGGTGGAATTTTAAAAGTTCGTCCTAAAGGGGAGGATAAAGTAATTCATATTCCTTTAAGCGTTATAGCAAAAGCAAGGCTGGAAGTGGAGTGGTAAAGGTTTAATTTAGAACCTCTACGGGGAAAAAAGATGGCTCAACTAAATGTGGAACAGATAAGGAAATTAATAAAACAAATAGCGCAGGAGCGCGATGTTAAGGAGAGCCTCGTTGAAAAGGCCTTAAAAGATGCCATAGTAACCGCCATTAAAAAGGGGAAAAACCTTAAAGGGAACCTTATAGTGGAATTTACCGAGGAGGGTATTAAACCCTATTTGGTTGAACTAAAAGAGGTTTTTGAAAAGAAAAAACGGGAAGCGGGAGAGATATTTAACATCGACCGCTACAAACAGTTAGAAGGAACTATACTCCACAAAACCAAAAACGGTATAAAGGTAAAAACCGAAAAAGGGATTTTTTTCTTCAAAGAACTTCCTGAAGGAGAGTTGGAAGGAGGAGACAAAGTTAAGTTGGTATTGGTTCCTTTAGAAATAGAACCTGAAGAGGTAGATTATTACGCGGCAAAGGCGGCAAAGGAAACTTTTCTAAAGGAGCTGAACCAGGCCATTAGAGAGCAAACCTTTAGGGAATTTAAAGAGCTTGAAGGTGATATCGTATACGGATTGGTAAGAAAGGTCCTTCCGAAGGGTGATATTATTGTTGACCTCGGAAAGATAGAGGCCGTTTTTCCAAAAAATGAACAGATACCTACCGAAACATACAAGGTTAATGACCGTATAAAAGCCCTCCTGTGGAAGGTTGAGAAGAAAAAAGGAAAACCCTACTTGGTGCTTTCGCGAACCCATCCACTCTTTTTGAGGAGACTTCTTGAGAATGAGATAGCGGAAATTGATGAAGGAAAAGTTGAAATTAAAAAGATTGTTCGAGAGCCGGGAGAAAGGGCTAAAGTTTTGGTTATCTCGAGAGATTCCAAAATAGACCCTGTAGGGGTTATTTTAGGAGTAAGGGGAGAAAGGGTTCAACCTATATCAAAAGAGCTTTCGGGTGAAAAGATAGATATTGTTCGATACAGCGAAAAACCAGAGGAGCTAATAAAGAACGCTATGGTTCCCGCTAAAGTGCTAAAGGTAAATATCAAACCAAAAGAAAAACGGGCGGAGGTGGTAGTTCCGGATAACCAACTGTCGTTGGCTATAGGTAAGAAGGGAGTAAATGTTAAGTTAGTTCACAAGTTAACCGGCTACAACATAGATATTTTTAGCGAAAGCGACTACAAAAGGTTGGAGAACCTAAAAGAGAAACAGGTATCTTAAACTCTCCTCTTAATGGTTTTCAAAAACCAAATCCTTTTGTTGGTTTTTCTTTTAAGCTTAACTTCCTTTGCCGGTAGCTTAAAGAAGCATCTTTACCAGCTAGGCAAACGATACCTTTTTCACAGAAACTATATAACTGCCCTTGAGATTTTTAACTTCTTAGGTAATTACAAAAACGCATCTCAACTAAAAAGGGAAGCGGTCAAATTTTTCCAACCTATAAAGGTTTCCTTAAACAAGGAACCCAATATAAGGGTAGCTTTTGCTAAAAACTTTAAAACCTTCCGTTTGGTATGCGGTAAATACACCTACCGGGGAAGGTATGAAAACGGACTCTACCTCTTTAGGGGAAGGTTTTTAAAAAGTATCCACTTAAAGGTTGATTCCGAAAATTGCAAACTGTTTGTGGATAGAGTATTAAAAACCTACCTACCAAAGGGTGTTGGTGTAAAACTCATTAACTACGGAGGGAGCCTTTTAATACTTGAACTTCCGTTGGAGCTTTATATAAAAGGAGTCCTGCCGGGGGAGGTATATACCTCTTGGCCTTTGGAGGCTTTAAAAGCGCAAGCGGTAGCCAGTCGAACCTACGCCCTTTTTAACCTTATAAAAGCCCGCCAAAGTGGAAAACCGTTCGATGTGGGCGCCACGGTAAACTACCAGGTCTTTACAGGCTTCAACCACAAATTTCCTTCCGTAGAAAGGGCGGTGAACGAAACGCGAGGAGAATTTTTAACCTACAACGGTGGAATAATCTACGCTATGTTCCATTCCAATTCGGGGGGTTGCACCCACTCCTTTAAAGAGCTTTTTGGGGTCGATATAGGCTATCTACCCTCCGTAAGGGAACCTTGCAATATAAAGAACTTAAAATGGAGCTCTTGGAAGAAAAACCTTCCAAAGGTGGAAGTTAAAAATTTTCTCCGAAGGTTGGGAGTGAATTTTACCCGTTTGGAGGATTTTAGAATTGAAAGGACAACCTGCGGAAGGGGAAAAGTAGCAATTTTTAAAACCGATACCGGGATTTATAAACTACCCCTCTCTTTCTTTGTAAGGTTAAACCTGCATCTACCCTCCGATTGGTTCTTTATCCTCTCCAAAAGAGGACGTTACTACCTATTGGCGGGAAGGGGCTTTGGCCACGGTTTGGGAATGTCCCAATGGGGAGCCTACTGCCTCGCTTTAAA
>Ga0256833_1002273_pt1 | contig 13686 bp, 13 predicted proteins | sample 356284metaG_FD_190535 | JGI IMG/M metagenome (GOLD analysis project Ga0256833, IMG submission 190535) | Hydrothermal vent microbial communities from Mid Atlantic Ridge, Atlantic Ocean - 356-284 | ecosystem: Environmental > Aquatic > Marine > Hydrothermal vents | place: Atlantic Ocean: Mid...
CCTGACCAAGGCCGACCTGGCCCCCGATGCCGCCTGGCTGGCCCGCCGGGAAGCCGAAGCCCGGGCCCTTCTCGCTGGAACCACCCTGGCCCACGCGCCCGTGGTGGCGGTTTCCGCGCGCACGGGTTACGGCATGGCCGCGCTGAAAGCGGCGTTGGCCCGGGTGTTGCAGCAGGCCCCCGCGCGGCTCGACCTGGGTCGCCCCCGCCTGGCTGTGGACCGGGCCTTTGAGGTGCGGGGCTTCGGCCCCGTAGTGACCGGCACCCTGGTCGATGGCCCGTTGCGGGTGGGGATGCAGGTGCAGGTGTTGCCCGAGGGGCTGCGGGCCCGGGTGCGCGGGCTGCAGAGCCATCATCAGCCGGTGGAAGCCGTGGCGCCCGCGGCTCGGGTGGCGGTGAACCTGGCCGGCGTGTCGCGCGTCGCGTTGCACCGCGGCCAGTGGCTGGTGCTGCCCGGCGACGACGAGCCCACCCGCGCGCTGGATGTGCAGCTGCGGGTGTTGCCCGACGCGCCGCCTCTGCGGCACAACGCGGTGGTCCGGCTGCATTTGGCCGCCGCGCAGGTCATGGCCCGGGTGCGGGTGCTGGACGCCGAAGCCGTGGCGCCGGGGGAAACGGGCTTCGTGCAGCTGCGGCTCGAGCGCCCTGTGGTGGCCCGCCGCGGGGACCGCTTTGTGCTGCGACGCCCTTCGCCGGCCATGACCTGGGCCGGAGGGCGGGTGCTGGACCCGCACCCGCCGCGGCACAAGCGTTGGGCCCCGGCCACGGGTGAGCATTTGCAGGCTCTGGCCGCGGACGATTTGGCAGCCGCGCTGTTGGCCCGGCTGCAGCTGCGGGGGTGGGAACCCGCGGCGGCGCTGGTCCGTTGGGCGCGGCGACCCGAGGCCGAAGCGCGGGCCGCGCTGGCCCGGCTGGAAGCCGCGGGGCAGGCCCTGCAGTGGCGCGGCCGCGAGGGCGCGTATGTGGTGGCGGCCGCGCAGCTGGCCCGGTGGAACCGCCGCGCGCGGCAGGTGCTGGCCGCGTTCCACGGCCAACACCCCCAGCGCCGGGGGATGCCGACCCCGGCCCTGGTGGAGCGGGTGGGCGTGCCCCGGGCCCTGGGGGCGGCGTGGTTGCGCCAGGCGCAGGCCCAGGGGGTGGTGCGGGTGCTGGGCGACGAAGCCGCGCTGCCCGAGCACAGTCCGCGCCTGCCGCCGTCCCTGGCTCGAGCCGAAGCGCGACTGTTGGCCGCGTTGCAGCAGCCGCGCACCTGGCCCGCCGCGAAGCGCCTGCGGGACCTGGTGGGCCCGGCGGCCTTTCGGGCCCTGCTGGAAGCCGGCCGACTGGTGCCCCTGAGCCCCCAGGTGGTGGTGCCGGTCGCACTGCTGGACGCGTGGGAGGCGCGGCTGCGCGCGGCCTTCCCCCGGGGCGGCTTTGGCGTGGCCCAGGCCCGGGATGCGCTGGGCCTTTCCCGGCGCTACACCCTGGCCCTGCTGGAATATTGGGACGCCCGCGGGGTCACCTGCCGGGGGGCCGACGACACACGGCAGTGGTGCCGCGGGGATGGGAGTGCGGGTGCGTATAGCCAATAACCCCCAAAGGGCGGGGCGCGCTTATGCACCTGTCCCCCGTAGCCGTTGCAGCACGGCCTGCAGGTCGGGGGGCAGGGGGGCTTCGAAGGTGCGGGGGGCCGTTTCACCCGGCAGGGTGAGGGTGAGCCGGTGCGCGTGCAAGAAGTGCCGCGTCAGCGGCAAGGGGCAGCGCCGTCGGCCGTAGAGGGCGTCGCCGGCGATGGGCGTGCCCAAGAAGGCCGCGTGCACCCGAATTTGGTGCGTGCGGCCCGTGAGGGGCCGAAAGCGCACCAGGGTGTACCCCGGAAAACGCTCCAGCACCTCGAAATCGGTCACGGCCGCGCGCCCCCGGCCCGGTGTGGTCACTTTCATGCGCTGGCGGTGGGCCGGGTCCCGTTCGATGGGCGCGTCGATGCGCCCCCGGGGCACCGGCGGCGCGCCCACCACCAGACCCAAATACTCCTTGCGCACCTGACGCTGGCGAAACTGGTCTTGCAGGAACTGGTGCGCGCGGTCGTTCTTGGCCAGGATGATGACCCCCGAAGTGTCCTTGTCTAAGCGGTGCACCAGGCCGGGCCGCAGCACGCCGCCCACCCCGGCCATGTCGGGCGCGTGGGCCAGGGCCGCGTGCACCAGGGTGCCGTGCTCGTGTCCCGGCGAGGGGTGCACCACCATGCCCGCGGGCTTGTCCACCACCAGCACATCCGCGTTTTCGAACAGCACCCGCAGGGGAATGGCCTCGGGCGTGACCGTGGCCGGTTTGGGAGGCGGCACCCGCACTTCCACCCGGGCGGGGCGCTCGAGCCAGAAGCCCGGTTTGGTCACCACCCGACCGTCTACCGTCACCCGGCCTTCGCGAATCCACGCCTGCACCCGGGCCCGGGAGTAGGTTCCCCCCAGGCCCTGGGTCACGAAACGGTCCAGCCGCTGCCGGGGGGTTTGGTCCGTGGGGGTGAAGGGCAGGGTGTGCACGCGCTCGTCGCTCATGGCTTTTCGGCAGCCGGGGGTTCTGGGGGAACCGGCGGCGGGCCGGCTTCGGGCGCGGTCGATGGCGGCGTGGGCGCGGCCGTGTCGGTTTCTCCAGGCTGGGGAACCGGCGTGGGCGGTGCGGGCTGGCCGTCTTCTTCCCACAAAGTGCTCCACAGCAGACAGCCCACGCCCAAAGTAATGGCCACATCGGCCAGATTGAAGACGGGAAACTGCCCCACGGCGATGAAATCGGTCACCGAGCCGTGCTGGACCCGGTCCCACAAATTGCCCAACGCGCCGCCCACCTGGAGGGCCAGGCCCCAGCGCAGGCAGCGGGCCTGGAGCGCGGTGTGCCGAAAGTGCCACACCACGAACACGATGACCGCGACGGCAATCCACAGCAGCACATCGTTGGCGCCCTGGTAAAGGCCGAAGGCCGCGCCGGTATTGCGCCAGTGTACGATGCGCACCCACCGGGCCCAGGGTTCGGGCCAGGGGGTCCACACCTGGCCGAAGCGCAAATGCGCCCGAATCCAGGCCTTGAGGGCCTGGTCCAGCAGCGCGACCAGCAGGCCCACGGCCAGCAGCAGGCGGTAGCGAGCCCACAGGCCGGGCCGCGGGGTGGGGGCGGGGGCTTCATCCGGCGGGGGGGAGGGGTACGACATGCGTCCATCCTTCCAGGGGGAAGATGGCCCGCCCGGTTGTGGGCCACAAGGCGGGCGTTGGGGGGCACGGCCCGGGAAAGCCGATGGCGTGGGCCGGACAACGGTGGCGGCAGTCCTGCGCGCCAAAGCCCGGCTGAGGGATGCGGGCCATGGGCCGCGCGGCCCAGGCCTGGGCCCAGGTGCATTCCCAGGGCTGCGGGCCGGGCGCGGGCCAGGTGGTCCAGCCCCAGGCCACGGGGTAGGCCACGGCCCGCAGGGTGTCGATGTGCCAGGGCCCGCGGCCGCGGCCCAACAGATGCCGCCCCAAGCGAGCGCGCACGCCGCCGGGGCCATGGGCCTGGCCGGCATACAGGTAGAGGCCTGCGGGCCAGGCGCGCGGACCTTTCCCCCCGACCCGCAGCAGCCGGGGTTGGGGCAGGCACAAGGCCACCCAATACGCGCCCGGCCGCGGCGGTAGCCCTTCCACCCACCAGGAAGCCAGGCGGGTGGGCCAACTCAGGCCGGGGGCGCTTCCTGACGGCTGCGGATGTAGCCGTAATAGAGCGCGACGCCCAAAAGGGTCCATACGATGGTCGCGTACCAGGCCAGGGGGCTGGCCTCGAACAGGTGCCCGGCCAAAAAGCCCTGGATGATGACCGTGGCAATGGGCAAATAGGGCACCAGGGGTACCCGAAACGCCCGGGGCAGGTCGGGGTGGGTTTTGCGCAGCCGAATGAGGGTGAAGTTGGTCAGCAGGAAGAGCACCAGGAAAGTGAGGGACGCGCCGCCGGCCACATCGGCCACGGGCAGGGCCACGCCCATGAAGGCGATGAGCAGGCCGCTCATGAGAATGGCCCAGTGGGGGGTGCGGGTGCGGGGGTGCACTTCGCCGAAGAAGGCCGGCAGGTCCCGGCCGCGGCCCATGGCAAAGGAGACCCGGGAGCTGGAGTAGACCGTGGCGTTGAGGGCCGAGGTGGTGGAAGCCAGGCCGCCGATGAGCATGAGCACCCGGCCATAGGGCATGATGAATTCCGCGATGCGCACCATGCCCCGCTCGCCGTGTTGGGCCAGATATTGCCACGGCTGCATGCCCAAGATTTTTTGCACCGGCACCCCCACCGCGACGAAGGCCACGATGAGATAAATGGCCACCACGATGCCGATGGAGAGGAAGATGGCCCGGGGCAGGTTCTTTTCGGGCTCGTAGAGCTCTTCGCCGGTTTGGGCGATGATTTCGTAGCCCTCGAAGGCCACGAAGGTGAGGCCCATGGCCGCAAACACCCCGGCCCAGCCGTTGGGCATGGCCGGGCGGAAGTTTTCCCACACCATGGCGGCGTCGGGCGCGTTGAGCATGGCCTTGATGCCGAAGCCCGAGATGGTCAACAGCACGGCCACTTTGGTGATGGTGACGATGTTGCCCACCAGGCCGGTTTCCGATGCGCCGCGATAGTTGATGAAGAGGAACAACGCTACCACCACGATGACCAGGCCTTTGATGAGCCAGGTTTCCATGCTCAGGCCCAAAAAGCCCGGCTCGCGAGAAATGTGCACACCGGCGACTTCCATGAGTTCCACGAAAAAGGTGGCGAACAACACCGCGTACAAACTACAGGCCACCGAATGGCTGAACCAGGAAATCCAGCCCGAGAAAAAGCCCCAAAAACGGGAGAGGCCTTCCCGGACCCAGAGGTAACCGCCGCCGGCCTCGGGCATGGCCGCGCCCAATTCGGCATAGGTGAGGCCGGTGAGGCTGGTGACAATGCCGTTGAGCAGGAAGGCCAACAGCAGGCCCACGGGCCCGGCCTTGCCGGCCGCGATGCCGGTGAGGCCGAAGATGCCCGCGCCAATCATGGCGCCCACGCCAATCATGGTGGCTTCCAACAGCCCCAGGCTGCGCTTGAGGCTGTGGGCCTCGTCGTAATGATGGCGCAAATCCGTTGAGGCCATAGACGATACTCCTTGCGAGGGACGCTGTTACCCTACTCAAAAAGAACCGGCTCCGCGGGGAACCGGCCGTGGGTACGAGCATGGGATTTTCCCTGGCCGGGCCCTGCCGAAGCGGGCGCGCGGCACGGGGCCAGTATAACACAAGCCCGGGGCTTTGAGAAGATATGTCAAACCACCAACCTCCAACCCCCACCCGCCAACCACCAACCACCAACCACCAACTTCCACCCCCTCACCTTCCCCGCTTCATTTTGTGGTACAATACCCCTTCGCCGAGGGCCGTGGGGCACGCCCTGGGCCCTTTTGTTGTGAACCCCGCGCGGGGCAGCCCGCGCCCAAACCCGTTGTGCAGGAGGAACACGCTCATGGTGCGCATTCGCTTACGCCGGGTGGGTGCCCGCAACCAACCCAGCTTCCGCATCGTCGCGGTCGATAGCCGCGTCAAGCGCGATGGCAAATACCTCGAAAACCTGGGCTTCTACAACCCCCGCACCGACCCGCCCACCGTGGTGGTGCACGAAGACAAGGTCTACCGCTGGCTTTCCAACGGCGCGCAGCCCAGCGAATCCGTGGAGCGCATCTTCGCCATGATTGGCCTGCGGGAGCGCTACGCCCGCTTCAAGGCCGGCGAAGACCTGGAAACCCTGCTGGCCGAAGCCCAGGAGGCCCAGGCCCCCTTCGCACCGGGCCGCAAGACCAGCGCGGCCGCGGCCGTGGCCTCGGGCAGCGCCTGACGCTGCGCCGAACGCGGGGCTGCAGGGCCCCGCTTTTTTGCCTGGGAGGGTGTCATGCGCGGCCAACCCAGTCGAGCCAAGGCCCTGGTACAATTCATCGCCCGCAACCTGGCTTCCCGGCCCGAGCAGGTGTTCGTGGTGGAAGTGGCCGGTGGCCCGGCCAACCTCATCGAGCTGGAAGTGGCCAAGCAGGACCTGGGCCGTCTCATCGGCCGCAGCGGCCGGGTGGCCGACTCCATTCGCGCCCTGCTGCAAATCATCGCCTTGCAGGAGGGGCGCATGTACGAGCTGGAAATCGTCGACGCCACGCAACCCCTGCAGGAGGAGCGCGCAGCATGACCGCCCGGCGCAAGCCCCGCGCGCGGCGCGGGGGGCGGCGCATTCACCTCGACGATGTGCAGCAGGCCCAGGGCCGGGTCATCATCGGCCGCCTGCGCAAACCCCACGGCCTGCGCGGGGAGATGGTCCTGGAAGTGCTCACCGACCACCCCGAGGCTCGCTTCTACCCCGGCGCGGTGGTGTTCGTCGGCCCCCGGCAGGTGCCCCTCACCGTGCGCAGCGTGCGCCCCTTTGGCGAGCAGGGCCTGCTCATCGCCTTCGAGGGCTACCCCGACCGCAGCGCGGTGGAAGTGCTGCGCAACCAATGGCTGACCATCGCCGCGGATGAGGTGGCCGCGCCCCAGACCGACGACGAATATTACGACTTCGAGGTGCTGGGGCTGCAGGTGGTCACCGAGGCCGGGCAGGTGCTGGGCACTTTGGTGGAAATTCTGGAGACCGGGGCCAACGATGTCTTCATCGTAGAGCCCGAAGACGGCCCCCAAATTCTGTTGCCGGTGACCGAGGAAGTCATCCGGGCCTTCGATTTCGAGTCGGGCCGGGTGGTCGTGCGTTCCCTGCCCGGCTTGCTGCCCGACCAGGGAGGCGCCTGATGCTGCTGCGCACCGCGTCGGCCCGGCCGCGCATCGTCTTCATGGGCTCGCCCGAGTTCGCGTTGCCCACCTTGGAGGCCCTGGCCCGCCATTACCCCGTGGTGGGTGTGGTCACCCAGCCCGACAAACCCGCCGGCCGGGGGAACCGGCTCACCCCGCCGCCGGTCAAGGTGCGGGCCGAGGCCTTGGGCCTGCCCGTGATGCAGCCCCGTCGCCTGAGCGACCCCCGGGCCATGGCCATCCTGCGGGAGTGGAACCCGGACCTCATCGTGGTGGCCGCGTTCGGCCAACTTCTCAAGCCCGAAGTGCTGCAGCTGCCCCGCTACGGCTGCCTGAATGTACACGCCTCCCTGCTGCCTCGCTGGCGGGGCGCGTCGCCCATCCAATACGCGCTGCTCCACGGCGATGCGCAAACCGGCGTGACCATCATGCTCATGGACGAGGGCCTGGACACGGGCCCCATCTTGAGCCAGCGGGCCACCACCATTTTGCCCGACGACACCGCGGCCACCCTGAGCCGACGCCTGGCCCAAATGGGCGCCGAGCTGCTGCTCGATACCCTGCCCCCTTACCTGGAAGGGGAACTCACCCCCCGGCCTCAGGACGATAGCCTGGCGACCTACGCGCCCCGCCTCAAGCGGGAAGACGGCGCGCTGGATTTCACCCGTTCCGCGGCCTACCTGGCCCGCCAGGTGCGGGCCTTCGACCCCTGGCCCGGCACTTTCATGCCCTGGCGGGGGGCGCGCCTCAAAGTGCTGGCCGCCCACCCGGTGGAAGATGAGCCCAGCCCGGGCCCCGGCGTGCGGGTGGCCTACAAAGGCTGGCCCGCGGTGGGCACCGGCGACGGTCTGCTGGTGCTCGACCGGGTGCAGCCGCCGGGCAAACGGCCCATGCCCGGCGACGCGTTCCTGCGGGGGGCGCGCGATTGGGCCGCCACATCGGCCCCCTGAGCCCCGCCGCGGGTTCCCCTTGTGCCCACCCTTGCTTCGTAGGGAGGTTCCCCATGGCCCATTTGTTCGTCCCCGGCCCTGTGGATGTGGCCCCCGAAGTGGCCCAGGCCCAAACCAAACCCATGCTGCCCCATCGCAGCCCCGAGTTCGAAGCCCTGTTCCACGCCTGCGAGCAGCGGGCCCGGGCCCTGTTCTTCACCCAATACCGGGTGTTCATCAGCGCATCGTCGGGCACCGGCTTCCAGGAGGCCGCGGTGCGCAATTTGGTGCGCCCGGGCCGTCGCGCGCTGGTGGGCGTGAACGGCGCGTTTGGCAAACGCTGGCGCGAGGTCGCGGCGACCAACGGCATCCCCGTGGATGCGGTGGAAGCCCCCTGGGGCCAGCCCCTGCGGGGCGAGGCCTTCGCCGCCGCGCTGCAGGCCCGGGACGATTACGACCTGGTCATGGTGGTGCACAACGAGACTTCCACCGGCGTGGAAAACCCCCTGGCCGAAATCGCGGCCGCGGTGCGCAGCACCCGGCCCGAGGCCCTCATCGCGGTGGATTCGGTCTCGGGCTTGGGCGGGGCTCGGGTGGAGATGGACGCCTGGGGGCTGGACATGGTGTTCACTTCGGGCCAGAAGGCTTTGGCCCTGCCGCCGGGCATTGCCTTGGCCGCGGTGAGCGACCGGGCCCTGGAGCGAGCCCGAGAGGTGCCCCACCGGGGCTGGTATTTCGACCTGCTGCGCTTAGAAAAGCACCGCCTCAAGGATTCCACCCCGGCCACGCCCGCGGTGTCGCTGATTTATGCCCTGGATGTGCAGCTGGACCGCATTCTGGCCGAGGGCTTAGAGAACCGCTTTGCCCGCCACGCGGCCATGGCCCAAAAGGTGCAGCAATGGGCCCTGGCGCGGGGCTTTGACCTGTTCGCAGCCGAGGGCTTTCGTTCCAAAACCGTCACCACGGTGACCAACACCCGGCAAATCGACATTGCCGCGCTCAACGCCTATCTGCAGGAACACCACGGCATGCGCATCGCCAACGGCTACGGCCCCCTCAAGGGGCAGACTTTCCGCATCGCGCACATGGGCGAAATTCAGCCCGCGGACCTGGATGCCCTGTTGGCCGCCATCGACGCGTTTCTGCAAGCCGCCTGACCCTGCCCACGCGAGGATGCCATGCCGCGCCGTCGGTTCCCCAACCCACCCCCCCAGGACGAAGAGCCCGTAGAAGACCCCACCCGTCAGCCCCAGGTGGGCGAAGTGTATCGGGTGGCGCTGACCACCTGGGTGTACGGCGGCGAGGTCATGGGCCGCCTGCCCGATGGCCGCGCGGTGTTCGTGCCCTTTGCCCTGCCGGGTGAGGTGGCCCAGGTGCGCCTCACCGAGGTCAAATCGCACTACGCGCGGGGCGAAATCGTCACCTTGGAGGAACCGGCGCCGGACCGGGTGCCGCCCCGTTGCCCGCATTACAAAGTGTGCGGCGGCTGCCATTACCAGCATGTGGCTTACGCGGCGCAATTGGCGGCCAAGAGCGTGATTTTACGCGACCAGCTGGAGCGCATCGGCAAATTCGCCAACCCGCCCGTGGGCGCGACGGTGCCTTCCCCCCGGCCGTGGGGCTATCGCAATCACGCCCAGTTTCACCTCACGCCTCAGGGCCGGTTGGGCTTTCGGGCCCGGGATGGCGAAACCGTGGTGCCTTTGGAAACCTGCCCCCTGCTGGACCCCACCGTGGCCGATGTGTGGCCCCGCCTGCAGGTGGAAGACCCCGCGGGCCTGCGTCGCATTCATGTGCGCAGCGGCAGCGACGGCCAGGCCATGGTGGTGTTGGTGGGGGAGGAACCCACGCCGCCGCCCCTGCGGGTGGATTTTCCGGTGCACATGATGTACCTGGGCCCCGAGAAACCCTATGTGCTCTCGGGCCGCGGCTATGTGGTGCAGCGGGTCAAGGGCCGCGCGTTTCGGGTTTCGGCCAACGCCTTCTTCCAGGTGAATGTGCCTGTGGCCGAGGCCATGATTGACCACTTGTTGCGCCATTTGCCCCTGCGCGACGACGCCACCTTGCTGGAAGTGTACAGCGGCGGTGGGCTGTTCAGCGCGTTTTTGGCGCCTCGGGTGGGCCGGCTCATCGCGGTGGAAGCCGACCCGTGGGCCGTGGCCGATTTCGAGGTCAACCTGGCCGACTTCGACGGGGTGGAGCTGTACGAAGCGCCCGCGGAAGAGGCCTTGCCCTACCTGCGCCGCCGGGGAGAGCGCATCGACCTGGCCGTGGTGGACCCGCCGCGGTCCGGGTTGAGCCGCGAGGTGCTCCAGGCGCTGACCGACCTGGCCCCCCAGTGGCTGGCGTATGTGTCGTGTCATCCTGCGACCCTGGCCCGGGATGGTCGGCAGCTGCACAAAGCCGGCTATCACCTGGTGAGGGCCACGCCTTTTGATATGTTTCCCCAAACCTACCACATCGAAAGCATCACCTTATGGCGGCGGGTGGGGTAACCTCTGCATGGGTTGGGGAAGATGAGGGAAAAAGACATGCGGGCGGTGGTGAGCCGCCCGCATGGGGTTTGGAGGAGGGGGACAAAAATGCCTCAGTTCATGCCGCCGCACGCAGCCAGCGCCAACACCATCATAACGGACAGGGCGAGGAAGAACAACTTGGCGCGCATAACGACCTCCTGGGATTAGAATGGTGTGGTAGCCCTAAGTATAACAATCGAAGCGGTTTTGTCAATGGGGAAATGCCGGCGAATTTTTGGATTTGAGCGCTTTGATTTGCGTGTTTGTTTGTAGCGTGTTGCGCATACAGATTTACGCAAATGCGCAAATCTCCATAAGGCAGTCCTGGTGTTCGTGCGTATAGCCAGTAAATACAAAGTTGGGCCGACCCTGTGAGGTTCAGAGGCGCGGGCTCGCGCTGTGAATGCGTATAGCCAGCAAGTGCAAGGAAAGCCCGGCCGGGCTTCCCGGGCCGTCGCGTGCCACGGTTTACGCTGGTGTGTGCAGCGCCGCGCGCACGGCTTCGGGCACCAGCGCGTCTTGCTCGGGCAGCACGGTGCGGGGGTCGAGCCATACCCGGCCCTGGGCCACCCGGGCCACCACGGGCCAGGGTCGGCGGGTGCGCAGCGCGCGCGCCAGCGCGTGGGGTTTGGGCGCGCGCACCACCCAGGCAAAGGAGGGCAGGGTGGCCGCCGGCAGGCTGCCGCCGCCGATGGCCGAGGCATAGGGCAGTACTTCGCCCACGCCCGCTTCTCGCTGCCAGGCCCGGGCCCGGCGTTTCAGGGCCTCGGCGGGGGCGGCCAACATGGCCCACACGGGCACTTCCCGCTCGGCTTCCCCACGCAGGTAGTGGGTCAGGGTGGCTTCCAGCGCGGCCAGGGTGAGTTTGTCCACCCGCAGGGCGCGCATGAGGGGATGGCGGCGCAAGCGGGCCACCCATGCGCTCTGGCCCACGATGAGCCCGGCCTGGGGCCCGCCCAGCAGCTTGTCGCCCGAAAAGGCCACCAGGTCCGCGCCGGCTTGCAGTGCGTGCTGCACCGTGGGCTCCCAGGGCAGGCCGTAACGGGTGGTGTCGAGCAGCGCGCCTGAGCCCACATCGGCCACCAGGGGCACGCCATGGCGCCGGGCCAGCGCGGCCAGCTCGGCCAAAGTCGGTTCCTCGTGAAAGCCCACGATGCGGAAGTTGGAGCGGTGCACCCACAAAATCAGGCGGATGGGCTGTTGGCGCAGGGCTTCTTCGTAATCGGCCAGGCGCACTTTGTTGGTGGTGCCCACTTCCACCAGTTTGGCGCCGCTTTGCTGCAAAATGGCCGGGATGCGAAACCCGCCGCCGATTTCGATGAGCTGGGTGCGGGCGATGAGCACCCGCCCGCGGGGAGCCAGGGCCCGCAGGATGAGCATGACCGCGGCCGCGTTGTTGTTGACCACCAGGCCGTCCTCCGCGGCAGTTGTGCCGCGCAACAGGTCGGCCAGCGCGGTGCCCCGATGCCCGCGGCGGCCCGCGGCCAGGTCGTACTCCAGGTTGGTGTAGCCCAGCGCGGCCTGGGCCAGAGCCTGCCGCGCGGCCCGGCTGAGGGGGGCGCGGCCCAGGTTGGTGTGAATGACCACGCCCGTGGCGTTGACCACCCCCTGGGTGCGCAGCAGCAAATGGGTTTCGACCCGCTGCAGCAGGCGGGCATCCAGCGCATCGGTGGACGGGGGCGGCGCGCCCTGGGCGATGGCCGCCCGGGCCTGTTCCAGCACCTGGCGGGCCCAGGCCACCAGCAAAGGCCGCCCCAGCTCCGCGGCCCAGTCGGGCCAGGGGGCGCGTTGCAGCCAGGCGTCGAGGCTGGGCAGTTGGCGGTAAGGGTTGGCGGACATGGGTACCTCACACGCATGGCTTTTGGGGGAAGGCTTGACAGCCGCGCGGGGCTTTATTATAATGCGCTGCGCTGGCCTCGTCTTTGCCTGAAGTCGAGGAAAGGTTTTTTGTTGATTTTCGGTCGTTATCCCGACCGATAAGTTGGTCAAGGAGAAAGGGTCATGCCTCCCGTACCGAAGAAGAAGATTCCCCGTTCCAAGAGCCGCCATCGGCGGTCGCAGTGGATGCGCCTGAAGCCGCAAGCCCTGGTCGTATGCCCCAACTGCGGCAATCCCCGCCTGCCGCACCGGGTGTGCCCGCATTGCGGCTATTACAAGGGCCGCGAGGTGATTGCGGTGAAGAGCGAGTGAGGCCCGCTTTCGCCCAACAAGCCGGTGGGTCGCCACCGGCTTTTTTGTTTTGTGGCCGCGTCGTTTGGGCCGCGGCGGGGTTAAAAGGGTGCGCCTGGCCCTTCAGGCTCATTCTTTCGCCAGCAGGAGTGTGACCATGCAAAGCGCCACCGTCGCGGTGCTGTTCCCCGGGCAGGGGTCGCAATATGTGGGCATGGGCAAGGCCCTGGCCGAGGCCTTCCCCGAGGCGCGGGCCATCTTTCAGCAGGCCGACGAGGTGTTGGGCTATGCCCTTTCGCGCCTGATGTGGGAGGGGCCCGAGGAGGAGCTCAACCAAACGGTGCACACCCAACCCGCGGTTTTTGTGCACGCGGTGGCCGCCTGGCAGGTGCTCAAGGCCCGCTTAGGCGAGTGGCGGCCGCGCTTCGCGGCCGGGCATTCCCTGGGGGAATTGACCACTTTGGTCGCCACCGAGGCGCTGGATTTTGCCACCGCACTGCGCCTGGTGCAGAAACGGGCCCAGGCCATGGCCGAGGCCGGACGACGCAACCCGGGCCGGATGGCCGCGCTGTTGGGCCTTTCCATCGAAAAGGTGCAGGGCCTGGTGCAGGCGGTTACCGAGCGCTTTGGCTTTGTGCAGGTGGCCAACGACAATTGCCCCGGCCAGGTGGTTATTTCGGGCACGCCCGAAGGGGTGGAAGCCGCCGTGGACGAAGCCAGGCAGTTGGGCGCGCGGCGGGTGGTGGTGCTCAAGGTGAGCGTGGCCGCGCACTCCATTTTGATGGCCCCCGCGCAGGAGGCCTTTCGGGCCGCGCTGGCCCAGGCCCGGTTGCGCGCGCCCCGCTACCCGGTGGTGGGCAATGTGGCGGCCCGGGCCTTGCACGCGGCCGACGCCCTGTTCGCGGACCTGAGCGCCCAGCTCACGGGGCCGGTGCGCTGGCGGGAGAGCGTGCAGCACATGCTCGACGCGGGGGTGCACACTTTTGTGGAACTGGGCCCGGGCCAGGTGCTCAGCAACCTGGTCAAACGCATTCAGCGCAAGACGCAGCGGGTGAACCTGGACGGCCCGCAGGATTTGGAGCGGGTCCTGGAGGCGTTGGGCGCGGGCTAAAGGTATGCCGCGACGGAGCGGCGTGGCGGGCGGAGGTTGGTGGTTGGAAGGTGGCGGGTGCCGCGCGTTTTTGGACTGCGGCACGCTCGTGCCGCTTTGGTTTTCGGAGCCCTGGCACCGCGGTTGCCTCACACAGGGACACGGAGCACACGGAGGGGGGAGCAGTTGGCGGGTGGTCGTTGGTGG
>Ga0256833_1002274_pt1 | contig 13678 bp, 10 predicted proteins | sample 356284metaG_FD_190535 | JGI IMG/M metagenome (GOLD analysis project Ga0256833, IMG submission 190535) | Hydrothermal vent microbial communities from Mid Atlantic Ridge, Atlantic Ocean - 356-284 | ecosystem: Environmental > Aquatic > Marine > Hydrothermal vents | place: Atlantic Ocean: Mid...
AATAATCTGGAAAGTTAAGGGCATTGATTTTATAGATTACAGCTTTCCAATATTCATCACCTTTTTTAATTTCTTCAGGAAGTTTTACAATTTCCTCTTTAGAAACAGGTTTACCTTTACCATATACACAGTATATTTTATAAAACTTCTTTACAAAGTTGTTTAATGCAGTTTCAGTTGCAGGACAGTAAGTTTTACATAACAGTTTTACTTCGTAAATTCCATCGTCTCCCTTTTTTTCTTTAACATCTCCAAGTAAATGAGAATATCTTTCTATATTTACATTACTTACTACGGTTTCCAGTTCCTTCAGAGAGACAGATGAATATTCTGATTTTGTAGCACAACCTTCAATTAGAGTTAGGAGGATTAATCCAGTAAAAAAGATTAAAAACTTTTTCATAACGGCTCCTTATCTTTACATTATTAAAAATTTTAAACCGTATAATTATATTATTACAATTACTATAATAAGAGGTTTAAGTTGAAAGTTGTTTTTTGGGGAACACCTGATTTTGCAGTAGAAAGTTTAAGGGAATTAGTAAACTCTGGACATGAGGTTATAACAGTAATAACTCAACCTGATAAACCTAGAGGTAGAGGAAAAAAATTATTACCTACGCCTGTTAAAGAGTTTGCTTTAAAAAACAACATCCCTGTTTTACAACCCGAAAAAGTAAAAGGTAATAAAGATTTATATGAGAAGTTAAAAGCTTTATCTCCAGATATATTCGTTGTAGTTGCCTACGGAAAAATACTACCTAAAGAGATAATAGAAATTCCCAAATATAAAACTATAAATGTTCACGCTTCATTACTTCCGGAGTATAGAGGCTCAGCCCCCATTCACAGGGCTTTACTTGATGGGAAGGATAAAACTGGAGTTTGTATTATGGAGATAGTGGAAGAGTTAGATGCAGGGGATATATACGAATGTAAGGAAGTGGAGATAAAAGAAGAAGATGATATAGTTTCACTTCACGATAAACTTGCAAAGGAGGGAGCAAAACTTTTAGTTAAAGTTTTAAAGGACATAGAAAAGGGAAAGGCTAAAAAATTTAAACAGGATGATACAAAAAGTAGTTATGCTAAACCTATAACAAAGGAAGAGGGAAAAATTAACTGGGAAAAATCTGCTAGAGAAATATTCAATCAAATAAGAGCTTTAAAGGTTTGGCCTAAAGCTTTTACGAAGTTTAGAGACAAAGAAATAAAAATATTGTCATCTGAGATTGTTGATGAAAATTCGCTAGGTAATATAGGGGAAATAGTTAAGATAGAGAAGGGAAAAGGCTTTGTAGTTCAAACTGGTAGAGGAAGACTGTTAATAAAGGAAGTTCAGTTTCCAAACTCTAAAGCTATATCTGGAGATGATGCTGTAAGAGGTTATCACATAAAAGTAGGAGAAAGGTTTGAATAGTTAGGTATAAATTTTATGTTTTAATAATCAAGCTGAAAATTAACTTTTAAAGAGGAGGTATGAATTGAAATTAAATATAGGAATAGTTGGACTTCCAAATGTAGGTAAATCTACTATATTTAATGCTTTAACTGAAACAGGAAAGGCTGAAGTTGCAAACTATCCATTTTGTACCATTGAGCCAAATGTTGGTATTGTTAACGTTCCAGATGAGAGACTTTATAAACTTGCAGAAATGGAAAATTCTAAAAAGATAACTCCCGCCACAATTGAGTTTGTAGATATAGCAGGTTTAGTAAAGGGGGCAAGTAAAGGGGAAGGATTAGGTAATCAGTTCTTAGCTAATATAAGAAATGTATCAGCTATAGCCCATGTTGTAAGATGTTTTGATAATAGCGATGTTGTCCATGTTGAAGGCTCAGTAAATCCTGTTAGGGATGCAGAAATTATAGAAACAGAGCTTATACTAGCTGATTTACAAACTGTTGAAAAAAGATTAGAAAAAGTTTCAAAACCTGCAAAATCAGGTGATAAAAAAGCCAAATACGAAGTAAAAGTTTTAGAAAAGGCAAGAGAAATTTTAGAAAATCTGGAGCCTCTAAGAACGAACTTAGACAAATTTGGTGAGGATGAAATCGATTACATGAAAAAAACCATATTTCCGTTAACTATTAAACCTCTTATGTATATAGCAAATATAAATGAGGAAGATTTACCAGAAGGTGAGAATAATCCTTATGTAAAAGCAATAAAAGAAAAAGCAGAAAAGGAAGGTTCTCCCGTTGTTGTGTTATCAGGTAAAGTTGAACAGGAGCTCATAGAGCTTCAACCTGAAGAAAGAAGAGAATTTTTAGAAGCTTTAGGTCTTTCAGAACCGGGATTAAATAAGATGATTAGAACAGGCTACAAACTTTTAGATTTAATAACTTACTTTACAGCAGGGGAGAAAGAGGCTAGAGCTTGGACTATAAAAAAAGGAACAAAGGCACCTCAAGCGGCAGGTGAAATACATTCAGATTTTGAAAGAGGTTTCATATCTGCAGAAGTAATAAATTATGATGAGCTTATTAAAGTAGGCTCTTTACAGAAAGCTAAAGAAATGGGACTTGTAAGACTGGAAGGAAAAGATTACGAAGTAAAGGATGGTGATGTAATACATTTTAGATTTAATGTTTAAGAAAACGAACTATATTTATTTATGTAGTTTTAATTTTTATTTTGAGGTTTCAGCCATGATTTTTAAAAATAGGGAGGAGGCTGGAAGACTATTAGCAAAAGAAATATTAAGAAAGTTTAACGGTAAATTAAAAAAGCCTATCGTTGTTGCTATTCCAAGAGGTGGAGTTGTGGTTGCTGAACCTATAGCCAAAGTTTTAAATGCTCCATTAGAAATCGTTTTGGTAAGAAAAATAGGAGCACCTTTTAATGAGGAAATTGCTATAGGGGCAATCACTGAAGACGGAGATATATTGATGAACCCTGAGATAACTACGGATGTTACTGTTAAACTTGGAATAACAGATGACTATATATATCAAAAATCTAAAGAGGTATTAGAAATTTTAAAGAAAAGGAAGAAGCTATATGGTAGCTCATTAAAGGATTTAAATATAAAAGGTAGAGATGTGATTTTGGTTGATGATGGAGTAGCTACAGGATTAACCACTGAAGCTGGAATATTATCAGTTAGAAATTTATCACCACACAGAATTATTTTAGCCATTCCTGTAATACCATATGAAAAGTATAATGAGTTGAAAAAACTTGTTGATGAGCTAATTGTTTTAGATAAACCTGTTAACTTTACAGCTGTAGGCCAGTTTTATGATGATTTTTCTCAAATTACGGATACAGAGGTATTAGAAATCTTAAATAAATACAGAAATTAGAACTATTTCTCCTCTGTAGATAACCCTTCCAACTTCATATCATAAGTTGTCATACTCCAGATATATATAGGATATTTATCCATTATTAGAACAGCTCCTTTCAAATTTTTTAATCCAAGAAACTTTAAACCACCTTCTTTTTTATTTCTGTCGTATAGATAATAAATATTGCATTTTCCATTTGCACTAATAATCACTTTATTATTTTCAACCCTTTGACAATCTCCAGAGATAACTATACCCTTAATGTTTCCTTTATTATCTATTTTAAATAAAGGTTTGTAATCCTTACCTTCCTTTATTAAGTTTATGTTACCTAAATTAAGAATAAAAGGTTTAAAAGTTTCATTTTTGAACTTTAAGTAAACATCCCATCTATCTGTCCCAAGATTAGCCTTCTTATCCTCCTCTGTTTCATAAACAGGTCTAGCCTCAAAGTAGTAAAGTTTAACTCCTTTGTATATAAGAGGTAGATTTAGTGAAAACCAAACTAAATTTTCTAAATCTTTATTTATTATTTCTTGAATTCTTCTTTTCAATTTTTCACTTTCTTCCTTTGCATACTCAGGAATGATTTTTAAAACACTTCCCCTAAATATCTTTAATATGTCATTTTTTTTATCAAATGATACTGCAAAAAATCTTTTAGCTTCAGGAAGATAACAGAACATAAAAATATCTTCCGAAAGTTTATAATATTTCTTTAAAATTGAGAAATTGATTTTATAGTCTCTTTCTAAATATTCTTTAAGATAAATATCAGGAAAATCATTAGATTGGAGTTGATTATATATCATATAACTCAATTTTCTATCTAGAATAGGGTCCAAAATATCTAATTTTCCCCGTCTTTCTAAACAGTTATCTTTGAAAACTTTAAGAAAATAATTATCTAGGTTTTTTACATTTTTTTCCAACAGTTTTTTCTTTTCCTTATCTAATTTTACATATAAACTGTTTTCTTCTGTCTTTATTACTTTACCAAATAATGTTGAGAGATATATTTCATCTTTGCTTATACTTTGATGAACTGTCTTTTCAAAATCTTTAAAAATTTTTTCTTTAGTTGCACAACTGTATAGAATTACAAAAGATATAAAGAAAGTAAATAAAATAAATTTAAAAAACTTCAACCTCTACACCTTTTTTATCTATTTCTAAAATTTTATAGTCTGAACTTATACCAACTTCTGAAAAAGCCTCCCTCATAGCCTCTCCAATTCTTTCAAAATTTCTGTTTGATATTGCAACTATTGAACTACCAGCTCCACTTAAGGAAACCCCTAAAGCTCCCTCTCTGTATGCATTATCTATAACTTTATAAAAGTTAGGTATAAGCTTCTCTCTATAAGGTTGATGTAATTTGTCTTCCATAGCAACCTTTAATAAGTCGTATTTTCTATTCTGTAATGATGAAATAAATAGAGCTACCCTTTGAAGATTAAAGACTGCATCTTTTAAAGGAACAGTCCTTGGTAGAACTTTTCTAGCTTCTTCCGTAGATAACTCTAAATCGGGAATAACAACTATAAATTTTAACTCATCTGGAAAATAAAGTTTTTGATAGTATGTTTCATTTTCTTCCTTTAAAGCGGTAATAAATCCTCCTTTAAAAGTTGGTAGTAAATTATCAGGATGGTTTTCAAATTTGTATGCTATCTTAAAAAAATCTTCATCACTTAACTCTTTATTAAGAATTTTATAACCTGCTACTATTCCGGCAACTATAACTGATGCACTACTACCTAATCCCCTTGATACAGGTATATTTACAATCTGTTTTACTTTAAATTTTATTTCATCCTCTCCATTTATCTTTAAAGTTTCCTTAAAAACCTTGAAAAAAAGATTTTTTTCTGGATTTTCAAATTCCTCTATCTTTGGAATAGTTATTATTTCGTCCTTATCACTTTCCTCTAAATAAATCTCATTATATAAACTTAATGCTATTCCTAATGTATCAAATCCAGCTCCCAAGTTAGCAGTAGAAGCAGGAACTTTAACTTTAATTTTCATTACCTTCCTCCTTTGATACCAAATACAAAAATAAATTTAAAAAATGAAAAAAAAGTGAAAAGGGGTTATATATTTGAAAAGATTATTTCTTGGGCAGTTTTCACACCTTTTCCTAAATCTACCTTATAACCTAACTTATTTAGAGCTAGCTCTAAACCGGAGATTATCTGTAAAACATCCATAAAATCAAAATATCCCATATGTGCAATTCTAAATATTTTTCCTTTAAGATGGTCCTGTCCACCAGCAACTCTAAAACCTATCTTAAGTAATGTTTTTCTTAAATCATCTGCATTTATTCCATCTGGAGAATAAACTCCCGTAGCAGAATTTGCAGGACTTTCAGATAAAAGTTTAAGCCCTAAAGATTTTACAGCTTCACGGGTAGCTTTCGCCATTATCTCATGTCTTTTAGCTAACTCTTCCAATCCTTCATCTAGTATTAAAGACAAACTTTCATTTAAGGCTATTATTAAATTTATAGCTGGCGTATATGCAGTTTGTCCTTCAGACTGTTTTTTGCTCTCCTTTTTAACATCAAAGTAATACTTTGGTAAATCGCTTATATCTAATCTTTTCTCTGCTTTTTCAGAATAGTATAAAATACTTAATCCCGGTGGCAACATTAAAGCCTTCTGTGAACCTGTTATAAGCACATCTACACCAAGTCTCTCAGGATATACCTCATAAACTCCAACAGATGTTATTCCATCAACCACAACAATACAATCCTCTAAAGATTTAGCTAAATCTCCTAGATACTTAACATCGTGATATGTGGTTGTTGAGGTTTCAGAATGTTGAACCAATATTCCCTTTAAATCTTTATTATTTTCTATAATTTCTTTTACTCTATCTTTATTGTATGTTTTTCCCCACTCTATCTCATAATTTATAGGATTTAATCCAAAAGTTTTTGCTAACTCATACCATCTCTGACCAAACTTTCCAGCATTAATTATTAATACCTTGTCTCCTTTACTGAAGAAATTTAAAACTGATGCTTCCATACTTCCTGTCCCAGAAGAAGCAAAAACTAAAACATTTCTCTCTGTTTTTAGTAATTTCTTCAATTTTTCTTTTGTTTCTTTAAATATTTTTGTAAACTCAGGTGTTCTGTGATGTATAATCTGTTGACCTAAGGCTTTTATTACTTGTGGTGGTAAAGGAACAGGTCCAGGTGTAAATAATCTCTCTTTTACAAGCATACAATAAACCTCTAAAAAATTAATTTTTATGAAAATTATCTTATCAAACTTTAAATGGAAGTAGATATGTTAGAGCTAGCCTGATTGAATATGCTTTAATTTTTGCTTTACCCTAATTTTCAATCTAAAAAATTTAAAATTTGTGAAAATAACAACTCATAAAATTTTATAGCTTTCTAATTGATTTTATATCAATCTTCGTTAAATGTATACGCTCAAGAAAAAGGTAAATACCTATTTAAAAAGATAAAAAAAGTATGTAGGTGTTTATCTTCTCTTTGAACTTATACAGTATGTTTTTGATGTCAACAGCTTTCTTATTTTATGAAATAGCTGTATTAATTGTTATATTAATCTTGCTTTGTAAATTTTTTACAAGCTCTTTGGGAAATTAACAAAAAAAATTTTATAATTTTTTGGGAATTTATAAAAAATTTAGGAGGTTTTTATGTTTGACGGTTATCTAACTTTAGGAGATATTGATGTTAAAGGAAAGAGAGTTTTAGTTAGAGTTGATTATAATGTACCTCTTGATGAATTTGGAAATATTGTTGATGATGTAAGAATAAGAGAAACAATCCCTACAATAAATTATCTCCTTGATAAGAATGCAAAGGTAATACTTGCATCCCATTTAGGAAGACCTAAGGGAGAAAGAAATCCGAAGTATTCTCTTAAACCTGTTGCAGAGAGATTGAAAAGACTTCTACAAACAGAAGTTAAATTTGCACCTGACTGTGTAGGTGAAGAAGTGGAAAAAATGGTTAATTCAATGAAAGAAAAAGAGATAATCTTACTTGAAAACTTAAGATTTCATAAGGAAGAGGAGGAAAATGATCCTAACTTTGCTAAAGCTCTAGCATCTTTAGGAGATATATATGTTATAGATGCTTTTGGAACTTGTCATAGAAAACACGCCTCAATGTATGGAATAAAGGATTTTATCAATCCTGTTGTAATGGGATTTTTATTGGAGAGAGAATTAAAGTATTTTGAGCAGGCTCTAGTAAATCCAGAGAGACCTGTTGTAGCTTTCATAGGTGGTGCTAAGGTTTCCTCTAAATTAGGAATAATAAAACATCTATTAAACAAAGTTGATAAGATTTTTATCGGTGGGGCTATGGCTTTCACATTTATTAGAGCTATGGGATACCATACAGGAAGCTCATTAGTTGAAGAGGATATGTTTGATGAAGCTCTGTATGTTTTAGAGGAAGCTAAAAAGAGAGATGTTAAATTTTATCTACCTGTTGATTTTGTATGTGGAAAGGAAATATCGGAAAAAACTCCAGTTATAGAAGTTCCTTGGCAGGAAATAAATGATGGTTGGATAGGATTAGATATAGGAAAGGCTTCAATACAGTTAATAAAAGAGATTATAAAAGATGCCCAAACTATAGTTTGGAATGGTCCAATGGGGGTTTTTGAGATAGACCAATTTAAAACAGGAACATTCAGTTTAGCCCATGAGATAGCTAACTCTCCTGCTTTATCAATAGCAGGTGGTGGTGATACAGATTATGCTATCCACAGGGCAGGTGTTGTTGATAAAATAAGTTATATATCAACAGGTGGTGGAGCATTCTTAAAACTGCTAGAAGGAAAAACTTTACCTTGTCTAAATGCAATAACTAAAAAAACTCTTAGATAAGATTAAAGTTTAAAATAACTTAGAAAAACAAATCCCAAATACTTTTATTTTCTTTTTCCTCTTCCTTATTATATTCCTCTTCATAATCTTCATAATCAACTGAATTAGAATTATCTATATCCCAAACAAAATTATTATCTTTTTCTTCTTCCTCCTCAACTTTAGGTTTTGTATAAATATTTCCTGTTATTTCAGAGACATCATATCCACTAAATTTGGAAATGTATTCAGTTATAGGTGTTCCGTATCCATCTCTTGGAATAACTCTCCCGTTTGATTTTAAAAACTTTTTAACATTTCCAGCTCCTAACAGATGAGCTCCACCTATTAATCCGCTTTCTGTTATGTATATACCCCTAATTGTTTTACCTATATATTTATTTAATCCTAGTGCTTTTAAATACCTCCAAGTTTTTCTATGGTATTCTCTGATAGCATTTTCCTGAGCTCTAGGATTATTTAAGAAATCTTCTTTGCTCCAAACTCCATCTTTTCCTGTCCACTCACCTATCCAGTCATTTCTCCTTGTAGGGTCTCCTTTGTAATACCCAGCATCTTTTAAAGCACTTTCTCCCATTTGATACTTTCCTAAATATCCGTATGTATTCTCTATATTATATCTACCTCCACTTTCTCTATATCCTAATGCTTTCAAAAAATCCCTATAATTTCCTTTATACATCTTTACACCTTATTTTATTTTTTTGAAAATATACTAAAAATAGCTCTAAATATGCTTAATATTATGTCAAATAAACCTCCAGACTTTTTATCTTCTTTCTGTTTTTGAGGTTCTTCATATGTTGGTATATCATCAGATGATGGAATATCCCACTCAAATCCAAGCTCTTCCTGTAGTTTTTTCTTCTCTTTCGATGAAATACTAACATTTCCAGTAATTTCAGAAATATCGTATCCGCTGAATTTTACAATATATTCAGTTATTGGTGTTCCATATCCATCTTTAGGTATATCTCTACCACCAGATTTTAAAAATCTAGCTAAACTCCTTACTCCTACTAAGTGAGCTCCCCCCAATAATCCACTTTCGGTTATGTATATACCTGCTACAGTTTTTCCAACATACTTATCTAAGTCTAATGCTTTTATATACTTCCAAACCTTTCTATGATATTCCCTAATTGCATTTTCCTGAGCCTGAGGATTATTTAAGAAATCTTTTTTACTCCAAACTCCATCTTTTCCTGTCCACTCTCCTATCCAGTCATTTTTTCTAGGTGTGCTATCTCCCTTATAGTATCCTGCATCTTGAAGAGCCATCTCACCCATTTGATATTTTCCTAAATATCCATAACTATTCTCTATATCGTATCTTCCACCACTTTCTCTGTATCCTAATGCTTTTAAGAAATCTTTATAACCTCCCTTATAATTACCTGACATAACACCTTCCTCCAATTACATATTTTTTACCATTGTATTTTAAAATTAATTCATCATTTACTATTAAATCCCTATAACCGTTAGTTTTTGTTTTTGAAAGATAGAAGTAATCCATATTTTGAATTAGTAAAGCCACATTTATAGGTTTATATTTATCTTTTCTGTATATGTAAATATATAATGGACAACCTCCAGTCCCACAGAACATACCAGAATTAACAATTAAAACTATATCTTTTTTTCTATCACCATTTAAATCGACAGTTGCTATAAGGAAATTTTTTAATTCTAATGATAAACCTAGATTTTTTATATCTTCTAGACTTATATCTTCTTCCTTTAAAAATTCATTAAAGATTTTTGCGGTTATATTTTTAACTTTTTCGTTATCTCCAGATGTAAAATAAACCTTTTTCAATATTGGACAAGGCTTTAATTTTTTTATTCCTAAATTTTCAGGTTTTAGATTTTTTGCAGAAAGAATAACTTCAGCATTTACAAAAGAATTTATATCTTTCTTTACAGCTTCAGCCAATACTTTTAGCTCTTCCTCTGAGAGTTTTCCTATCGGAATTTTCACAAAATCATAATCACTCTCTATAAGATAAACTCCAAAAATTTTATTCTCCTCAGGTGAAAATAAGAGATAAACCATTTCTGTATCGCAGAAATGAGGTTTACAAAAGGTTATATAAACATATTTTTTCCCATTTATACTTACTATCTTATTTTTTACTCCAACTGCAGACATATTTCTAATCCAAGGAATATTTCTAAGCCTTCCTAGAGCCTTTATATATAAACTTTTAAATTTCTTATCCTTTAACAATTCCCACGGATAGCTTAGATATTTTTCGTATATATCCTTTTCTTCCTCTGTAAGTTTAACTTTTTCTTCCTCTTTTTTTTCCTCTTTTTCTTCTTTTGAGCTGAGAGCTTCAACGGTTGTTTTTTCCTTTTCCTTTTTTTCCTCTTTATAAACTTCTTCCTGTTTTGCTTTTTCCTTACTCTCCCTTGCTTTTTTCTCTGATGAACAGGAATTTAGATTAGGTAATAAAGCTATATATAAAATTAGAATTAAAGATATATATCTTTTCATCATTATTTTCCACCATAAATTTTAGTAGTTGTAAATTAATCTTACCTATAAGAAAGAATTTGTAAACTATGTTAGAATTTTATTTTAACAGAAAAGTTTGTCTAAGGACAAAAATAGCAAAAAGAATTTATTTAAACTTTTTAATGCCTTTTAATACCACTCCTGATTTAAAATAATTCTTATGAAGATAATAAATAGAAATAAAAAAAATAGACTTTAAAACATTACTTATGTGATGGAAATATTTAGAAAGAAAGAAGATTTAAATTATTAAAATGGAAAGCAAATCAGCTAATTCATTATAAATTTAAAGATTAAGATTATTCAATGTTTGTTATCTGATTGATTTATAATTGATTATATTAATTTTTATCGTTGAATTTGAGGAGGCTTTATAAGTTGGATTGGAAGGATACATTGAACTTACCGAAAACAGATTTTCCGATGAAAGGAAATTTACCGAAAAGAGAACCAGAATATTTAAAAAAATGGGAAAATATAGATTTATATAAAAAAATTAGGGAAAAAAGAGAAGGTAAAGAAAAATTAATATTACACGATGGTCCTCCATATGCAAATGGACATATCCATTTAGGACATGCTTTAAATAAAGTTTTAAAGGATATAATCGTTAAATTCGCAAATATGACAGATAAAGATGCTCCCTTTGTTCCCGGTTGGGACTGCCACGGATTGCCTATAGAACGACAAGTAGAGAAAGAATTAAAGAAAAAGAAAATAAATAAAGATGATATATCTAAAGCAGAATTCAGGAAACTTTGTAGAGAGTATGCATTAAGATTTGTTGAAATACAGAAAGAAGAATTTAAAAGACTTGGAGTTTTAGGAGACTGGGATAAACCTTACTTAACATTAAGGCCATCATATCAAGCTCAAGAAGTTAGGGAGCTTGGTAGAATTTTTAGTAAAAAGGTTGCATATAGAGGGAAAAAACCTGTTTATTGGTGTATTTATGATAAAACAGCTGAGGCAGAAGCCGAAGTTGAATACCAAGATAAAAAAGACCCTTCAGTATATGTAGCATTTGAGCTTATAGAACCACCTTTTGATATAAATGAAAAAACATACTTGGTGATATGGACTACTACCCCTTGGACTTTACCTGCAAATTTAGGGGTAATGGTAAATCCAGAGTTTGATTATGTTTTCTTGAAAGCTGAAAATCAAAAGGTTTATGTTGTTGCTAAGGAGTTATTGGAAAACTTTAAAGAAAAAGTTGGATTGAAAGGAAGTATTATAAAAGAAGTAAAAGGTAGAGATTTAGAATTTTTAGAGTATAAACATCCATTTATAGATAGAGTTTCTAAAGTTTATCTCTCTGAATTTGTTGAGTTGGGAACAGGAACAGGATTGGTTCATATGGCACCGGGACACGGTCAGGAAGACTATATAATAGGTCAAAGGTATGGAGTGGAAGTTTTTGCTCCCGTAGATGATGAGGGAAGATTTACAGAGGAAGCTCCTGAATTTATACAAGGTTTAAGAGTTTTTGATGCAAATGAAAAAATAGTAGAAAAATTAAAAGAAGTGGGAGCTTTACTACATTATGAAGTGATAAAACACTCATATCCACACTGTTGGAGATGTAAAAATCCAGTTATATTTAGGGCTACTCCCCAGTGGTTTATATCTATGGACAACATTCTTGAAAATGGAAATAACCTAAGAGGAGAAGCTTTAAAAGAGATTGAGAATGTTAAATGGTTTCCTGAATGGAGTAAAAACAGAATTAAATCAATGGTTGAAAACAGACCAGATTGGTGTATTTCCAGACAGAGAAGCTGGGGAGTTCCTATAACTGTATTTTACTGTAAAAAATGTGGAAATATTATAAATGATGAAAAAATATTTGAGTATATAGCAAATTTAATAGAGAATTATGAATTTGGAGCAGATTTATGGTTTGAAAGAGATATTAAAGAGTTATTACCTGAGGGGACTAAATGCCCTAAATGTGGAAGTGAGGAATTTGAGAAGGAAGAGGATATATTAGATGTTTGGTTTGATAGTGGTGTTTCCCATTCAGCAGTTTTAAGAACAGGTTTCTGGAAAGAGTTAAGATGGCCAGCTGATATTTACTTGGAAGGTTCAGACCAGCATAGAGGGTGGTTCCAATCATCTTTACTTGAAAGTGTAGCTTCCTACGGTCAAGCTCCTTACAAAACGGCTATAAGCCACGGCTTTACTTTAGATGAAAAAGGAAGAAAAATGTCTAAATCTCTCGGAAATGTAATTCCTCCTGAAAAGATTATTAAGATGTATGGAGCAGATATTCTTAGACTTTGGGTTGTTTCTGAAGACTATACAGAAGACATAAAAGTTGGAATGAACTTAATAAAAGCAATAGCTGATGATTACAGAAAGATAAGAAACACTTTTAGATACTTTTTAGGAAACCTCTACGATTTCAACCCTGAAACAGATAAAGTTGATTATGAAGAGCTATTAGAGATAGATAGATGGATGTTATCTAAACTCCAAAGAATAATAGAAAGTGCTTTAGATAACTATCAGAACTATAAGTTTTATAAGATTTATCACGAAGTAAAGAGATTTATGATTGTTGATTTATCAGCTATATATTTAGATATTTTAAAAGACAGACTTTACGTTTATGCTCCAAACAGCATAGAAAGAAAATCGGCTCAAACTGTTTTATATGAGCTTTTAAGCTCTTTAGCGAGACTTTTAGCTCCTATATTAAGCTTCACAATGGAGGAAGTTTGGGAGCATTTAAGAAAGATAAATCAAAATGCTGAAGAAAGTATTCATCTAGAATTAATGCCTACTGTGAAAAGAGATTACATAGATACTAATCTAGAGGAAATCTATGAAAAACTTTTAAAGGTTAGAAAAGATGTTTTAAAAGCTTTAGAGGAAGCTAGAAAACAGGATTTAATAAGACACCCTTACGAAGCTAAAATTCTTTTAAAACTTCGTCAAGAGTATAGAGATATAATTTTAGATAGA
>Ga0256833_1002275_pt1 | contig 13673 bp, 15 predicted proteins | sample 356284metaG_FD_190535 | JGI IMG/M metagenome (GOLD analysis project Ga0256833, IMG submission 190535) | Hydrothermal vent microbial communities from Mid Atlantic Ridge, Atlantic Ocean - 356-284 | ecosystem: Environmental > Aquatic > Marine > Hydrothermal vents | place: Atlantic Ocean: Mid...
AGGCCCCATGTTTGACGCTTCAATAGGCCCTTTGCCATCAATCGGCGCACCTAATGAGTCAACAACACGTCCTAATAGTTCTGGACCTACTGGCACGTCTAAAATACGACCAGTACATTTTGCAGTATCGCCCTCTGTGATGCTCTTGTAGTCGCCCAAGACTACCGCACCAACAGAATCACGTTCTAAGTTCAAAGCTAATCCAAATGAGCCATTTGAGAATTCAATCATCTCGCCTGACATTACATCTGATAAGCCGTGAATGCGCACAATACCGTCCATTATCGAAACAATGGTACCCTCTGTGCGTGCTTCAGCATCCATCTCAAAGCTATCAATACGCTTCTTGATGAGATCACTGATTTCAGTCGGGTTAAGTTGCATTTACCTATCCTCTTTCCTCGTTCAAGGTCTTAACAGCAGGCTATCCAGCCATTGCCATTGTCATCTTTTTCAGACGACCTTGAATCGAACCATCTATTACTAAGTCTCCAGCTTGAATAATTGCACCACCAAGTAGTGCCTTATCTACGCTGACCTTAAGCTTAACTTCACGTCCTAAACGCTTCTTCAGAGCTGTCGCTATAGACTTCTCTTCAGCCTTCGTCAATTTCTTAGCTGCCTTAACAATCGCTTCAACACTACCTTCTTCTTCATCTTTTAATACTTCATATAAAGCACTAATTTCTGGAAAAAGATTAATACGATTATTTTCTGCCAATGTTTTGACGAGATTTTGCGCCTTGTCATCCAACTTGCCATCAGCGAGTTGAATGAATGCATCTGCACCTGCTTGCTTAGCCATTTTAGGAGTATCTAATAATGCAACAACCTCTTCATTTGCTGCGATACCACCCATAAAACCCAATGATTCAGACCACTGATCTAACTCACCCGATTCTTTCGCCATTTCAAACACTGCACGAGCGTAAGGACGGGCAGCAGTTGTCAATTCAGACATATTGCCCCCTTATATTTGTGCGATAAGATCTTTCAGTGCCGCTTTATGCGCACTAGCATCAATCTCTTTGCCAACAATTTTACTTGCACCAGCAACCGCTAATTCTGAAACCTGCTTACGCAAGCCGTCTTTAGCACGATTAACTTCTTGATCTATCTCAGCTTGAGCACCCGCAATAATACGGTCTGCTTCTTCAGTCGCTTTGCCTTTAGACTCCTCAACTACCTGAGAGCTACGCGCCTCTGCTTGAGCAATAATTTCAGCCGCTTGTTGCTTGGCTTCCGTTACTACTTCTTCAGCACGTTTTTCAGCCATCTCTTGTTCTTGCAAACCTTTTTCAGATGCAGCTAAACCGTCTGCAATCTTCGTTTGGCGTGCTTCAAGGACAGCAGAAAGAGGCCCCCACAAGTGCTTATTCACGAGCCAAATTAGGATCGTAAAGGCAAGAACCTGTGCTATTAATGTGATTGTAATACTCACGTTATCTACCTCGTTACTAAACTATATTGATGCCGACTTACTGAAAGCCGACGACTTAAAAACTAACAAGTAGTTTTTTATAGTCCAGCAATCGCAGATTGCATAGCACCTACGAACGGGTTCGCAAATAAGAACCACATTGCGAAGGCTAAGATGATGAATGGGAAAGACTCCATCAAACCAGCAAAGATAAACATATTAGTCATCAATTGAGGACGCATCTCTGGTTGACGAGCGATCCCTTCCAAGGTCTTAGCACAAATTAAACCCCAACCTATCGCAGAACCTAGTCCCGCAGCAGCCAGAATCACACCAACACCAACAGCCGTATAAGCGTAGATTTGAGCAATCATTTCAGCAGTCATTGCATGTATCTCCATAAAATTAAAAACGATAAAAAATAAAAAAAAGAAACTTGTATTCAGATCACACTATTATAGTAATTTAGTGATCTGTGTCGTGCGCCATACCTAAGTAAACAATGGTAAGCACCATAAAAATAAACGCTTGCAAAGTAATAACCAATATATGGAAAATCAACCATGCTAAATCAAGCACTACTTGTAATGGAAACCAGATAAGTAATCCTGCACTCAAGGTTGCTCCTAGTGTCAATAAGGCGATAAGCAAGAACACTAACTCACCTGCGAACATATTTCCGAATAAACGCAAACCAAGACTAAGTGGCTTTGCTAGTTCTTCGATAGTTGTCATGATGATATTTGCAGGTACTGCCATTTTTCCAAAGGGATGGAATAAGAACATCTTAAGATAGCCCATCGGTCCTTTTACTTTCAAGCTGTAATAAACGGATAGGACAAACACAACCAAAGCCATTGCCAAAGGAACATTCAAGTCAGTCGTTGGTACCACTTTTAAGTTTGGAACACCCAAACCAGTGGCTAAGGTTGGTAATAAATCAACAGGAATCAAATCCATAAAGTTCATCAACCAAACCCATAAAAAAACAGTTAATGCTAATGGGGCTATTAAAGGGTTATGCCCAGGAAAAGAATCCTTCACCTGTGTTTGCACAAATTCTAAAATCATTTCCACAAAGTTTTGAAAAGCACCTGGCGTCCCTGATTCGAGATTAGCCTTTACCTTCGAGGCCATCCACAAAATGACACCCCCCAAGAGGATACTGATAATTATGCTATCCCAGTTAATTGTCCAGAAACCTTCACCCGTGTGTAAGTTCGTTAGATGATGCTGTATATACGCGACTGTTCCGCCGCCACCTTCAGAATGCTCTGTTGCCGACACGTTAAAATCCTCACTAAAGTTTAAATTCTTTTGGCTGTTAGCAGTTTAAGAAAGCTCTTAACGAACAGCGACAACACCCGCGATCCAAGCCACGACTGCCGTTATAACTAGCGGTATTGGATTAAAGCCTAGCATCCCCATTCCAACCCCAAACAACACAAGCACTAGAACAAATCGAAGTACCGCACTGCCATATAAAATTCCCATTGCTGTTTTTGGGTCATCTTTAGCGAGCTCTGTCGCCTTAATAACACTTAATCCAAGCGCCCAACTTACAAACAGACTGACAAAACCACCATACAGAGCAGCGACTCCATGCAGGGGGGTTTTTCCATAATAATAGCCATACAGCGCAAAAGCTGTAGCCATAATAACGATAATAATTATTTGATGTTTACGACTCTTTTTAGCCTTAGTAACAACCTCATCAACTTCCGCTGTCATTTTCATCCTTACCAGTATTTTGATACTGCAAAAGAGCGTGTATTTTTTTCATGCCACCAACAAAGCCCAATACACCAAATAACAACATAAAAATTGGGAGTGTACCTAACCACTGATCGACAAAATAGCCCAAAATCAAACCAGAGATAACCATTGAAGCAAAAACATTACCAGCCCCAATATGAAGGAGACTAGGCCTTGGTGTTTTAGAATCGTCCATTTTCGACACTTCCCGTCCTCAGAGCTAATTGGCGCGAGATTCTAGCATTACCGTTGATCACACTCAATCAATTAATTAAGCATTCATTAATATTTTAATATTCAACATCAAAGAAACTAATACCTAAGAGATAGACGAACGTTTTTGATCAATCCAAACAAATATCCTCTTGAGTACAAAGTACAAAAGAATACCGCTAAAGTCTGCCAACCAATCCAGTAATGAGAAGCTTCGTTCTGGCGTATAATATTGCATGATTTCTATACAAGCACCATATACCAACAGAGGTACACCCTTCCAAAACCAAAAGGGTTTACGTGAAGTAGACAAGTCAACCAACAAAGCAAAACCAAAGAAAACAGTCGCATGGATGATCTTATCATTCACCGAATACTCAGGGGGGATATCCAATTCACGCGTGGCAACCCATGCGCCAACAACCATTAAAAAGACAACTAAAAAGCGGACGCTATTTTTAAATAGTTGCACATGACGCAATTCGCGCACTAGCAAAATCAAACGATGCATTATCTATAAACTCTCATTATATTTTTTATATTATTGAAGAATGATTGAGACCACTACCGAATTAACGCCCCGTAAACTTTTTCTTAATAAACGAAACAACCGCCTTAAAAACCCACATCAATAATATTTTATATAGAAACTTTTTCATCCTTCTCTCCTTTCCTATGAATTATTTAGAAAAATACAATGACAAACAGCAAAGAAGAAGAATAGCATTTTTATCAAATAGCAACAAAAGCTAAAATCACACAAAAGGTTTCTTTAAACAAATATCATCGCTACAATCCATAGCTATGGATGTATCACATATATTAGATGAGTTAAACAAACCTCAACGCGCCGCTGTTTCCGCTGAATCAAAACCTGTCCTCGTACTTGCAGGCGCAGGTAGCGGCAAAACACGCGTATTGGTTCACCGTATCGCATGGCTTATACAGGTGGAGAAAATATCACCCTTCGCTATTCTCTCGGTTACTTTTACCAATAAAGCAGCCGCCGAAATGCGCGCGCGTATTGAGCAACTTTTAGGATCACCTGTCGGCGGCATGTGGGTAGGAACATTCCACGGATTATCGCACCGACTATTACGTCGCCATTACCAAGAAGCAAAGCTACCACAATCATTCCAAATTATTGATAGTGATGACCAATTACGCATGGTCAAACGTGTCATGCGCGGACTAGAACTAGACGAAAAAATCTGGCCAGCAAAGCAAGCACAATGGTATATCAACAGTTGCAAAGACGAAGGTGTACGCCCCAACAGCATTGAAGATAAAGGCGATAAAACCACACGCCAACTTATCGAAATCTACAGCACTTACGAAGCCACTTGCCAACGTGCAGGAGTGATTGATTTTGCCGAAATGTTACTACGCTCACTAGAATTATTGCGTGACACCCCAGAATTACTACAACACTACCAACAACGCTTTAAGCATATTCTCATCGACGAGTTCCAAGACACTAACGCCCTCCAATACGCTTGGATTAGACTACTTTCAGGCAACTGCAACCCACCTTTCGCAGTAGGGGATGACGACCAGTCAATCTACGGCTGGCGCGGTGCAAAAATTGAAAACATCCAAAATTTCTCTCGTGATTTTTCTGATACCAGCACCATCAAACTAGAACAAAACTATCGTTCCTCGGGCAATATCCTAAAAGCTGCCAATGCCGTCATTGCCAACAACGAAGGTCGTTTAGGTAAAAACTTATGGACAGATACGGGCGATGGCAATCTTATCCATCTTTACGCTGCATTTAATGAGATTGATGAAGCTCGCTACAGCGCCTCACGCATTGAGGAATGGGTCAATAAAGGGGGCGAATACAAAAATACCGCCATTCTATATCGCTCCAACGCCCAATCTCGCGTCTTTGAAAGCACTCTAAATGAGCATGGCATACCCTATAGAGTCTATGGTGGACTGCGCTTTTTCGAGCGCGCAGAAATCAAAGACGCTCTCGCCTACCTACGCCTAACCGCCAACCGACACGACGACCCCTCCTACGAGCGCGTCATTAATCAACCCACACGCGGTATCGGCAACAAAACCGTCGAAATAATTCGTGAACATGCCCGCAATAACGACAATTCCATGTGGTTATCCACAAAATCATTACTTCATGCTAACGCCTTCACGCCTCGCGCAGGCAATGCCGTCAATGGCTTTGTGCAACTCATCAATCGCATGTCCGATGAGATTAAAGGTCTCACCCTCGACGAACAAGTTGACCATGTTATCGCCCACTCTATGCTCAAAGAAAACTACCTCAAAAAAGAAAAGGGAGATATAGGACAAGCGCGCGTAGACAATCTCAATGAATTAATCTCTGCCGCACAAGGGTTCAATTACAAGCCCGACGACGAACATGCCGACATGGATTTTCTCACTGCCTTTCTCTCCCACGCATCACTCGAAGCAGGGGAAGGACAAGCCAAAGCAGGTGATAATTGCGTCCAGCTAATGACACTCCATTCTGCCAAAGGCTTAGAGTTTCCCTTAGTATTTCTCGTCGGCATGGAAGAAGGGCTTTTCCCTAGCGAACGCTCAGTTAATGAATCAGGTAAATTAGAAGAAGAACGCCGCCTCTGCTACGTCGGCATCACCCGTGCAGAACAACAATTAGTCATAAGCTATGCAGAACAGCGCACACTTTACGGTAAAACCAACTACGGTCAACCCTCGCGATTTCTTGACGAAATACCCAACAGTGTCACCCATGAAATTCGCCCCAAAGCAACACCCGCTTGGCAAAATGGTTTTCACAGTCCAAAGCCCAAAACAACGACTAAGATCAATGAAACAGGCATCAATATAGGGCAACGTATCAGCCACGTAAAATTTGGTGAAGGTACTGTCACCGATGTTGAAGGCTCTGGCGACCATGCCCGCGTACAAGTCAATTTTGACACTGAAGGCAGTAAATGGTTGGTTTTGATGTATGCTAAATTACAAGTTTTATAAAATGTTATGACAAATCAACAACACAATACGCCACCTCATTACGACATCCTCATCGTCGGCGGTGGCATGGTCGGCGCAAGTCTAGCGGTCGCCATCAAACCGTTAAAGCTCAAAATTGCCTTAGTGGATGCCTTCAAACCCCGCGACACCCAACACCCTGCTTATGATGATCGCGCCATTGCACTATCTTATGGCTCTCGTTTAATTTACCAAGGCATGGGCATCTGGTCTAACATTCAAAGCGATGCTACCGCCATTCGACACATTCACGTTTCTGATAAAGGTCATTTTGGTGCAACGCGCTTATCTGCAAAAAAAGAAAAAGTAGATGCACTCGGTTATCTTGTTGAAGCCCGCTTACTCGGCAAGCAACTTTATAAAAAACTAAATGCAGATGATGACATTGAGCACATCATCCCCGCTCGCGTTAAGTCACTAAAGTATCACCAAGACTATTTAGAAGTAACCCTTGATAAAAACGGCGAACAACAAACTGTACATTGCCAATTATTAGTCGCAGCCGATGGCACTAATTCGACTGTCCGCACACTTTCGGGGATTGGCGTACAACGCTCAGATTATCAGCAAGTTGGCATTATCGCCAATGTATCCACCGAAAAACCACATCAAAACCAAGCCTTTGAGCGCTTTACTGCCAACGGTCCGATTGCACTATTGCCCATGTCGGCTAATCGCTGTTCTTTAATATGGACTCAGCCAAGCGATAAAGCAGATGCTATTTTAGCCCTAGATGATAAAACCTTTTTAGATAAATTAGGCGAGGCATTTGGCTATCGTCTAGGTCGCTTCATCAAAGCGGGAAAACGTAGTTCCTTCCCCTTCGCCTTAGTAAAATCAGACAAAAATACCGCCGAACGCGTCGCATTAATTGGCAACGCCTCCCACACACTGCACCCCGTAGCAGGACAAGGCTTAAATTTAGCCTTGCGTGATGTTGCCACATTAGCCGATCTACTTGCCAAATATTCATCAAAAGAAAGCAAACAACTGTTGCTAGATTACGAAGAAAAGCGCAAGTCCGACATCGACACCACCATTCGCTATACCAACTCGCTGGTAAAACTATTCTCCAATGATTATTTTTTATTGGGTCATACTCGTGCAGGCGGACTATTAGCGGTTGACCGCATTAGCCCATTACGAAACTGGTTAACCACGCAAAGCATGGGAACAAAATACCGACAAGCACGCTTATCACGCGGACTTCCCCTCAGCGCAGGAAATATAAAATAATGAACAACACATCCTATGACATCATCATTGTTGGCGGTGGTATGGTTGGCTCAACACTCGCTTGTTTATTAGCCGAAGGTTTCGCCAAAGACCCTCAAAAATCAAACAGGCGTATTGCCATAATCGAAGCGTTTGACACGGTTGATTTTGACAAAAACACCCCCTATGACCTGCGCGTTTCTGCAATCAGTCGCTTCTCGCAACACGTACTAGAACAAGCAAAGGTATGGCAAAGTATTAAAAACAAAAGAATATCCCCCTATGAAGCGATGCACGTATGGGATGCAATAGGCGAAGGCGAAATACATTTTAGTGCCGCAGAAATCGGTGAGCCTAACCTTGGTCATATCATCGAAAATCAAGTCATCCAAAGCAGTCTAGCCGATCAAGCCAAAGCCAGCCCCTTTATTGATTGGCTCTGCCCCAACACATTAAAAAACCTAAGCATTAGCGATGATGTCGCCCTTGCAACCCTAGATAATGACACGCTGATTAGCGCCCCCTTAATTATCGGTGCAGATGGCGCGCGCTCACAATTACGCGATAAAGCAAACATTGAAATTGAGCAACAAGACTACGGTCAACACGGCTTAGTCGCCGTCGTCACCACCGAAAAATCACATCAAGAAACCTGCTGGCAACGCTTTATGCCCACAGGCCCACTTGCTTTTTTACCCTTAGCAGATGGTAGTAGCTCAATTGTCTGGACACTACCCGCAGACCGTAGCCCCGCTTATACCGCCATGAATGATGAAACATTCATGCAAACGCTAAAAGAAGCCCTCGGCAATAAACTCGGCAATATCACCTCCGTTAGCAAACGCGCCACCTTCCCTTTTTACGGCACACAAGCAAAACAATACGTCAAAAAACGTGTCGCCCTCATCGGTGATGCCGCACACACCATCCATCCACTCGCAGGACAAGGCGTAAATTTAGGTATAAAAGATGCCGCAGAACTCGCCAAACAATTACTTAACTCAAGCTCTTCAGACTTAGGAAGCTTAAAACTGTTACGCAAATACGAACGCGCAAGACGCGGGGATAATGTTGCCACAATGCGCGCAATGGAAGGGTTTCGTTTGCTATTTGGACACAGCGCAAGCGTAGTAGTCAATGCACGAAACGTTGGGCTGAATACTTTGAATAAACTGCCTATGGTTAAAAATGAGATAATTCGCAAGGCGATGGGAGTGTAGGGATATTTTAAAATCCCGCATTACAGCAAGCGCATACAAATTTTCTCACCTGCATATTCGATAATATCACCCGACACTATTTTCTTACGTTTTTGAGTTTCAACCACGCCATTTAATAAAACCAGCCCTTGATCTATCACTGATTTTGCTTCTCCACCGCTAGAAGCCATACCTTCAAATTTTAGTATTTTAAATAATTCTAACGGCTCTCTTAACATTTCAACTTCACGCATAGGGTATATCTCATTCATTTTGTGGAAATATTTTAGTTTATTGTATTCCCACTTATAGCAGGACTAATTGCGGGCATTACTTGCTTTTAACATCGCTACTGCTAGATATTATTTACTTTGGGCTGTATCACATAAGTTTTAATCGAACAAAAATATAACGCCTTAAACTAAAGAAAACTTGGATTATTTTAATTTTGTCTGTTATTAATCTTTGATATATCACAATAACGGGCAAAGTTTTATGTTTTTTTACCTAAAAATAATATTTTCATTTTTACTCCTCATCACTCTTTCTGCTAATTCTTTTTCTACCGATAAAATCAAAAAATCAGCAGGAGAATTAGCTTTAGAGGCTGTTAATAAACGCATTACTAATATTAATACCGACCAGCTTAAGCACTTACTTGAGACAGAAAAAGACTTGGTATTAATTGATGTGCGCCTTGAGGCTGAAATTGATTTTCTTGGTGGAGCTATCCACACACAAAGAAACATTAATATTCCTCGTGGTTGGCTGGAATTTCGTATTGAAGATGCAGTAGCCTCTAAAGACACGCCTATTGTGGTTTATTGTGGAACCAATCAACGTAGCCCATTGGCGACTGATACCCTAATGAAGCTAGGCTATCGCAATGTAAAAAACTATAAAGATGGCATGACAGGATGGGTAAAAGCAGGTTTAGCGGCTCGCAAGAACGACAACGAGCCTGAGACCATGCTTTACAATAAACCTGTCAAAATTACCGACAACGTATGGTCAGCAATAGGTCAAACAGCACCCGCCACCTACGCTAACTCTGGTCACAATAACAATCTCTCTTTTATTATTTCCGATGATGGCGTATTAGTGGTTAATGCCAGTGACAATTACTTACTCGCCAAGGCACTACATTTAGAAATAAAAAAACTGACCGACCAACCTGTGAAATACGTTGTACTTGAAAACGCACAAGGTCATGCGATGCTAGGGATGAATTATTGGCAGGAGCAAGGCGCAAAAATCATTGCCCATACCGATACTGCAAAAGAGATTGAAGCGCATGGCGCAGATATTATCGAGCGCATGGTTAAAGGTAGAAAAGACAAATCATTAGGCACAGCACTATCCAAACCAGACCAAACCTTTGATGATAAATTAGAAATCCAACTAGGGAAGATTAAAGTAGAAATACTCCATTTAGGTGCGGCGCATAGCCTAGGTGACATTTCCGTTTGGTTACCAGAAAAGAAGTTGATTATTGCAGGTGATATGACGTTCAATAAACGCTTATTACCGATTTTTGAGGACACTAATACAGCAGAATGGATCACCACAACATGGGATAAATTGGTCGCATTAAAACCTGAAATAATCATCCCAGGACACGGGCCTGCAACCACCTTAAACGTTGTCACAAAATATACCAAAGACTATTTGACGTATATGCGTAGCGAGATAGCGAAAATAATTGAAAATGGCGGTGGCATTAGTGATGCCATCAAAATTGATCAATCCGCATTTTCTGAATACGACACCTTCAAGTTTCTAGCACGACGCAATGCCGACACCCTCTTGCGTTTAATGGAGTTTGAATAATCGCCATGGAAAATAGAAAAACAGCCTATCACGGGCGATGTCTCTGTGGCGAAATACAATACACAGTCGATAAAATAGAACCTCAAATGGCACATTGTCACTGCACTGCCTGCCGCAAATTTCATGGGGCAGCCTTCTCTACTTTTGGCGAAGCAAAACGAGAGAATTTCCATTGGATAAAAGGAGCATCATTACTTAAAAGCTTTATTGCAGAAAATGGCTCTGTACGACAATTTTGTAAAAACTGTGGTTCTAGCATGACTTTTACAGCCTCTAAAAATAGCACTGATGTCATCGAATTTTCATTGGGAACACTAGATAGTGATATTGAGCTACAACCTGATATACATGTATTCGTAGGCAACAAAGCAAACTGGGTGAAAATTAATGACAAGTTACCTCAACATCAAAAAGGCAGATGTTAAATTCTAAGAACGCATCCATAAAAACCATCTATTTTATACCAACCCTTTATTCCCAATTGAATCATACAAGTCACGCATGTAATAACATCGCACTACTGAGATAACTCAATCAGAAATTAAAAAAACGTACAATTACAAATAGGTTTAGTCTGTCTCAAGTGAAAAAATCATATCAACCTGTAATACCAAATAGTTCACAACAAAGTAAACTGCTACGCCATTGATGCAAATTATTTAAAAGCCACCTTAGGCTGCTGACTTTCTTGTTTAATATCTGTTATTACAAAATTATGTAGTGAATGAATAACAGCATCCATATTATATTCCCAAAACCAACTTGGGCGAACATAGCTCTCATAACTGGTTTTCATTGTAATTAATGTTCTACTCCCATCACCCTTAGCCGTTAAAATAATTGATCCTCCTTTTAGCGTTAAGTCATGTTCAAAATGCAAGCTTTGCTCAATCACATCAAAAGATAATTCTTTGTTTTTTATAATGTTAGTGATTCTCTTTTTTATAAATCCACCACCTTCGTACTCGCATGATGTCACATCACCAATATTTCTATGGTTGCCAATGGCTTTTTTAGGAATAGGCAAACCTAACCTCAACAAAAAAGGAGGATCTTGCTTTACATGCTCATAAAACCTTAACTTTTTCCACACTATTTCTTTGGGCGCATTAACCTCCACTTCTGTCGTTACAACATGCACTGGTGTTATTTCAAAATAATGTTGTTCTATCCCACCAAATAAAACAGGAAGCATAAAGAATATCGATAACGGCGTGGAGTACATATTATTGCTTAAACGACGCGAATTCCACAGTCTGAAAACTCTCCCTATTAACATACCAATATAAATAGGGAGAATAAAAATTAAAACCAATATGCTGACACAAGCAACTCCAGACATATCAAACAGATAAATTAACCCGCCTAAAACAAAGGCAATACTGAATGTGATAAGAACTCGCTTAAGTAAGTTTTGTACTGGTCGAGTAAAATATCCAATACACATTCCTGTACTAGCAGGTACTATAAAAAATAGCGCCGTTCCCATCTGCTTCATTACGGTATCACCCGAAAAAAACATATAAATAATAAGGTACGATAAAAAACCCAAAATAATAGCGGGAACAAATCCATACCACATAAAACTAGATGGAAAATTACTTTCGGTTATTTTGAGACTATTTTCAGTTCCCGTATGACCACAGGCTGTACAAATAATGTCGTTGTCATTCATTACCGTTAAGCATCGATTACAATAATTTTTACCTTTCATTGTCTCTCCATCATTTTGTTTGAAGGTCACCTATTCTGAATTTTTTTATTGTGGTAAACCTCCACTATGCACATTCAGGAATATAACAATGAGCATTTAGGAATAAAAAATCACATAAAAAAAGGGCCACCAAACGGTAGCCCTAATATTTACTGCTGTTCTAAATATTATCTTACATCACTATAACGATTAACGATTACGGACAAAGCGACGAATTTCTGCCACATGACGACGACTCACTTCTAACTCGTCTTCAATTTGGTCAATCGTTACTTTTACACGTCCGATGGGTGTTTTTGCTAGACCTGTAATACGGCTCTTAGCGACCAATGCGTTACGATGAATGCGGATAAAACGTTGCGAAAGGTCGGTTTCAAGTGATTTTAATGACTCTTCGATAATCACCTCCCCCTTTTTGTGACGTACTGTGACGTACTTTTGATCCGCTTGGAAATAATAAACGTCTTCGATAGGAATCAGTTCTAAATTACCGCGCATACGCGCACAAATGTGCTTACGCTCTGGTCCTGTGTCTTCGTTATCTTCTAGCACTTTTGTGCGCTGAAGTCGGTTTAAAGATTTTGCTTGCTCAAGACTTTTTAATAATTGTTCTTGTCTTATAGGCTTCATGAGATATCCTGTGGCTTTAGTTGAAAAGGCTTCTAATGCATGATCACTATACGCTGTAGTGAAAATGACGGCGGGTGGATTTGGCATACTAGACAGGTGTTTTGCAACCTCTAATCCATCCATTACAGGCATGGATATATCTAATAAAATCAAATCAGGTTGATGACGTTCGACCATCATCAGTGCTTCGGCACCGTTTTCTGCTTCTGCACAAATCTGATAGTCTGAGTGACTATCTAATAGTGAATGTATTCTTTTTCTTGCTAATTCTTCGTCGTCTACAACGAGTACGTTCATTGGCATTATTATTTACTCCTTCGGGATCGTGAATGCGACGCGGTATTGGTGAGCTGATTTTTTTATACTTATATTTGCTCTTGCGCCGTATGCTAATTGAAGTCTATTCTTCAAATTCTCTTGGGCAATATGATTACCCTTTTGATGCGAGTTAGTCCCTTCTGGTGGTATCGGGTTGGTAACGACTACATCTAAATGTTTTCCTGCATCATATAAACTGATGCCTAATGTCCCACCTTCTTTACGTGGTTGAACACCGTGATAAATCGCATTCTCAACCAATGGTTGCAATAACAAAGGTGGAATCATCATATTGAAAGGCAGTGTGTTTTTATCCATATCCCAAACTATATTAAGCCTTTTTTTACCCAGCCTAAGTCCTTCCATGCGCAAATACCTA
>Ga0256833_1002276_pt1 | contig 13670 bp, 14 predicted proteins | sample 356284metaG_FD_190535 | JGI IMG/M metagenome (GOLD analysis project Ga0256833, IMG submission 190535) | Hydrothermal vent microbial communities from Mid Atlantic Ridge, Atlantic Ocean - 356-284 | ecosystem: Environmental > Aquatic > Marine > Hydrothermal vents | place: Atlantic Ocean: Mid...
GGGGCTTGCCGGGGTCATCGAGCGGTCAATCACCCAACGCGGATTGTTGACGGTCGCCGTGACTCAGCAACGCCAGGGAATCGTGCAACTTCATAGCTACGCGGCAGGACGGCGGCTGCTGGACGCTGGCGTCGTTCCGGGTTATGATATGACTCCCTGCACAGCGCTGGTCAAACTCATGTTTTTGCTCGCCCAAAAGCACCTGTCTCCCGACGCCATGCGCAATCAACTGGCCAATAATCTGCGCGGCGAACTCACCATCCGCAGCGATATTACTCTCTGATAACGCCCGTCAGATTCTCCAGGGCTTCCGGATCAAGAATCGTAATGCGGCGATAGCCCAATTTCACCCAGCCCGCTTCCCGGAAATCCCGTAATATCGCGCTGATCGTTTCACGATAGGTGCCCAAAATATCCGCCAAAGATTGATGGCTGAGCCGAATCTGATTACTGTCGGCATAGCGGCTCTGACGAATCAACTCGGCGGCCAGACGCTCGGGCAACCAGCGATAAGCCACTTCTTCCAGCCTGTTTTCCACCTGCACAACCCGTAGCCCCATGGTGCGCAGCATGGCCAGACGCAAAGTGGCGTGTTTGAGTAAAAACTCTCGGGCCCGCTGCGCGGGAAGCCGCCATAAAACGCTCGGTTTCACGGCCTGTGCACAATAATTGGGCCCCTGACTGTCGAAATCAAACACTGTTTCTTCACCAAAAACCGCACCTGCGCCCAACACAGAAGTAACCAGACGCCTCCCTTCTTTGCTTGTAATCAATATCTGCACCAGCCCGTCAATCACAATATAAAGATACTCCGATATTTCTTCCGACGGAGCAATGCAATCCCAGGGCAAAACGCGCTGCACAGAAACAATCTGCGCCATCTCTTCGTCCTCTTTGGCCAACTGGGATAACATTTCTATTAACGTCTCATCTGCAATGATAATATCAACCTCAGATGCATTAGGTGAAGCCGTCATTAGTGGTTAACTCCCTGATGAAATGAAGCATGCATAAATAGACAGTAAGTGACAAAAAGAGATTCTCACGCAACACCTGCCGGAGAAAAGGTCCAGCTTTCTAATTGTACCGAATTGTAACTAGGATTGCAATTATCATAAACACGCTATGAGCGATGCTTTCCCAACGTATGATAAGTTCTCTGCAGCATTAAAGCATCTCAAACGAAATACGTGAAATCCGACCCTATTTCTCGCTACTCCCCCCTTAACCACGCTTTATAGGATGCCAATTATGTCCCGAACTGCGATGTTTGAAGGACTTGTTTTTGATGAAAAAAGTCGCCTGCTCGAAGTCGGTTGGGTGGGCGCAGACGCTTGCTATCTTTATGATGATGACGGCTTCCTCCGTCACCTTGACGCCGCGGAGGTGGATCGCCATATTCTGCGCTTTTTCAAGGATCAGGTGTTGGAAAACAAAGAGACTGCTATCCGCGGCATGTTGGAGCTGATGGGGAAAGATGATATTTTCACAAAAACCGCACTGGAATATCAGATTGCCCACATGGATGAAAATGTCGATCAGATGCTTCCCCCACAAGCGAGGGAGATGCTGCGCTCTTTGGGATTCATGATCATCATCGACGCACAGGGGAATCTGATCGACATCCAGATGCCTGATCTTCCCGACATCGAAGGGCTGTTGGGGCGTAACGATTACTGATCTGAAGCTCGTCCGACGAAGCGGAAAAATCATGCCGCCAATCATCATCCCCGGAGAGACCCCATGTCGCATCCCTTTCTCAACCTGACGCCCCCACAGCGCAAGCGTCTTTTCTGGCTGTTTCTGGCGCTGACGCTGCTAACGACAGCCGTCCTGCAAATAATCGACGGCGCATTGCAAACAACCGCAGCGCCTCAGGGCATCGTGTCCTATGAGCTTGCGGGCAATGCTGCGACAGCCGGGAACATCCTGGCCAGTTGGGACGCCGCAGCCAGACTGCACGCAGCTTTCAGTCTGGGATTCGATTTTCTGTACATGCTGGCTTACACCGTCACCCTGGCGCTGGCGGCGTTGTGGCTGGCAGATGATTTTTCGGGCTTGTCGCGCCACATTGGCATTCTACTGGCATGGGGCGCGGGCATCGCCGGGGTAGCCGATGCGATGGAAAATTACTTTCTCTGGCGGATGCTGATAAATGGCCCGTCAGACGCCGCCGCCATGATTGCGCATGGAGCCGCGCTGATCAAATTCACCCTGATTCTTCTGGCGTTTTTTTATTTCATCATCGCCCTTTTGATGGTTTTTTTCCGCAATCGGCGCGGGCCGAATGCACAGCATTGACGGCCGCCAATCGCAGCAACGCTCTGCATTCGCTTCCGGCTGTCGTTAATCGATCAACTCACGCTCCAGCACGCCCGTCAGGCAGCCGATGCCGCCCGCAGCCAGGGTCAATTCATCAACAGCCACGGTCACGCATTCGACGCCCAGGGTTTCGTAAAACGCCTGGGTGATGGGATTGCCCGCGGGCATAAGGATGCGCCGCGGGCCCAGCGTCACGAAATTCAGGGCGAAACCACGCACTGTCTCTTCTTCGTCGGGGAGAAAGTGCACCGCCACCCCATGCTCGCGCAATGCCTGCACCGCGGCAAAGGGCACGCGGCCAGGCCAGGCGATGGCCAGGTCTCGATCCACGACGCGCAACGAGCCCATCAGGTGCATGGCTCCGTAGGGCAGCCCCACAGGGACGACATCGATGTCCATCTCAGCCAACGTCGCCGTCACCTGGGCCCGTCCGGCGGGGTTGGTGCGCAGGCCATCGGCCACCAAAACGCCGTCCGGGCTCAGCCAGATGGCATCGGCGCCCTCGAAGGTGGCGCCGCCATGCACGCTGCGCAGAATGGGGACGCCCAACGCTGCCAACCGCCGAGCGATGAAGCGCTCTTCGCCAGCCCGCACACGCGAGGCGGGACGGGCCAAAATGGCGCCTTCGGGCGTCATCCACATCAGGTCGGCGACGAACATAAGGTTGGGCGAGGGCGGGACGTCGGGCTTTACGTAGTGCACGGTCACGCCCGCATCGGCATAGGCCCGAGCCATGGCGTCATGTTGGGCCTGAAGTCGGGATAGATCAACCTGGGCCAACAGTTGCGCTGCGTCGGGATCCTCCACCAGCAATTCCGGGCCAGGACGATGCAAGAGCACGGTTTTGAGCTGCGCCCATTCGCTGTTCTGTCCGCACGCGCCCCACAGATCGCCCAACTCCTGACGCGTGCTCGTGGTGCGGGGCTGCCAGCCTTCGCCGCCATAGGCCGCGGCATCGAAAAAAGATCGAGACATAGCTTACCTCCAGTCTGTCATTCTTGCTCGGCTGTAATCAAAATGGAACTGGATGTCTTCCAGAGCCCGAGCGGCAAACGGATGCTGATCACTGCCGTCGCTGTTCATGATCCACAATTGCCAGGGGCCATTGCGGTTGGTGAGGAAGATGATAAAGCGTCCATCAGCAGAAACCGCCGGCGTGACATTATCGACTGGGCGATCCCGCAAGGCGGGAGGCTGCGTCAGGGCCTTCGGTCCGCTGCCATCGGCGTTGTAACGCCAGATATTCCAGCTATCGCCATCTTTTCTACTTACATAGATGTACCGACCGTCGGGACTGTAGATCGGCGCTCCAAAATCCTGATAGGCGATGATAGGTTGGGGCGGCCTGTTGCTGTCGGTATAAGCAATCGACATGCCGTCACGAGTCAAATGAAGCACTTCCTGCCTGAATGGATGAAAACGAGGCGTATAAGCAATGGCGTTCGTGGGCAAATCACGGATCTGACCACCATTCACCGGGTACATTTCCAATGCCGTCGTAAAGAAATGGATGACGGTGAAATCCCAAATGCAATAGGTGCCAAACGGATAAGTCCAACAATCATTGCCATTGAACTCTTTACGAATCTGATCATCGGTGGCGCACCCCAAAGGCGTATCGCGGCAATACTTGTCCGCCACCACTTTTTCATAAACCAGTCGCTGTCCATCGGGCGACCAGGTAGGGGAGCGAGGCTTATTATCGCCGATAACAACGCGTTCGTCACTGCCGTCTGCATTGATAACGCGAATGGCGTCGCCATCTCCGCCCCAGCGAGTGAAGGCTATTTGTTTGCCATCCGGACTGAAAGCGGGATCCAGGCCCGCGGTAATGCGTCGCAATCCGGTTCCATCAGCATTGATGATATAGATATTGCCGCCGGGGCTATCTTGAAACACGATTTTCCCCGTGGGAATGACAGGGACGGGCACGGCGGTCGTGGCTTTTCCCGCCACGGGCAGTTTCTCGACGGCCACATCGCCTTTCAGCCAGCGGGCAGCCGCCCAGCCGACCTCGCCATCCCCGGTCAGTATCTTCAACCACTGACCATTATCGCTACGTCCCAGCAACGTCACCTGCTGGTCCGAGGTCAGGGAGCCGACGACGGACCAGTCAATGCCCGGGCCGGCGCGCAGGTTCAATCGTCGGGCCAGGACAATCGCCTTGCCCGCCGACTCAAGTTCGCCGGAACTTCCGATATTGCCAGCACCACCGACACTTCCTCCGGCTACAGGAATCTCATCCAGGTCCATAAAGACGCGGAGCCTGGATGTAAGCGCCCAGCCGGTCAGAGGCTCGGCGTTAGCGTCATGCTGATAATGAACCTGCAACCATGTTTTATCGGGCGAAGCGCTGACGATCTCCAGCCGGTCTCCGGCCGAAAGCGGGGCGATGGCCCGGCCCCCGGGCTCCGAAAAAAGACTCGTCCGCAGCACATCTACATACGCCCAGCCCACCACATCCCGGGCGGGAGAAGAAATCAGTTCGGGCGTGGAAACCGAATTATTTCCGGCGAGCACAGGCGTTGTCTCAAACACGACTTCCGGCGTCAGTGTTGGCGTTGTCTGCAAAGCCAACGCAGGACGCGTGGGGAGAGCGAAAGCTGTAGGCGGAGGCGGAATCATGCGCGTCGGCGCCGACGCCGGCGCCACGCGCTGACATCCTGCTGTCAGGATGCTCAGGAAAACAAATAAGATGATCGATAACCAACGTGAAGAATCTCTCATGGTTTACTCATATCGAAGTGCATCGATAGGATGAAGCTGCGCTGCGCGCAGTGCGGGATAAATGCCGAAAAACAACCCTACCAGAGCGCTGAAGCTGGTCGCCAGAATGATGGAGCTCCAGGAGATGACAGCTTGCAGATCTTTGGAAAAGCTGGCCAAAGCCTGAGCGCCCACAAAGCCCAGGATCATGCCGATGATGCCGCCAATGAGGCTGAGCACCATGGCTTCCACCAAAAATTGCAGGAGGATATCGCGGCGTTTGGCTCCCACCGCTTTGCGCAGACCGATCTCGCGGGTGCGCTCGGTCACCGACACCAGCATGATGTTCATGATGCCGATGCCTCCCACCAGCAAACTGATGGCGGCAATGCCTCCCAGAAATGTGGTGAGGACGCCGGTGATGCTGCCAAAGATATCCAGGATGTCCGCCTGGTTGATGACGCTGAAATCATCTTCATCCAGATAGGTGATGTTATGCCGGGCCCGCAGCAGATCTTCGATGCTGGCGGCTGCCAGATCGATATTCTCCTCACTGTCCACTTTGGCCAGAATCAGGGATAGGGTCGGCTCGCCGCGCGGGCTGCGAAGATGAGGGAAAAGGCGTTGCTGCGCCGTGGTGAAGGGCACAAAGACCATGTTGTCAAAGCTGCCAAAACTGCTCCCGCCCTTCTTTTCCATCATGCCGATGACGCGAAAGGGAATGTTATTGATGCGGATGCTTTGTCCGATGGGGTAAACGTCGGGCGGAAAAAGCTTTTCGGCCACATTACTCCCCAGGATCGCGACGCGGGCCTCGCTCAACACATCTTCCTCGCTCAGAAAACGTCCGTCAACGGGATAATAGTTGCGCACATCTGGATATTCCTCATTGCTGCCGGTAATGGAAAGCGCCAATGTAGTCTTGCCATAACTGACGTTGCCCCGACCATCAGCTTCGGGCACGACCGCCGCCAGATGGGGAACCTGCAGCGGGTCGCGAATCGCCATCCAGTCTCCGTTTGTCAAAGGTTTGCTGGGACGCCGCGTGCGCGGATCGCCCGGCTGTGCGTCTTTGAGGCTACCGGGAACCACAATCAGCAGATTAGAGCCGGCGGATTGCAGTTGTTTCGTCACCATTACTTGCACGCCCTGCCCCACGCTCATGAGGGCGATGACGGCAGCCACGCCGATGATGATGCCCAGCATGGTCAGAATAGAGCGCATTTTATTGGCCGTCAGGGCCCGCATGGCAATGCGGAAAGCTTCTAACAAATTCACGATTCCACCTCGCCCATGGCCGCCGCGGGCGGCGCCTCATCCGTCATCGTTTCAGATCGATCATATTGTTCATGTTTATGATTGAGGAGATCGTTGACGGGTCTGTCATACATGCGCTCGCCCGCCCGTTTCGGGTTTTTCACCGGCGCATCGCTGACAATGCGCCCGTCATGCAGCCGCACGACGCGCCGGGTGTGAGCGGCGATATCAGGCTCATGCGTGACAAAGATGATGGTGATCCCCTCTAATTCATTCAGATCCTGGAAAATGCGCATAATTTCGGCGCCGGCCTTGGAATCGAGGTTGCCGGTCGGTTCATCGGCCAGGATGATGCTGGGATTATTGACCAACGCCCGTGCGATGGCGACGCGCTGCTGCTGGCCGCCCGACAGCTCATTAGGCCGATGGTGAATGCGGTCGGCCAATCCGACCAATTCCAGCGCTCTCAGCGCTCGCTCTCGCCTGTTCCGGGCCCCGGCGTAGATCAGGGGCAGCTCCACATTGGCCAATGCCGACGTGCGGGGCAGCAAATTGAAGTTCTGAAAAACAAATCCGATCTTCTTGTTCCTGATTTCCGCTAGTTCGTCATCGGTCAGGCTGCCAACATCGACGCCGTCCAGAGCATAGAAACCGCTGGTGGGCACATCCAGCGCCCCGGCGATATTCATAAGCGTAGACTTTCCTGAACCAGAAGGCCCCATGATGGAAACAAATTCACCGGGCGCGATATCGAGAGAAACGCCGCGCAGAGCGTGCACTTCGATCTCCCCCATTTTATACACTTTGGTCACGTTGGACAGATGAATGACAGATTGCGCGTCCGGCATGGATCAACCTCCTCCAAAAATCTGCCTGCGCAAAATATCACCGGTGTCAATCCGTCGGATAGCAAGCCGATCGCCTTCCTCCAGGCCGGAAACCACTTCACTATATTGCTCATTGCGCAAGCCCAGAACAATATCAACCCGTGTGGGCACATCATTCACCAACTTTTCCACATAGGGCGTGCGGGTGTTTTCATCCAGATGCATCACCCGATTGGGGATCACGATCACATCTTCCGCTTTATCGGTGACAATGGCGACGGTGGCGGTCATACCGCTGCGCAGGGGCTGATCCGTAGGATCAAGGTTGATGATCACCTCGTAGGTGACAATGGCGCTGCCACCGACAGGCGTGGTGTTGGCCACCGGCGCAATACGGGTGACTACGCCCGTCAGTTGCGCGTCGTTCAGGGCGTCCACAGTGATAAGCGCCGTCTGGCCCACCTCGACATGCCCGATATCCAGTTCGTCGACATTGAGCTTGATGTGAAAACCGACGGGATCGGCGACCACCATGGCGGGCAGAGAGGGATTGGGGAATTCATTGGCGCGGATATTGATAATGCCCACTACGCCATCGATGGGAGAGATAAGCCGGGTGTTGCGCAACGCCAGTTCAGCAGATTCAACGCCGATGCCGGCCTGTTCCACCTGGGTTTCCAGCACAGCCAGGTCCGTGGGTTTAGCGCCATTTAGCAGGCGCTCCAACGAGGCCTCAGCCTGGGCCACCGCTGCATCAGCGGCGGCAATCTGGGCCAGGGCCTGAGCCTTCTGGCTGGCTGTCGCCGGAGCCAGCGTCACCTCAAGATTCGCCTTGGCCGTCGCGTAATCAATGGTGGCCTGCTGCAACTGGATGGACTGGGGCAACATGGAAGCATTGGGCATGGAGGAAATTTCATTATAGGCTTCCTGGGCGTGTTTCAGAGCGGCTTCCGCTCTTTTCAATTGGGCTTCCGCAACCTTGCGCTGGGCGGCTGTTGGCCCTCGCAACAAATCCTGATAGGCGGCGCGGGCGGCGGCGGCCTGCGCCCGGGCGGATTCCAGTTGCGCGCGGGCAGCAGCAATATCGGTTTCATCCGCAGGCGTCTTGGCTTTGGCCAGGTTCGCCTCTGCCAACTTCTGGTTCGTTTTCGCCTGCTTGAGTTGAAGCTGTAGCTCATCGTCCTCCAGCCGGGCGAGAACCTGATCTTTCTTCACAGCTTCGCCGATATCGACAAGAATCTCCTTAACCTTGCCGGTTCCACGAAAGACAAGCTTCACCTCTTCGCTGGGCTCAATGACTCCGGTGGAAGAAACGGTGGCGTAGATATCGCCACGCGTCACAGTGTACACCTCATAATCAGGAGGCGGCGGCTCTTTTTCTTTGGCTGTCGCCTGATATGCAAACCAGGACCCGCCAATGACGACGACCAGGATAATGAGAGCTACAATCAATCTACGCATAGGATATCCTTGTATTTATAAGAATCTGAGTGGTAATGCATGAATGCTCATGACAGTTAAAAAACAGCAAAAAACCGCATTGCCATGAAAGCTATTCTATTTACGTTGTTTAGCCCTGTAGAGTTGCGTCATCTCGCCCCCGCAAGTTGGGTAATAGCTACTGGAAGCAGATGGGCGCCAATCTGGATAGCGGCATAAACGATCGTCAACAGTAAACTGCCGCCATTCCCCAATCTCCCCACCACGCGCAGCAATAGATAAATCAGTATCAAATGCCAAATAGCAAAAATATCCATTTGTGTGGCTGCAATGAAGACGGGATTGCGCTGGTCTTCTGCAATTTTGCCCGTAGCAAAAAATGATGACAATCCCGGATATTTGATCAGCGAATCAGCGTAAAGATTCCAGGCCAATTGCACCAGAGGACGAATAGCAAAGGGCGTCCATGTCCAGGTCAGTGCTGCCCAAAGTCCGCCAGGGCGGGGCGATGAACTCAGCAAGGATATGCCGAGATAAAGAATCAACATACCGATGGCCCAGGTGATCAGTAGTCCGAACACAACCTGCGTGATCGTCGTCAGCAGCAAGGCATTGGGCTGCAACATGCGTTCGAGCATGGGGCGAGCGGCATCCGCCTGCTCCGGCGTCATATTGCTCAGACGCAAAGCAATGCCTTTTTGCACCCGTGCGATTTGCAAATTCATTGTCAGAGCGACATGCAGCAAGGGCGCAACAACAGAGAGCAAAGCCGGGAACCACCAGCTGCGCGTCTGCACCGTGCTGACGCGCGCCAGCGCCAGACTGGGAGCAGTCAGAATATCCCAGAAATTCACCAGGAAATTGACAGGTTTCGCTGTTGAGACAGATGTAGTCATGACGCCTCGGGCGGGGTGGAGAATACAAAAATGAATGCGGCGTACCGGTGCTGACGCCAATCGGACAAGGTAATAATCATAGATGGTTGATTAGATGGCGTCGCAGATCTGCGACACAGGATTGTCTTCCATTACCCAAATAGCCATTTTACAATGTCCTTTTGTTTGGAGTGTTATTATACTCTTTTTTTCATCTCCCGCATAATTGTTGGATTATCACCTTCGAAAATAGAAATGTTACGGCGTCATTCCAAGAGAGCGGAAACGACTGAGAATTACCCCGTTTGCAGACGCAAGATTTCCTTCGGCTTTGTTTATGATGCCCCTTGCTCCCTCCACCCTGGCCCCGAATCGTTTACAAATACTGGACACTGGCGTTTTTTGCTTTGAACTCAATTTCACTCGGATTGTTACTGATAATCTCTTCCCGGGGGACGAAAATGGACGAATGTAGACGAAAAGTGACGATTCTTTTTCGTCAATCTTCGTCCTTTGGTCTATTTTCGTCAGATCATTGGATAGGATGCGTACGAATCCAGGCGCAATTTCATTTTCGCCAGACGCCAGACAAATAGATAGCCGCCCCTGACGATTACACAAGAGGCGCTGGGTTGGACTTTGGAACGCATCGAAAATGCACAGACCGCCTGAGACCGCCCTGTTGCCATCAGCACAAGCCCCCGCACCGGCGTCAAACCGATGCTCGGGGGCTTGTGCTGATGGTGGACCGGGCCCGATCTATCGCCGCCAGGCCATCTTCTCGAAAAACCACACGGGCAAGACCGGGGCGTCAAATAAACGCCGCTTGGCTGAACCGTCGGGCCGCATCACCCAGATGCCCCACACGCCGCCCTCGTCACTCCGCCAGGCAATCCATTGGCCGTCGGGCGACCAAACTGGCAAACCGTCGGAAGCAAGGCGATTGGTGAGCCGTTTGCGGCCGCTGCCATCGGCATTGATGACATAGATTTCGAAGTTGCCTTCTTCCTGACTGATGAAAGCGATGCGCTTGCCGTCGGGCGACCAGGCGGGTTGTCCATCACTGCCGCCAGTGGTCAAACGCACCTGTCCTCCGGCGTCGGCGTCGGTGATCCAGATGCCGCAATCGCCGCCAAAACAGTTCCGGAAGACGATGCGGTTATCCACGGGCGACCAATCGGGATATTCGCCCTGGATGAGAGGACGAAGACCGCCGCCGTCACTGTTGACAATGTAAATTCGATCGCCCATCACGGCCAGACGATCGCCGCCAGGACTAAATGAAGGATAAGCGCCGCCGGGAAGGATGCGATGTTCGTTAGTGTAATCGCTGTTCATAATCCAGATGCCCACGTTTTCCCGGCCCTTGTCGCCAGGCCAGGCGTAATAGGCGATCTGTTTGCCATCAGGGCTGAAATCCACTTCGGTGCGCCAGGCATGAAGCATCCGTTTCGCTCCAGTGCTAAAATTGTACTCCCAAAGTTCCCATTGCTGGGCGTCGAGATTGGCGTTGGAATATAGCATGACGCCCCGGGGCCCGGCTGGCGGCTTGGGTGTGGGCGTCACTTCGGGCGTGGGCGGCAATTCGGCCACCTCCTGCACATCTTCCGCTGGCCCGGATAGGGTCACCAGATCACCCCGCACCCAAGCGGTCTTTTCCTCACCCAGAACAATTTGCCACCAGACGCCATCATTCATCTCAGCTTTGCCCGATACAACATAATGATCGCCCTTCTTGCCCTTTCCGGCCACAAGATAATTGACGCCGGGCCCGCTGCGCAAATTCACCGTCTTACTCATGGACGCCTGCACAGGCTCGGGCGTGGGCGTAAACGTCGCGGTGGGAGCTGAAGTCGGGGTGTCGGTAGGAGCGGGCGTTGACGTGGATGTGGGGATGGATGTGGTCGTATTGGTGGGTGGAACCGGCGTGTCGGTGGGCGGAACCGGCGTGTCGGTGGGCGGAACAGGAGTTGCTGGGGGAACAGGCGTCTGCGTTGGCTTTGCAACCTCGACCGTCAGCGTGGCCATGCCAGACGTCACGGGCGGTTCGCCACATCCCGCCAACAAAACCATCAATAACATCCCGACAACGAATAATCCAGACGCGAATTTGTAAAACATGCCAACCTCCAAAAGATGAGGGCCCTGGGCGCATGAATGGTCGCCAGACCTTGGGAAAAAATAAGAACGTGAGCGAATTGTGAATGGTGGAAATAAAACTCCCTTGAACTTCCCGGTACATTCACATTTTAGCATATATCCATGAGAATTACATGACAGTCTTCCTCCTGTTTTCTGAAAAAACTGTCATCTTCGCACAGCAGACTCACCCATTCCTGTTTGAGGAAACCCGGCAGATGATTCATGCGTATCAGGAGATGACAAACATTCATCCCATTCAAGGAGCACATTCCCCACCATGACCTGCCTCGGCAATATCATCTGGCTCATATTTGGCGGCTTCTTTGCCAGCATTGGCTATATCTTCGGGGGACTGGCAATGATGCTCACCATCATTGGCATTCCCTTTGGCATCCAATCCATAAAAATCGGCGTGGCCAATCTATCGCCCTTCGGCAAAGAAGTCATTGCCACAGAGGACGCAGGCTCTCTGCTGAGCATCATCTTCAACGTCATCTGGATCATCTTGTTCGGGTGGGAAATTGCGCTGGTGCACCTGATCTCGGGCGTGATTCTGGCCATCACCATCATCGGGCTGCCCTTTGCCAAACAACACTTCAAACTCATTCCCCTGGCGCTGGCTCCCTTTGGACGACAGCTTGTGTAAGCGAAGCTTACGCATAATCAGATACGCAAATCCAGCATCCCGTCGCCAGCCGATGGGATGCTGCGCGCCGAAAAGCAAAAACCTTTGCTCCGCCATGTTGAAAGGTGCTATAATGCACTTACTTTTCCATAAAATTGAGGACTCTCCGTGCCAGACTCTCCCGACTTCGATCCCATCTCCGCATCGCCTCCTCCACAAGATGATTGGAATGACTTTCCCGAACCGCCCGCCGTTGTCGCTCGGGATGTGACGGCATCCGATCTTCCTTCGCCCCGAGCCAAAAAGAGCTCAACGGGCAGCGTCATCTGGGAAACATTGCAAACCCTGGTGCTGGCGGGCCTGCTCATCGTCTTCTTCCGCACCTTTATCTTTCAAAATTTCGTTGTTGAGGGCAGCAGCATGGTTCCCACGCTGATTCAGGGTGACAGGCTCATCGTCAGCCGCCTCAGCTACTTTTTGGGGGAGCCGGAGCGCGGCGACATCATCGTTTTTCAATATCCTTACGGCCCGGAGCGAGATTTCGTCAAACGCATCATCGGCAAGCCGGGCGAAACCATCGCCATCCAGAACGGCCAGGTCTTCATCAATGGCAAACCGCTGCCCCCCGAAGATTACGTCCAAAATAAGAGCAGCGATACGATTGCTCCTGTCACATTGGGCGATGATGAGTATTTCGTCATGGGAGATAACCGCACAGGCTCCAGCGATTCTCGCAGTTGGGGGCCGTTGCAAAAGCATTTTATCATCGGCAAAGCCTGGTTGATTTACTATCCTTTCAAGCATTTCAAATTCCTTCAACATCCCGACATAGAGCCTCAGCCATGACCCCTGACGAACAGGAAATCCGCGCTCTGGTGCGACGCATTCTACTGGATGTGCTGGCGGAAGAGGCAGACGATTCATCGAAAAACGCCTCCCGGCCCGCGACGCCGACGGCATCGCCCGTCATCGCCATCGCCTCTGATCATGGCGGCTATGAGCTCAAACAGCGTCTGATCCCCTGGCTGAAAGAACTGGGCTACACGCCCGTCGATCTGGGGACGGCTGGCAAGGAGAGCGTGGATTATCCCGATTTCGCCTTTTCCGCCGCCAGCATGGTCAGGCAAGGCAAGGCCGACGCGGCGATTGTCATCGACGGCGCCGGCATCGGCTCGGCTATGGCCGCCAACAAAGTGCCGGGCGTGCGGGCCAGCATGTGCTACGACATCGCCACCGCCCGCAACGCCCGCGAGCACAATCACGCTAACGTCCTCACCCTGGGCGCGGGCATGATTGACGTCGAGCAGGCCAAAGCCATTGTCAAGACCTGGCTGGAAACGCCCTGGGGCGAGGGCCGTCACGCCCGCCGCGTAGCCAAAATCACCGCCATCGAACAACGTTTCAGCAAAGCCAATTGCTAAAGCAAGGAGATTTCCTGTGGCCCAGCAATATGACATCGAACGCCTGACCACCTCA
>Ga0256833_1002277_pt1 | contig 13667 bp, 8 predicted proteins | sample 356284metaG_FD_190535 | JGI IMG/M metagenome (GOLD analysis project Ga0256833, IMG submission 190535) | Hydrothermal vent microbial communities from Mid Atlantic Ridge, Atlantic Ocean - 356-284 | ecosystem: Environmental > Aquatic > Marine > Hydrothermal vents | place: Atlantic Ocean: Mid...
CCCTGTTGACGGATTCAATCCTATTTATCAAGGTCCGGGAATATACCTAAAAGAGGATGGGTATTTGTACATACGATTAGAACAAAATCCCAATGATTTATTCGATGTTGACAGCAATGCTATTGTTGGGAAACCTATTGATATTAACCCAAATAATAATAATATCAATATCTTTTCTTCTAAAGTGTTGTTTTATTTGGATAATGCACATTACTTAAAATTCAAAGGAATTAACTTTTTATATTCAAAATATCTTTTTGATGTTAGAAACGGATGTAGTAATATATCTTTTGAAAATTGTAAAATGAGATATGGAAATACAGGTTTTATCATTAGGGATGGGTTCTATTTTGATATATCAAAGTGTGAATTTGACAATGGCTTACCTCAAAATGTTTATTGGACGGATGTAAAAAACAAAGCTTATGAAGTCGCAGAACCATATCCGGAATTTCAATCAAAAGCTATAAGTGGAAAACTCTTACATTTTAATATAAAAAATTGTTATTTCCATGATGGATTTGATGCTATAGGCATCAAAGATAGTTCTTCCAATACAACCATTAACAATAATCATTTTATCAGATTTCGGGATGATGCACTTGATCTTAGGGCAGGTATCTCGGATATCAAAATCGCAAACAACATGTTTTGGTGTGTAGGTTCCGGAATTTCATTGACCGAAACAAATACTCAAAATCAAGGCAATGTATTTATACACCACAATGTTATTGATAATTCTATTTTTCAGCATGGAGGCAGAGAGGGTAATTACAGAGAAAACAATTGGCCTATTTGGACGGTGATCGATCCTTTCGGGTCACATGGTGATGATATTGTTGCATGGTGGAAAATATATAACAACACCATTGTCACAAGACAAAGTGGATATAAATGGACAGCATCAGGCCCCAATGCCGTTTCAGGTAATTCTGAAAAATATATCCTAAATAATATATTTCTGATCCTTGATGATAGAATAATATTTAGGGGAGATAGCGCTGTAAATGGAGCTTTTTATGATGGAAATATATTTTATCGTTTTGCACCTACTACCTACCCATTTTTTTACAACTTCGGAGATGGCAATAATTATGATTCCCTCTCCCAATTTCAATCAAATTCCGGTGTGGATTGGGAACTCAAAGGACTTGAGGTGGATCCCAAATTAGATACTTTTGCCATCAATAATGAAAATTATGATTCTATCTATATATGGGAGCGATACCGGCCTAGAAATATGGCTATTTATTCCCAAGGTGCTTCTTATGATTCTTTAAACTGGCCTGGAACCGATAGTATATATTATAGGGGCGCTCTAGAACCGGGAGTAGCTAGGTGGATTGGAACAAATACCGATTGGGACAATCCTGTCAATTGGTCAAAAGAAATAGTCCCCGATGAAGCTTATAAAGTAATAATACCAACTTCTCCACAAAATGGTTTTTTCCCGACAATAAATAACGGTGTTGTTGCCAAATGCTATAGCATAATATTAAAAAACAATGCAGCGTTAACAGTCATTGGTATATTGGATGTCTTTGATTCCCGTTGAGTGTTTTTTGAAAATGTCATTATTAACTCTCTTTACTCCACGATATTCAATTTCGATTCTTCCTTGAGTACTCAAGAAGTACAAAAAACCATAAGAAAAAATAGTAACTGATACATTGCAAGAAGCTCCTGCAAGGTCGCAAATAAATTTGCGACACCATTTAAAGGTGTTTCAAATTTATTTGAAACATTACAATAGAGATGTAAAGTTAGGGCTTGAAAGCCCGCAATAGCCTGACTTCAAAGCCGGTTTAAAAAGCACTACATCGATGATGATGCATCTGTTCTTTCACTATTGAGTAAGTAAATCTCATTACTCATCAGAATCGGTTAGAGTGCTAAAATCAGGACAGATTAATAACTAATTCTTTTTCTATCTCACCATCTTGATAACGGTTTGGTATTAGAATTCTGTCTCAATATATAACTATCTGTCTGGCTATTGAATTATTATTTGAGATTAATGAAAAATAATAAATGCCTTTTGTGAATCTTGAAACATCTATACATTTTGTTTTAATTTTAAAGGGCGATGGTCTGAATACCTCTTTGTATACAGTTTGACCGAGATTATTGTATATTATTATTTTATGATTGTGATAGTTATTGGAGCTATACGATATTTGGATCTCTTCATGTGCTGGATTTGGATAAATTTTATTTATCTTTATTTCTCTAAAATCCAATTCAGAACATATTTCATCTAACATTCCTACATAAGTTTCAACTATATTTAATCTTCCACCACTAACAGTTTTTTCTTTTAAATCATTGTGCTTATCAGTATATTTCAATATAGAACTTTTGACTTTAAGCGCAAGCTCTGAAGGATTAGTAAGATACTCTCTGACGAAATCTTCACACGGAAGAGTATACAACAATCCTACAGCCCCGGCGACCATTGGTGCTGCTGCCGAATTTCCGGTAAATATTGGAATAGTATCATTATTAATTCCAAGAGAATAAATGTTTTTTCCCGGTGCAGCTATATCAACATAAATTTTGCTAAAAGCACTATTTCTGTAAAATTTATCATTTTCATCCGTACTTGCTACAGTAACCAAGTATTCACTAGTACACAATGATGGCATATCTCCCTCAATACCAATATCTCTAGGGTGATTGTCAGTAGAGACAACGCTTATTACACCAACTTCCCCCAGTTTGTCATATACTTCACACCACATCATATTTTCTTCACTATCTTCCGGAAATTGAGGAGTAGGCGTTCCTCCTGAGAAGTTGGCACAAACAACAAATGCACCTTCATTTCCATTTGATTCATTATATTTCTTTCGTAGATTATAAACATAGCCATATCCTTCAATAATTCTTTCTTTACTTAATATATCTGTGACCGGTAATATCTTTACATTCCAATTTATTCCTGATATTCCTATTGTATTATTGCCAACAGCACCAACAATACCAGCTACACTTGTCCCGTGATTTTTGGATCTATGATTTCCGTTTTTATGGAGAATATTTACACCATAGTAATCATCGATATACCCATTTTCATCATTATCAATACTATCATTTGGGATTTCCTGTTTGTTTATCCAAATATTACTAAATAAATCTTCGTGAAAAATATCACACCCTCCATCTAACACAGCAATCACAATTGTATCACCATTGAAAGTGACTCCTCCCGTAGTAAAATCCCATGCTTTATCAGCTTTTATTTGCTTTAGTGCATACTGCTGATTAAACTTCTCATCATTTGGTATCTGCCTCAATACCAACTCCTCATCTTTTTCAATAAATTCAACAAACTTGCTTTCGTAAAATCGAGTCAAATTATCATTAACATTTAATAATTCAAAAGAATACAAATTCAAATCCTCAAATATAACTCTCAGCTTATTTTCTTCATCAAGATTTAAAGCCTTTTCCAAATTAGATACTGGTAAAAAACGAGTAGTTTTAAGAATATAGGTATTTGAAGATTGAGAATAAGAAGAAAAAGTAAAAAAAGAAAATAGTATTAAAAGTGATTTCATAACAAGGTGTTTTATATACTATTAAAACGAATATATATTAACTTATATTGTACAGTAAATTTACTTATGATTTTTGTTATATACTAAGCCTTCATAGGATTTTGTACTTAACAATAAAAAATAGCAGGATTTTAAAAATTGGTTGTTTTCGTACATATACCATCAAAAAAATGTATTATTAGTATTGAATTTAAACTAAAAACACTAACTTGCGAGCAATATTTATAAAATGGATAAAAATTTGGAAATATTAGAAAAACTCGAGAGAGAATTAAGTCTGAAGCAGCTTCAGATTAGAAGTCTGCAAACCATAACGCAGGCTATCAATGAGAATATCCCTGCTGAACAATTATTTCAAATGTACAAATCATTTCTAAGTTGGGAAATGGGTATCAAAAAGATGGCTCTGTACATCAACAATATAAATAAATGGGAATGTGTTTCTAATATCAACCCTGAAGATATATTGAATCTTGACCATCTTGAATACTATTTCAACAAGTATAAAAGGTTGCATACTATCAATGAAGATGACCCGGAAGAGATAAGGTATTTTGATATAATAATTCCTGTTTTCCACAAAAAATTACCATTAGCATATGCATTTTTAGGTGGATTGACCGAAAAAGAAGATATCTTCAACAAAATACAATTCATCATTTCTATTACCAATATCATTGCGGTTGCCATCGAAAACAAAAGACTTTTCAAACAACAATTGGAACAAGAAAGACTCAATAGAGATATAAAACTCGCAAAGGAAGTTCAACAAATGTTGATTCCTGATAACCTACCTCAAAACGATAAATATGAAGTCGGCAGTATATACAAACCACATCAAAATGTAGGGGGTGATTATATTGATTTTTTCAAATTTAGCGACAATAAGTTTGCTTTTTGTATCGCTGACATATCCGGCAAAGGGGTAGCTGCCGCTATGCTTATGGCAAACTTTCAGGCTATTATTCAAAGTCTTATTTTCCAGTTTAGAGATTTGGAAACTTTCATATTCGCTCTTAACGAAATTGTACATAAACGAATCACAAAAAGTGATAAGTACATTACCTTTTTTATCTGTGAAGTTAATCTACAAAAGAAGGAATTAAAATACATAAATGCCGGTCACTACCCACCGATTTTATGTACAGGAGATAAGACTACTCGACTTGAAGAAGGCTGTACTGTTATTGGAGCTTTTGAGAAAATGCCCAAGATTGAAGAAGAAATAATAAAGCTTGAACAAGATGCCCTTATATTAACATTTACGGATGGTCTTACAGAACTTAAAAATAAAAATGGGGAGTTTTTGAAGGATAGCCAAATCGAAAAATTTGTATGCAAACACAAGGACTATCCCATTTCCGAATTCAATAAATTATTATTGGAAGAAATAGATAACTTTAAGGTTTCAGAGAATTATGATGACGATATTGCCATTTTGTCCTGTAAGATAAAGACTAAATGACATAAATTTTATACTTTTGCGACTTATTTAGTTACTATTGTTTTGTGTTTTCTACGGCATGATTGTTGACCTATCAAAAGTAGCTATTTTTATAAGTGAAAAAATAAATAAATGAAGAATAGAATAATTGCAGGATTATTAGCTATGATATTAGGAGTCGTGGGTGCTCATAGATTTTATTTGAATGATATCGGAGGCGGGATTTTTTATCTATTTCTTATGTTTATAACAGCCAAACTTGCGTTTCCTGTAACGTTTATTCTCGGTATAATTGAAGCTGTAAAAATATTCAATATGTCAAACAAGGAGTTTGATGAAAAATACAATACAGAAAAGGAAACGCCAAGAACAAGAGCAAAGAGAGGTACTCGCGAGCATAGAAATGTCAGAGAAGTGAGAAGACCCAAAAGGAAAAAAAGCTTCTTCCCAAAAAGAAACCCCTTTAAGAAAAGTGCATTGGAAAAATATGAAAACTACGATTTTAAAGGGGCAATTGCTGATTATAGAAAAGCCTTAGATATTACTCCAGACGATCCTGATTTGCATTTTCAAATAGCAAAAGTTTATTCCCTTAATGAAAATAAAAAATTAGCATTTAGACATCTTGATACAGCCGTACAATATGGTTTAAAAGATCTCAAAAAAATAGATAAAGACGAAGATCTTGCTTTCATAAGAATACAGCCGGAATACGAATCTTTCAAAAAAAACAACTATAGATTGACTTTGAATTCAATTGAGCCTGCACAGGAAGACATTTTGGAAGATGATGTTTTGTTAACTCAACTAAAGAAGCTTTCAGAGCTAAGGCAAAAAGGGTTGCTGAGTCTTGATGAATTTGAAATTGAAAAGAGAAAATTAATGGAACTAAAGAAGTAAATTCATGGCTTTTATTGCAAAAAATTTAATATCAGAGACTGTCACGGGGGTAGAACTTGATGACAATGGGGAAAAAGCTCTTTCAATGATGAATATCTTTCAAGTAAACCATTTACCTGTGTTATCTGATGGAGAATTTGTCAATATTATTAATGAAGATGATATTTTGACAAATGGATTTGATAAAAAAATCAGGGATTTTGATTTAACTGAAAATAAAATTCATGTAAGTGAAAATTGTCATTTTTTCAATATAATAGATAGATTGGCAAAAAATAACCTTTCTCTTATACCTGTGTTAAATAATGATGGAGAGTATTTGGGAAGTATTACCCAGCAAGATATTTTTCAATATTTTGGAGATATATTTACTTTTGAATTCCCAGGTAGTATCGTAGAGATTGAAATACCTATCAAGGATTATTCATTGAGCAACATAAGCCATATTGTAGAATTAGAAAACACTTCTATTATCGGACTCCTTTTGAATGATAATGACAAAAATGATGAAGTAATGGATGTTATTTTAAAATTAAATAAAACAAACACAAATAGCGTTATTTCTTCATTCGAAAGACATGGTTATAGAGTTAAATCATCATTTTCCGGCAATAACTTTTCGGTAGATGTCCTTAAAGAAAGATATGAAGCATTAATGCATTATTTGAATGTTTAAAAAAACAGTACTGACTAAAAAAAAATTCATGAAGCTGTTTCCTGTTCTATTATTTTTCTTCTTATCTTTAGGAGCTGTGTATTCCCAATCCACATTTATCGTGGTTGACACCATATCCATCGTGGGCAATAATACAACAAAGTCATACATCATTATCAATCAACTAGACATAAAACGAGGAGACACAATCTACTTTAATAATCTTGCAATAAAATTTAAAGATAATAGAAATAGAATATTAGATACAGGGTTGTTTGTAGAAGCAATACTCAACCTAAAAGACTTGAATACAAAAACCGGTCATTGCTCTCTTGAAATAACTGTAAAAGAAAGCCTTTTTATAATCCCCAAATTAATTTTTGACCTTACAGATAGAAATTTCAACGAATGGTATTATGAACACGATGCAGACCTTAGCCGAATAAATTATGGCATAGAACTAGAGCATAAAAACATAACCGGCAATAAAGATGCATTGCAATTCAAATGGCAAAGAGGCATCACTCATAAATATGAAATGAGATACATCCGACCTTTTTTGAAAAAAGACAATAGACTTGGACTTATATTCAACATATTGTACAAATACTCAAAAGAAATAGCATATGCGACCCTAAATAATAAATTAGTTTTTTTAAAAAACAAAAACTATAACCTTTTAAAACAATTTAGGGTTTCGTTGGGATTGACATATAGAACAAATATTTATGATACACATAGTTTTACTTTTTACTATTTTGATAGCAATGTTCATCCCGATGTATTGAAAAAAAATGCAGATTATTTTGCTAAAACCCAATCACAAAAGAATATATCATTGGTTTATTCATTTACAAAAGACAAACGAAAGTATAAAATGTATCCAAATGGCGGTTACCTTTTGGGAGGGCAAATCACAAAAAGAGGCATTGGGATTTTTGACGATATTAACCAAGTGGATATTACAATAAATGCAGAAAAATATTTTTACATTAATAAAACCTATATCTCTGCTTATATATTCAAAGGTAAATTCAGAGCTTTGGGTGATGACTTGCCATATTTTAATAATAAGGCAATAGGCTATGAAGACGACTTGATTAACGGATATGATTTAAATGTGGTAGATGGCAAGCATTTTATGTACTTAAAAACCTCCCAAAGATTTAAGATTTTTTCAGGAGTAATGGACTTAGATAGACGTATATTTATCAATCAATTTAAGTATATACCCTATGAATTTTATTTAAGTATCAATTTTGATGTGGCATATGTTAATAATAATGTTAATTTTGTAAATAATAGATTTGAAAACAGAATACTTCATGGACATGGAGTCGGTATTGATATGCTTATTTACAACAGTTTATTTCAAATAAATTATAGCATTAATCATATTGGCGAAGACGGTGTTTTCTTCTATTATAAAGCAAGTTTTTAAAAAAAAGGATAATTATTGTGAAACGCGTTTTAGTATATGGACAGACTTTAAAAGATTCTCACTTGAAGTATCTTAAAATTCTATTGCATAAATTGAGTAAAGAAGATATTCTTGTCTACTTCTATTTTCCTTTTTTGCAATATTTGAAAAAAGAACTGGACTTTGATCAAAACCACCAACATTTGTCCTCCACAGAAGAATTATTGGACAATAAAATAGATGTATTAATTTCGATAGGCGGAGATGGTACAATTCTGAATTCTGCTGTTTTAGTTCATAATAGCAATATACCTATTATCGGAATAAATCTTGGAAGATTGGGATTCCTTGCCATTGTAGAAAAAAATAATATTGATGGAGCTATTGACTATATCATTAATGGCAACTATGTGCTTCAACAAAGAAGTTTGTTGCAGTTAAAGTCAAGTCCTGATTTATTCAATGGAAATAGCTTTGCTTTGAATGATTTTACCATGCATAAAAGTGCATCTTCTTCTGTTATCGTTGTTCATACATACCTAGATGGCAAGTTCTTAAATACCTATTGGGCAGATGGACTGATAGTTTCAACACCAACAGGATCAACAGGTTATTCATTGAGTTGTGGTGGTCCAATCGTATTTCCGGGTTCGGGCAACTTTATTATAACTCCTGTAGCTCCTCACAATTTAACGATGAGACCAATAGTAGTTCCTGACAATTCCGAATTGACATTTGAAGTAGAGACAAGAACAGATTCATTTTTAGTCACATTAGATTCAAGATTTGAAACTATCACGCAAAAACATAAATTGACAATTAAAAAAGCAGACTTCAAAATCAATTTAATTGTATTTGAAGGATATGAATTTAGTAAAAGTATAAGAAACAAACTCAATTGGGGAAACGACAAAAGAAATTAAGAAAACAAAAACATTTTATTGATAAAATTCGTTGAGTTTGTGCATAATAAAGAGAATAAAGTAAACAAAATAATATGTTAGGAATAATAAAAAAAATATTTGGAACAAAGTACGATAGAGATGTAAAAAAATACAATCCTATTGTAGATGAGGTTAATGAGTACTACAACCAATATAATAGCTTATCACATGATGATTTAAGAAATAAAACTGTTGAATTCAAAAATAGAATCGCAGAACACTTAAAAGATATAGATTCTGAAATTGCAGAATATAAAGATAGAGCAAATACAGTAGAAGATATATTGGTAAAAGAGGAGATTTATGATGCTATTGACGAATTAATCAAGGAAAGAGATGAAAGCCTTGAAGTAATCTTGAATCAAATATTGCCTGAAGCTTTTGCCGTAGTAAAAGAAACTTCAAGACGATTTGCTGAAAATGAATTCCTGGAGGTTGAAGCCACACAGCACGATAGAGATTTGGCTGCAGTCAGACCAAATGTGAATATAGATGGTGAGAAAGCTATTTGGGCAAATAAATGGTTGGCCGCCGGTGGTGAGATTACCTGGAATATGATACATTATGATGTTCAACTTATCGGTGGTATGGTATTGCACGATGGTAAGATTGCAGAGATGACAACGGGTGAAGGTAAGACTTTAGTAGCATCACTTCCGCTTTATCTGAATGCTTTAGCAGGACAAGGAGCTCACCTGGTGACTGTAAATGATTATCTAGCTAGAAGAGATAGTGAATGGATCGGTCCAATATTTGAATTTTTATTCCTCTCTGTTGACTGCATTGACAAGCACAAACCTCATTCGGAAGGAAGGATAAACGCTTATAACTGTGATATCACCTACGGAACCAACAATGAATTTGGTTTTGATTATCTAAGAGACAATATGGTGATATCGCCTGATGAGATAGTACAAAGAAAATTGCACTTTGCCATAGTAGATGAGGTTGACTCCGTATTAATTGATGATGCCAGAACGCCACTCATCATATCCGGTCCGGTAGAAGCAGGAGATGAAGTAGAACTTTACAATCAACTTAAAGTAAAAATAGAAAAACTTATTTCCGTTCAAAAGCAATTGGCGACAGGATATCTAGCAACAGCAAAAAAATTAATAGCTGAAGGCAACACAAAATCTGAAGAAGGTGGAGGTGGACTTGCCTTATTGAGAGCGCACAGAGCACTACCTAAATATAGACCACTGATTAAATACCTTAGTAAGGAAGGGATAAAAGTACTTTTGCAAAAAACAGAAAACATATACATGCAAGAGCAATCAAAAAGAATGCCTGAAGTAGATGAACCCCTTTATTTCACTATTGATGAAAAAAATAGACAGGTAGAACTTACAGATTTAGGAGCTGAATTTTTAGCAAAAGGAGAATCCGATGCAAATCTTTTTGTCATCCCGGATATCGCAAGCATAATGCAAGAGATAGAAGCTGATGAAAACATGTCAGAAGAAGAAAAACAAGAAGCCAGAGAAAAAGAATCAAGAGATTTTTCAAACAAATCACAAATATTGCATGCGGTAAACCAGTTACTGAAAGCTTATACAATGTTTGAAAAAGACGAGGAATATGTCGTCATGGAAGGTGAAGTGAAGATTGTAGATGAACAAACAGGAAGAATGATGGAAGGGCGTAGATATTCAGATGGATTGCATCAGGCTATTGAAGCCAAAGAGAGTGTAAAAGTTGGCGATATTACCCAGACTTATGCGACAGTTACTTTACAAAACTTCTTCAGAATGTACCATAAGCTATCAGGAATGACCGGTACTGCGGAAACTGAAGCTGGAGAGTTTTGGGAAATATACAAACTTGATGTCGTGGTAATACCAACCAACCGACCTATTATAAGAGAGGACATGCAGGATCTTGTATACAAGACCGAGAAAGAAAAAATACATTCTGTTATTGATGAAATCAGAAAAATGGTACAACAAGGAAGACCTAGCCTCGTAGGAACAACCTCCGTTGATATCTCTGAAAAATTGAGCAGGATGCTGAGTATGCAAAATATACCTCACAATGTCTTAAATGCAAAACACCATCAGCGAGAAGCGGAAATAATCACAGAGGCAGGGCAACCAAGCAAAGTAACTATTGCAACCAATATGGCAGGTAGAGGTACTGATATTAAAATATCTGATGAAGTAAAAAAAGCAGGAGGATTAGCCATTATAGCTACTGAAAGACACGAATCTCGTAGAGTTGACAATCAGTTAAGAGGTAGAGCCGGACGTCAAGGAGACCCAGGATCATCTCAATTTTTTGTTTCTCTTGAAGACAACCTTATGAGGCTGTTCAACTCGGAAAGAATCGCTAAATTAATGGATAAAATGGGTCACAAAGAAGGAGATGTCATCCAACACAGCATGGTAACAAAATCCATCGAAAGAGCACAAAAGAAAGTCGAAGAAAATAACTTTGGAATAAGAAAAAGATTGTTGGAATATGATGATGTCATGAATATCCAAAGAGAAGCAATCTATAGGAAAAGAAAAAATGCTCTTTCAGGCGAAAGGCTTGCCGTTGATTTATACAATATGTTTACCGATTTAACAGAGACTATTGTAGTGGGAGCTAAACAAATCAAAGACTATAATGCATTTAAAATAGAAGTGTTTAGAATATTTGGAGTAACTAGCAATATAGATGAAGAGCAGTTTTCAAAAGGAAATGAAGAAACTTTGTCAAAACAGCTTTTAGAAGATGTATCCGAACATTATCACGCTAAAATGGATAGATTCAAGAGGATTTTGTTGCCAGTAATTAAGTCTGTATATGAAAATGAAGGTCACAAGTACAAAAAAATATCTATCCCTTTTACTGATGGAAGACCTAATCCTTATCCGGTAGCAGCATCATTGGAAGATGCAGTTAACTCTGAGGGGGAATCAGTAAAACTAGATATGGAAAAAACCGTAACCTTATCTATAATTGACCACAATTGGAAAGAACACCTTAGAGGAATGGATGAACTTAAAGATTCTGTTCAGGCCGCTTCTTTTGAGCAAAAAGACCCTTTGGTAATATACAAGCTCGAAGCGTACAATCTATTCGAACAATTGGTTTATAAGATAAATGAAGAAGTCTTGTCTTATTTGATGAAAGGAAAATTGATAGTAGATGGACAAGAACTTGAAGAAGCAAAAACTCAACACACTGACATGAGTAAAACTCAAACTAGTAGAGAAGAAAATGCAGCTAGAGCAGCAGCCGAAGGCGCAGGAAGAAGACAAGTAATAGAGACAGTCAAAAGAGATACACCAAAAGTAGGAAGAAATGATCCTTGCCCTTGTGGAAGTGGTAAGAAGTTTAAACATTGTCACGGAAGATTTTAGTATTTTTTGTCTGGACTATAACAGGCAATTTTTGAAATTATATTAATTCTTTTTTGATACAATTAAATATTTTAGTTTTAAAATAAAAAACAAATATGAATCCTGAAAAACTAGCAAGATACATTGACCATACACTATTAAAACCAAATATTAACACCAAGCAAATAGATGTGTTGTGTGATGAAGCACTTGAATATAATTTTGCAAGTGTTTGTATCCCCCCATATTATGTCCAAAGAGCTTTTAGAAAGCTAAAGGAAAGTGAAACAGTAAAAGTTTGTACCGTAATCGGTTTCCCTCTAGGATACGATTCTGTAGAATCAAAAGTAGAGTCGATAAAAAAAGCTATCGACCAAGGAGCTGATGAATTGGATGCAGTAATCAACATATCTGCAATAAAAGATAAAGACTGGAAATCTGTTAGATATGATTTAGAAACTATGAGCTCTGTGGTTAAAAGAAATAACAAACTATTGAAAATCATATTTGAGACATGCTATCTATCAAATCAAGAGATTACAGAATTAGCAAAAGCATGTATTGAATTTGAAGTAGATTTTTTAAAGACCAGCACCGGTTTCGGAACAGGCGGAGCAACAGTAGAACATGTGGAATTAATGAAAAAAATCGCAGGTAAAACTGCTCAAGTAAAAGCTTCAGGAGGAATAAAAACACAAGAAGATGCTCTTAAAATGATTGCAGTCGGAGCAACAAGAATTGGAGCTTCAGCAAGCATTAAAATCATTGGTAAAGATTAAATTGGTATTTAATCAACTTTTGTTAATTTAGAACTAAATCGGTATTATTAATATCCGATTTGAATATATGTATTTTTCAAAAATCAAGCACTTTATAGACAGATATTACCGGTTTAAGCACGGAAGAAGTTGAAAAAATCATAAAAGAAAATAGCAACTGATACCTTGGGCTAACAACAAACACTAGTTTGTCGTAAATAAATTTGCGACACCATTTAAAGACCGCTCCCCTCTAAAAGTCGTTTCAAATTCATTTGAAACATTACAAATAAAGACGCAAACTAGGACTTGAAAGCACGCGATAGCGTGACTTCAAAGCCGGCTTTAGAAACGGATAACATACAAAAAATCCGGATATTTCATCAATTTCAAACAAATTATATTATATTTGTCCTATGGATAAGCAAAATATCAATAATATCCACGACAAATTCTTCAAATCGATAATGTCCAATGTCGAAGTTGCGAGGGATTTCTTCAAAACATTTTTACCTAAAGACGTATTAAATACCATTGATCTAAACACATTAAAATTTACTCAAAACAGTTTTATTTCCGGTAAACTAAAAGAGACTTTTGCCGATTTGGTCTTTGAGTGCAAACTTAAAAACAGTGGACATAGTGTCTATATTTCTA
>Ga0256833_1002278_pt1 | contig 13666 bp, 10 predicted proteins | sample 356284metaG_FD_190535 | JGI IMG/M metagenome (GOLD analysis project Ga0256833, IMG submission 190535) | Hydrothermal vent microbial communities from Mid Atlantic Ridge, Atlantic Ocean - 356-284 | ecosystem: Environmental > Aquatic > Marine > Hydrothermal vents | place: Atlantic Ocean: Mid...
GGGCGAACCTAAGCGTAGCCAATGGAGCAAGCATAGACTTGACCTTTAAAGCCACGGTATTAGCACCGGGAGCAGGCGTAGAATACGACAACGTAGCGGAGATTACAGGAAGTGATCAGTTCGACGATGATTCCACACCGGGCAACGGAGCAGATACAGACGGCGACGGCAATATAGGTTCACAAGATCCGGACGATGACCAGGATGCAGATGATGAAGACGACGGAGATAATGCACATGTATTACCTGAAACTGTTGACTTAAGCTTAGTAAAAATTGTTAGTGATGCAACACCTAGTGTTGGTGATATAATAACATTCACAATAACAGTGAGCAACGAAGGACCTGATAATGCAACAGGAGTAAGCGTAGAAGATGTTGTGCCCACGGGATATGCAAATATATCAAATATAAGCAATGGCGGAATCTTGACCGGATCAACTATTAATTGGAGTGGTATGAATATTGCTAATGGTGAGAGCATAGATTTAACCTTTGATGTTGAAGTATTATCTACCGGAGAATATAACAATATTGCTGAGATTACAAGTAGTGACCAGTTTGATAGTGATTCCACACCGGGTAACGGAGCAGATACAGATGGAGACGGCAATATAGGTTCACAAGATCCGGACGATGACCAGGATGCAGATGATGAAGACGACGGAGATAATGCGACTATTAGACTAAATGCATCTATTGGAAATTATGTGTGGGAAGATAGTGATGCAGATGGAATCCAGGATTCCAATGAAAATGGTATTAATGGAATTGCTGTGACATTGTATGATGGCAATGGAGTTTCTGTTGGCAGTACTACTACAAGCCAAGACCCAAATTCAGGTGATGATGGTTATTACCAATTCAAAGATTTAGATCCTGGCTCATATTATGTTTGTTTTGATAAAGGAGGATTTGATTATTATACGGAAAAGACAGCAGGTAGTAATACTTCTTTAGATAGTGACGCAGACATAAATAGTGGTTGCACTGAGATTACTGTGCTTGATCCGGGTGAAAATGACCTTACGTGGGATGCTGGGTTATACAATAATGCTAGTCTTGGTGATTTTGTATGGTTAGATAATGATGCAGATGGAATCCAAGATAATGACGAGGATGGTATAAATGGACTAGTTGTTGAATTGTATGAAGATGCTGACAGCGATGGTATTCCGGATGGAGCTGTAGTAACATCGCAAACAACTCATGCAAATAATGGTGAAGACGGTTATTATCTTTTTGATGGACTCAAGCCCGGAAATTATTTAGTTAAGTTTGAGATTGTTAATCAATATGAACTTACTCAATCTGATGAGGGTGTTGATGACACAAAAGATAGTGATGCTGATGAAATTACGGGGATATCGCATACTGTTAATCTAGAATCTGGAGAGAATGATCCTACTATTGATGCCGGATATTACTACTCAGCGAGTATTGGTGATTATACTTGGTTTGACAAGGATGGAGACGGTATACAAGATGATGAAGAGAAGTGTATTGATAGTGTGAAAATATTCCTATATAGTGTTATCGATAATTCAGGAGTTTTGGATACAACTAAGGTTGATAGTACTTGGAGTCATGCTGTTGTTAATCCAAATGATGAGACAGATACATTAAAATGTGGATTTTACGAGTTTACTAATCTTAAACCAGGTAATTACTTCTTAGTATTTGAAAATCCGGATCCGACTAAATATCAGATATCGCCAAAAGATGAATTATTTGATGATTCAAAGGATTCTGATATAAATGAGTTTGGAAATACTCCGACTATATTATTGCAAGGAGGTGAGAATAATCCTACAATAGATGCTGGATTCTATGAAGGAGAGTGTATGGAGGGATTGGTTTGGTTTGAAGACACGGATAATGTCGTACCGGCTATTCAGGATGCCTCTGATGTTCCGGAAGCTGATGTATTAGTATCTTTATATATGGAGTTGGATGAAAACGATGCTTCAGATGATGTGTTGATAGCTCAGACAGTAACAGATGCTGATGGATTGTTCCATTTTACTAATCTTAAGAAAGGTATTTATTTTGTTTCATTTATAGTGCCTCAACCGTCAGGAAACACACCTCATCAATTGGTGGTTGCCGATGCGGGCACAGATGATGATTTGGATAGCGATTTTTATTATGCTACTTCTGGAGTTGGTGATGAATCGGATCCTCATTTAGTTAGGTCATATCAATTTACTATTGAATCAAATACTGATGATGAATGTTTGGAAAATGTTGATGCAGGAATTCAAAAAGACATTTCTACTCCATTGGATTTATTGAGCTTTAAAGCTGAATGGGATAAGAATAACAGAAATGTAAAACTGGAATGGCATACTATAAATGAAATAGATGTAGATTATTATAGAATAGAGAGGAAGGCTGAAAATGAAGATAATTATACTGAAGTTTCAAAGGTAAATTCACAAGGCAGTAATAAATCTTTAGTTTATTATTTGAATGATGCGAATGTAAATATGGGAATGATTTATACTTACAGATTAATTCCTGTTGATTTGGATGGAAGAATTGATGGAGTATATAATACCACTGTCATTATTCCGTCAATAGGATTCAACGTGAAATCTTATCCTAATCCTGTTAAAGAAGAGTTAACTGTTTTGATCTCAGGCAGTAGAGATAATGATGTTAGTATCGAGATATTGGACAATGTAGGAAGGAGAGCGATGGAGAAAGTATTTGTAGAGAAGAGTAACACTACGTATGAAAAAGTTTCGATGAACTTAAGCGATTTACCACAAGGCCAATACTATATCAAAGTAGTATCAGGTCAGCGAGTAGAAATCAAGAAATTGGTACATGTGAAATAATCAGTTGATTTGATGTGAAATAAAAAGAGGCTACTCATTGGAGTAGCCTCTTTTTTTGTTGAGTTTTTGTTTTATATAGATGGTTTTAGTATTAGCAATTTGATGCTAAAACATCTGAGAAAAATATTAGGATTATTTTTGCAAAAGCATATCGCTGTAAGATATATTAATAAGGTTTTCTTCTTTTATCCCTAGTAATCTTATATAATAATCACATAAGTTTTGAAGCTCATCAATAGTCCTAGTATCGTCTAAGTCGCCTACTTCTATTTCTACAAAATCACCCAACCCATCCACTACATCGATATGAAATTTCACATGATCGATAAAAAATATTTTTCTGTGTTTTCTAACTTCGACCATGATGCCTAGGGAGCTTATTAAAAGAGGCTTTAACTCTTCAATATTGTCTGATAGATATAAGTTGAATGTGGATTGTTTGGGGCCTTTGATGTTTGGGCGATTATAAAATATCAATGATTTTTCAATATTTCCAATTCTCATTTTAAGTCTACCTGTATTTACATTGAAATAAGTATCCGTTTGATGATCCAATCCCTTGTAATCAGCTCCTTTCTCTAAAAGTATCTTTTCAATTTTTTCCGGATAATCGCATTTTGCTTTAATTTCTACATTTTTCATAAAATATATTGTTTTAAGGTTGGTTTTTATACTAAACGGCGATTGGCGCCTTTATTACGGGATATGGATTGTACCCTTCTAAAACGAAATCATCAATTTTAAAATCATCAATGGAAGTTACATCAGGATTTAATTTCATTGAGGGCAGGTCTCTGGGAGTTCTTGAAAGTTGAAGGTTTACTTGGTCAAAATGGTTAGAGTAAATATGGACATCTCCAAAAGTAATTACAAAATCTCCGTATTTCAAACCTGTTACTTGAGCCATCATCATTGTCAAAAGAGCATATGAGGCAATATTGAAAGGCACACCTAAGAATGTATCTGCAGACCTTTGGTACATTTGACAACTCAATTTGCTATCTGCGACATAAAATTGGAATAAAGCATGGCATGGTGTTAGCGCCATTTTGTGAGATTCGCCAGGATTCCAGGCATTGACTAAAATCCTTCTTGAGTCCGGATTATTTTTCAATAAATTGATAGCATTTGCTATTTGATCAACAATTATACCATCCGGAGATTCCCATTTTCTCCATTGTTTACCGTAAACCGGACCTAGTTCACCCCATTTTTCAGCAAATTTACTATCAGATTTAATTTTTGCAATGAACTCTTTTTTATTATTGAACCACTCCTTTGAATATCTTGGATATTTATCTGAAAGGTTATTGGATTTGAGATAATTGACATATGGCCATTCATCCCAGATGTGAACGTCATTATCAACAAGGTATTTTATGTTAGTTTCTCCGTTTAAAAACCAAAGTAATTCATGAATAATTCCTCTTAAAAATACTTTTTTTGTTGTTAGTAGAGGAAAACCTTTATTTAAGTCAAATCTCATTTGATATCCGAAAATACTTTTAGTCCCGGTACCTGTTCTGTCGCTTTTATCCGTACCATTCTTCATGATTTCCTTTAATAAATTCAGATATATTTTCATATTAATAATATTTTTAGTTCATGTAACACCTTTCTTAGTTTTCAGGTTTCATTTGTGGAAAGAAAAGCACTTCCTGAATTGATTCGTTGTTAGTCAAAAACATAATCAGTCTATCCATTCCTATACCTAGTCCTGATGTTGGTGGCATTCCGTATTCCAATGCGCGCAAAAAATCGTAATCAATAAATTGTCCTGCTTCTTCATCACCTTTTTCGGATAAGCGTAATTGTTCTTCAAATCTTTCTTTTTGATCAATAGGGTCATTAAGTTCAGAATAAGCATTTGCAATCTCTTTACCACATACCATCAATTCAAATCTCTCAGTTAATTCATTGTTTTTTCTATGTACTTTGCACAATGGACTCATTTCTTTTGGATAATCAATGATAAAAGTTGGGTCAATATAATTTCCCTCACATTTTTCACCAAAAATCTCATCAATTAGTTTTCCTTTACCCATTTTTTCATCTACTTCAATACCCATCCCTTTCGCTGCTGTTCGTATTTCTGCTTCATTCTTTCCTTCGATATCAAATCCGGTAAAGTCAATAATAGCTTGTCTCATTGTCACCCTTTTATAAGGCGCTTTAAAATCGATTTCATGTTCTCCAAAAGTAGCTTGAGTTGTGCCATTAACAGCCATAGCACAATGTTCCAACAGTTTTTCGGTAAATTCCATCATCCAATTATAGTCTTTGTATGCAACATATATTTCCATTGCAGTAAATTCAGGGTTGTGAGTTCTATCCATCCCTTCATTTCTGAAGTTTTTCGAAAATTCATAAACACCATCAAATCCACCAACGATTAATCTTTTTAGATACAATTCATTAGCAATTCTTAAATACATAGGTATATCTAGAGAATTGTGATGAGTGATAAATGGTTTTGCTGCTGCTCCACCCGGAATAGCTTGCAAAATAGGAGTTTCTACTTCCAAATACCCTGCATCATCAAAAAACTGGCGCATCGAGCTGTATAGCTTAGTGCGTTTTTTGAAAATTTCTCTCACCTCAGGATTGACAACCAAATCAACATATCTTTGTCTGTATCTTAATTCTGGGTCGGTAAATGCATCGTGAATATTTCCTTCTGCATCTGTTTTAACTATAGGTAGCGGCTTTAAAGATTTTGATAATAGTGTTAATTCGCTTACATGTATAGATGTTTCCCCAACTTTTGTGGTGAAGACATGGCCTTTTACACCGATAAAATCACCGATATCCAAAAGTTTTTTAAAAACTTTATTGTATAAATCTTTATTCTCTTCAGGACAAATAATATCTCTATTGACATATATCTGAATTTTTCCCGTACTATCTTGCAACTCGGCAAAAGAAGCTTTTCCCATTACTCTTTTCATCATTAATCTTCCTGCTAATGAGATGTCGTCATAATCTTCACTCCCTTCCTTATAATTATCCTTAATCTCTTTTGCTGTTGAATTTACATTATAAAGATAAGCAGGGTAGGGGTTAATTCCTAAATCTAATATTTTCTGAAGATTTTCTCTTCTTACAATTTCTTGTTCTGTCAATTTTACCATTAGTATTTATTTTTAAGTTGCAAAAATATATATATTAAATGTATTTTTGGGAAGTTGAGAAAGAAATAATTAAAAAATACTATTGATCAACAAAAAACAAGGCTTCCTCAAAAAGAGAAAGCCTTGTATCTAGTCAGTCGTTTTGTTGTCACTATATTTCTAATACTCGGAAAAGAAAGATGATTTATAATAATATCTATTCATCCTTGCGATATTTGTCATTTTTATTTCTTTTGGACATTCTACTTCACATGCTCCTATATTGGAACAAGATCCAAAGCCCTCCTTGTCCATTTGTGTGACCATTCTCATAGTCCTTCTATCAGTCTCAATTGCTCCCTGAGGTAATAATCCAAGGTGAGAGATTTTTGCTGAAGTAAACAACATTGCAGCACCGTTAGGACAAGCAGCAACGCATGCGCCACAGCCTATGCATGCTGCTGCATCCATGGCTTTAGAAGAAGTGTCTTTTTCGATAGGAATCGCATTGGCGTCCTGAGGTTGACCTGTATTAATCGAAATAAATCCTCCTGCTTGAATAATCTTATCAAGAGGAGATCTGTCAACAACCAAGTCTTTTATAATTGGAAATGCTTTAGATCTATATGGTTCTATCACTATGGTGTCACCATCATTGAAAAATCTCATGTGCAATTGACAAGTAGTTGTACCTTGAAGTAACCCGTGAGGTCTTCCGTCAATAACCATTCCACATGTTCCACAAATTCCCTCTCTACAATCATGCTCAAAAGCAACAGGGTCTTTTTTTTCTGCTACCAATTGTTCATTGAGAACATCCAGCATTTCAAGAAATGACATATGTTCATTAGCTACAACTTCATAAATTTCAAATTTACCTTTTGCACCTTTTTTATTTTGTCTCCAGATTTTTAATTTTAACTTCATCTGTAATTTTTTTAAATTTTAATAAAGAGTTCTTTAGAGAAAAACCTATTTGTAACTTCTTGTTTTAAGCTCAACAAATTCAAATTTCAAATCTTCTTTGTGCATAATGTGTTCTCCATTGTCATTCCATTCCCAAGCAGCAACATAAGTAAAGTTTTCGTCATCTCTCATTGCTTCTCCTTCTTCAGATTGGTATTCTTCTCTGAAGTGTCCTCCACAAGATTCTTTTCTATTAAATGCATCAAGCGCCATCAATTCGCCAAGTTCGAGGAAATCAGCAACTTTAGTTGCTTTTTCCAATTCTGGATTAATCTCTCCTGCTTTGCCCGGAAGATAAAGGTTTTCATAAAAATCTTTTCTTATCTCTTTGATTTCTTTAATGGCATTTTCAAGTCCTTCGGCAGTTCTAGATACGCCTACATTGTCCCACATTACTTTCCCAAGTTTTTTATGGAAAGAATCTACAGATTTTGTTCCATTTATATTTAATAATTTCTCAATTCTTTCTTTAACTTCACGTTCTGCTCTGTCAAATTCTGGCAAAGATGTTTTGAATTTGGGGGTTCTTATTTCATTGGATAAGAATGTGCCTATCGTATAAGGCAATACAAAATATCCATCTGCCAAACCCTGCATCAAAGCAGAAGCACCTAATCTGTTTGCACCATGGTCAGAGAAATTAGCTTCACCTGCAACGAATAGTCCGGGGATATTTGATTGTAAATTATAATCTACCCAAAGACCTCCCATAGTATAGTGGATTGCAGGATAAATCTGCATTGGAGTTTTGTAAGGATCATCACCCGTAATCTTTTCATACATTTCAAAAAGGTTACCGTATTTTTCAGCAACGACTTCTTCTCCAAACTTAATTATAGTTGCTTCATCCGGATTGTTATATCCTTCCATATGCGCCTTTGACTTTCCGTATCTGTGAATAGCACTTTCAAAGTCAAGATATACTGCCTTTCCTGTTGCATTTACACCCAATCCTTGGTCACATGCTACTTTAGCAGCTCTTGAAGCTACATCTCTAGGCACCAAATTACCAAATGCAGGATACCTTTCTTCCAAATAGTAATATCTGTCCTTTTCTGCAATGTCTTGCGGTGTTTTCTTTTTATCTCTGATAGCTTGAGCATCTTCTTTGTGTCTCGGTACCCATACTCTTCCATCGTTTCTCAAAGACTCTGACATCAATGTCAATTTGGATTGATAATCTCCTGATTGCGGAATACATGTTGGGTGAATCTGTACATAACAAGGATTTGCGAAATAAGCTCCACGTTTAGCAGCTCTCCATGATGCAGATGCATTAGAAAACATTGCATTGGTAGATAAAAAATATGTGTTTCCATATCCTCCCGTAGCTAAAACAACTGCATGAGCAGCATGTCTTTTTAATTCACCTGTTAGCAGGTCTCTTGTGATAATTCCTCTAGCCTTGCCATCAATCAATACCAAATCAAGCATCTCTTGTCTATTGTTCATTTCAACTTGACCTGTTGCTATTTGTCTTGATAATGCACTATAAGCTCCCAATAATAATTGTTGTCCGGTTTGACCTCTTGCATAAAAGGTTCTGGACACTTGAACACCACCAAAAGATCTGTTAGCTAATAAACCTCCGTATTCTCTAGCAAAAGGTACACCCTGTGCAGTAGCCTGATCTATAATATTATTACTTACCTCTGCTAGTCTATATACATTGGCTTCCCTTGATCTATAGTCTCCACCTTTTATTGTATCATAAAAGAGCCTCCAAACACTATCACCATCATTGAAATAGTTTTTTGCAGCGTTGATACCACCTTGAGCAGCGATACTGTGAGCTCTTCTCGGACTATCGTGATAAGTGAAAGCCTTTACTTTATATCCTAATTCAGCTAAAGTAGCTGCTGCAGCTCCACCGGCAAGACCGGTACCAACCACAATAATCTCTATATTCCTTTTGTTATTTGGAGCAACAAGATTCATTTTGGATCTATATTCAATCCACTTATCTTTTAAATCTCCCTGAGGTACATTTCCTTTGAGTTCCATATATATATTATTAAAAGGTTATTTAACGAAATAAACGTACAATGGGATAATGAAAAATCCCAATGGTACAATTATAGAATAGATATTGCCCAAACACTTCACAATAGGTGTCCACTTTTTATCATTAAGACCAAGAGTTTGGAATGCACTTTGAAATCCGTGTCTTAAATGCATAAATAATGCTATCATCCCAAGCTCATATATTATCAAATAAATCGGATTATGAAATTTATTTATAAGTTTGTGATACAATTCCTCATTCCCAAATGTATGTGTTACTTTCAGACCTAACCAAAAATCTCCAAGGTGTATAATTAAAAAAATCAAGATAACCATACCAAACCAAAACATATACTTTGAAAATATCGAGGCGTTTGCAGTTGTCGTAACGGCATATGATCCGCCTTTTGCTTTTCTATTTCCCAAATAAACTGAAATACCTTGAATTATATGAATAATAAAACCTAAATACAAGATGTAAGCTGAAATCTTAATAACAGGGTTCTCCTCCATAAATACAACGAAACCGGTAAAGGACTCCCCTCCATCATTTAATAACAATAATGAATTTCCGGTAAGGTGAATCAAGAGAAAAATTATCAAAAACAACCCCGTCAAGGCCATAATTAGTTTCCTCCCTAAACTTGATGTAAAAAACGAAATTAACCACTTCATACTTTATATTTTTATTAAATTACTTCTCAAGAGACAAAAAAGCTCTATTTTAACCCTCGAATAACGACGCCAAAGATACTATTAAATTATTTTGATATTGAAGATAATATCATTTTATTTTTTAGTTTAGAATAACTTTAAATAAAGTATTGTCGGTTGTGTGTTTATAATAATATTATCCCTTCCACAAGGAAAAATAGCAAGATAGGAAAGAATAGCAAGAATGGTTTAGGCAATGAACTAAGAGGGCTCCGGTTCTTGTACCATTACCGAAGCATGTGAAATGGAATGTCCTCAAGAAATTTCAGTTGTAAATATTGCAAAAATGAATTTTGAATACAATCGAGCTTAACTGAAAGGTAAATTATAAAAAAAAGCCGTCAAACGACGGCTTTTTTTATGCACATTTCTTTTTACAATATTCTTCAGGAAAGCTTTCGATATAATTTTTAGCTAATAATTTTTTTAACTCATTTCTTGCAATAAATATTCTGCTTTTTACAGTGCCTAAAGGTATTTGAGTTTTATCAGCAATTTCTTGATACTTGTAGCCATAAAAATGCATTCTAAATGGCTCTCTAAGGTTTTTATCAAGTGTGTCAATCAGTCCATTTAATTCTTCTAACAATATTTTTGAGTCTGCATCATTATTGACAATAGACTTTGAAGAATTGATGAAAAAATTATTGTCTGTATTATCCATTACAGTATTTCTTCTTACTTTTCTTCTATAATTATTGATAAATGTATTTTTCATTATTGTAAACAACCAAGCTTTAAAGTTTGTACCTGTTCTAAACTTTTCTCTATTTACAATAGCTTTATATGCAGTATCCTGTAACAAGTCTTCCGCTTCCTCGTCATTTTTAGTGAGATTAAAGGCAAAAGACTTCAAAGTTGTTGTGCACTGCTCTAGGTTTTTATTGAAATCTAATTCTGACATATCTTATTAAGTTTATATGTTATTTATGGGCGCAAAATAACTTAAAATATTCCTATTATTATAATTTATTAATGTTTTTCTGCACATTTATTTATACTTAGACTAAATAACGAGCCAAATCCACAATTTATTGTATGTTTTTTTTATTTTTTATAAACTTATAATATTTCAACTTTAAGTCAACGACCCTTGAATTCATGATACTCACTCTATATCCGGTGATTCCATCCAAGAATCCAAGTTTGAAAATAAATGTATTTATAAACTTATATTTTGCTCCAAATAATCTTTTGAGTGTTTTCGGGGGCTTTCCTTTTCTCTGCATTTCCAAAGCTAGTAGCCTTGCATATTTTTCTGTTTTATCTTTTACGTCTTTTTCTGAAATATAACTATAATGGTAAAGGATACCATCTAATTTTATTGTATTTGGTTTTATATAACCTGTCAATTCTTCATGAACTTTTGCATCATTCCAATGAAATTCATTTTTGTTGTACAGTCTTTTTTTCCATTCAGGATGCCAACCCGAGTGTCTTACCCATTTGCCTAGAAAACTGCTTAGGCGATTTATTAAATAAATCGTTCCGTTTTCAAGGATTGTATTTTTTAAGCTACGAATTAGTTTGTCTGATAAAAATTCGTCAGCATCCATAGATAGAATCCATTCGTTAGCCGCTTTCTCAACACCATAGTTTTTAGTTCTCGAATATCCCATCCAATCAACATTGTATACTTTTGCCCCATTTTCCTTTGCAACATTTATAGTATTATCAGTACTTCCCGAGTCAATGACTATGACATCATCGCTAACTTTATTAGCAGAACGAACACATTTGCCAATATTGTTTTCCTCATTTAGTGTAATTATAACAACGCTAAATTTATACATTTTTTAATACTTTATTGCGTGCTATAAAACCGGAATTAATTAGTGACGGTTTGTTATATCTTAATCTAATGCCTCCTGTATTCAAGTCGATGATTTCTCCGCCTGATTCTTCTAAAATAATTTGAGATGCAGCTGTGTCCCACTCCATTGTCGGTGTATGTCTAAAGTAAATATCTGCCTCCCCTTCTGCAATTCTCATGAATTTTAAAGAACTACCCATATTCTGGATAGTAGGGTGATTAAATGTTTTAATGTACTCCAAATCTTTTTTTGTCAAGTGAGAACGGGAAACTAAAACTTTAAAATTTTCTGAAACGAGGCCTATTGCTTTACATTGTAACAGGCTAATATTATTGGATTGCTCTTTAAATGCTCCTTTTCCTTGTACGCCATAAAACATTTCATTAAAAACCGGAGCATAAACTACACCAATTACCGGATAATTACCCTTAATTAGTGCTATATTTACAGTAAATTCATCATTTTTCTTTATAAACTCTTTGGTTCCGTCCAAGGGGTCTACCAACCAGTACAAGTCAAACTCCTTTCGCAAGTTGTAGCTAATTTGCTCGCTTTCTTCTGAGATTATAGGGATATGTGGAAATAATGCCTTTAATTTCCTAACTATGTAATTATTTGATAAATTATCAGCTTTTGTGACAGGGCTTTTATCCGCTTTTGTTTCGATCGTATCTTTAAAATCAGATTTGTAAACGTTCAAAATCAAATTACCTGCTTTGTAAGCAATATCTTTTAAAGGACTTACCAACTCTTCGTAATTCATAGCAGATAATGTTAGTTTCTATTTAGATTTAAATTCATTTACCGAAGGATTTTTTGGTAGATAGATAACAGTCGCAGTATCATTAATTTGATACTTTACAGTTTTTAAAAAATCATTACCCATATACTTTTTCTTTTTTGCTGAAAAGACATAAGTATATAAATAACCATCAGTATAAGACTTTCCACGGATTTTTACCGCATTTTTTTTATCGATTCTTGTTATTTGAGCCACAGCTTCCATATGTTTTTTTGGAAGGTCTTTTGCTAATTGCTCATAATTTTCAAATTTGTTCAGGTTCATATAATATACAAATCCAGCAAGCAATAAAATAAGAATTGAAACAGTCACAATTAAACTTTTTTTCTTTTTAGAATCCATAGTAATCATTTTTTTGATGAGAAAGCACAAATTTCAGCAAAAAAAATGAATTTAAATGCAGAATTGAAAAATATTTTAATAAAAACTAAAAATATTTTAAATATATTTTGAATTATAAAAAGGAAATATTTACCTTTGCCGTCGCTTTGAAATAAAAGTGTAAAAATTGCCTCCATAGCTCAGTTGGTTAGAGCGGCGGACTGTTAATCCGTAGGTCCAAGGTTCAAGTCCTTGTGGAGGCGCGCAGAAACCGGAAAGGGATTAACTTTCCGGTTTTTTTTTGATATAGAGGGGACGGTGTTACTATCGAGAAATAAGGGGATGAATTAAATGAGAAAAGGGTTGTTTAGAGCGGTCCCCAACGCCTTGGGGATTAATCCGTAGGTCCAAGGTCAATACCAAACCGCTACCAATATGCTGATTATAAAAAGCTTAGTTTTCACTTATTCGTCTTCAAAAAATATTTCCATAGCTAAGGCTATGCAAAGGTTTTTTTCATTGAATAAGCAAAAACTAATTCTTTTTCTATTTCACCATCTTGATAACGGTTTGGTATAATTTTGCGCCTAAGCAAATGCGGGTAAGTAAAACTTAGTAAGTTTAATGCCTTGTGAAAAATATAGGATGGAGTTGTTTTATAGTTGGACGCTTTTAAATGGCATCGCAAGTTTATTTGCGACAAGGTCGTGGTTTTCAAATCCGGCTTTGAAGTCACGCTATCGCGTGCTTTCAAGTCCTAAAAGGTGTTTCAAATTTATTTGAAACAAAGAAAACCCCGGCGGAGCTTGCCCTGATCTTGCATTTGGGAACGGCATATTATAGCGAGGGACGTAAGCTCCTTGTATTATAGACGATGATTTAAGTCCCATAGGGACGACACCTTATAGCTCCGTACGTAAGTGCGGTGTTAAATGTAATCCCACCTTTAATCGTTTTGGGGAATTAAGCTCTTATTCCTTCACTATCTTATAATTTTTTATCAAATCATCGGAAGTGACTATCCTAACGATATACATGCCCGGTATTAATGATGATAAATCATAACGGCTTCGCATAAATCCGGTATTATCA
>Ga0256833_1002279_pt1 | contig 13660 bp, 9 predicted proteins | sample 356284metaG_FD_190535 | JGI IMG/M metagenome (GOLD analysis project Ga0256833, IMG submission 190535) | Hydrothermal vent microbial communities from Mid Atlantic Ridge, Atlantic Ocean - 356-284 | ecosystem: Environmental > Aquatic > Marine > Hydrothermal vents | place: Atlantic Ocean: Mid...
AAGGACAAAGTTGCAAAAGACGCAGGATTTTGCGAATGAAGTGAAGCAATATTAAGCCGGCTTTGAAGTCACGCTATAGCGTGCTTTCAAGTCCTAAAAGGTGTTTCAAATTTATTTGAAACAAAAGGAAGTACCGTAGGCGCTTGCCTCGATCTTGCCTTTGGTATGATATATTATACCCTCGCACGTAAGTAGTAAGTACTGGATAAAATGATGTGAATATCATTTCTAAATAAGTTGAAATATGAAAAAATTAATGAGGAGTTTTTCTTGTTTTAGCATCATTCTCTATGTTATGAAAGGTTTTAGTTAAAAAGGTTTTGAAATGAAGTTTTAGTATTTTTTTCATTATTATTTTTTATTTGTACCTTTACCATTTACAATTTAAAATAAAAAGTTATGAGAAGAGTATTTTACTTGTTAGTTATTGTTTTTTTTATGATATCATGCAAGAATGATAAAAAGCAAACTGTTGTTGAAGGTTTGGCAAAATTGGAAGCAGACGCCAAAACTTCACCTAATGAAAAAACATTAAAAGAGCTTAAAACTGCATATTCAGATAAGTTGCTTGATAAAAATCTGAATACTTCTGACAAAGAAAAAGTTCTTGAGAGAGCGGTTAAATATTTCAATGAAATAGGGAAACCAGATTATGCATCTTCATTTTTGGTGAAGTTGATTAAAGATTACCCGGGAGTCAATTCTAAAGAAAGATTGAAAAAATTAATTACTGCGTTTGATGCTAAAGATGCAGGAGATGTGAGCAAAGTAATGAAAATGCTATATGAAAAAAAATATAGTGAAGGATTGTACGAGAATGATATTTCAGGTTTAGAAACGGATTTCAATAAATTGATAAAAAATGTCGGAGAATCTATTTTTGCTGATTTGGAGAAGACAGGGAAATTAAATAAGAAGGCTGCTAAAGATTATGTCAATAATTGTGAAGCTTACGTTTTGGTCAATCCTGATGCACAGGAGAGTCCTGAGTACTTGTTTAAAGCTGCGGAAGTAGCCCATACTATTAAGTCATACAATAAAACTTTTGACTTGTACGACTGGTTGATTGATAAATATCCAAAATACGATAAGAGTCCAACAGCTTTGTTTTTGAAAGCTTATGTGTTGGATAATGAGCTGAAGAAATATGATGAAGCAGAAAAGCTTTACGATCTTTTTTTAACAAAATATCCTACTTCGGATTTGGTTGATGATGTAAAGACTTTGAAAGAATTTATGGGTAAATCAGATGAAGAAATATTAAAGGCAATAGAAGCAAATAAAAAGAATAATAAATAAACGTACTTGATGGCTACCCCCAAAAAATTTGGATCTTTCGCCGGAGTATTTACCCCTTCTATTTTGACGATACTTGGGGTAATAATGTATATGCGATTTGGCTGGGTGGTTGGAAATGCCGGATTGTGGGGGACGCTGATTATTGTTTTTATTGCTCATATTATTTCCTTTACTACCGGTCTGAGTATATCTTCAATAGCAACCGACAAGAAGATTGGTGCCGGTGGAGTATATTACGTTTTGTCAAGGAGTTTGGGATTGCCGATAGGAGGAGCGATTGGATTGACATTGTTTGTAGGTACTGCTTTTAGTATAGCTCTATATCTTGTTGGTTTTAGCGAAAGTTTTAATTCATATTTGGGTTTTGATGTTAGTCTCAATGGATATAGGATTACAGCAGGAATAGCGTTGTTATTACTTACTATAATGGCATTTATTAGTACCTCAATTGTATTAAAAACACAGTTTTTTATTCTAGTTGCTATACTAATGTCTCTAGTTAGTATTTTCTTTGGACATTCCGATTTTGTGCCAGACACTATAAGTTCCTTTGGGGGAGGTGAATCAGTTCCGATGGAAACCGTTTTTGCTATTTTTTTTCCTGCTGTTACCGGGTTTACTGCCGGAATTGCGATGTCAGGAGATCTTAAAGATCCGAAGAGAGCTATTCCTGTTGGCACTATGAGTGCGATAGTAGTCGGGCTATTGGTATATATCGGTTTGGCGGTATTTATCGCATATATGATAGATCCTGATATACTCAGAAAGGATAACAATATCTTGCTCAAAATTGCTTGGCTATCGCCATTAGTAGTAGCCGGGATATGGGGTGCAACATTGTCTTCCGCTATTGGAGGTATATTGGGAGCACCACGTATATTGCAGGCTATGTCATTGGACAGGATAACTCCAAAAATATTTGGTTTAGGACAGGGGAAAAACAATGAGCCTCGATTGGCATTGATTTTGACGGTTGTAATTGCTTTTGCAGGTATTTTGATAGGGGAACTGAATTTGATTGCACGTTTGGTGTCAATGTTTTATCTTGCTGCTTATGGATTTATAAATTTATCATTTTTCCTTGAGAGCTGGGCAAGCGCTGATTTTAAGCCAACATTTAAAGTGAGTAAGTGGATTGGTTTTATTGGGTTTGTGACTACTTTTATAATTATGTTTAAGCTAGATATGTTGGCTATGTTTATTTCATTTCTAGTTATTGGAGGTGTGTATTTGTGGCTTTCAAAAAAACAAATTTCTTTAGGTGAAGGAGATATTTGGCAGAGTGTATGGACGAATATTGTTAAGAAAGGTTTGAGACGATTGGATGAAAACGAAGATCATAAAAGAAACTGGAAGCCAAATATCTTATTGTTTAGCGGCAAGAAGAATGCGAGAAGGCATTTATTGGAGTTTAGCCGATTTTTAGCAGGTAAAATGGGTATAATTACCAATTTTGATTTGATAGAAAACCTTGAATCAGATGATTTATTTTTAAAAACCGGTTTGAGCTATAAAGATGAAATATTAGAAGAGTTTGGAGTTTTTGGACGAAGATTAGAGGTCAGCAATGTGTATGATGGTATCAGCATGATTTGTTCGGTATTCGGTTTTTCCGGGATTGAGCCCAATACAGTATTAATGGGGTGGGCGAGGAATTCAAAGCATCCTAGGAGTTTTTCAAAGATGACGCACAAGTTAATAGATCTTGATTACAATGTACTTTATCTTGATTATGATAAAGAGATGGGGTTTGGTGATCACAAAACAATTGATTTGTGGTGGAGAGGAATAAGTAGCAATGCCGAATTGAGTTTAATGTTGGTAAAACTGTTAAAAGCTACGCAAGAATGGGGTGACTCTAAAACACGAATAATACTTGTAAATAATACGGGCAGTGATCAAAAATTGGTAAAAAGAAGGATAGAGAAACTAAGTGAGTCTTTTAGGGTGAAAGCAGAAGTGTTTATTATAAATAATTTTACTAATAACAAGTCGATCTATGATTTGATGAAGATTCATTCAGGAAAAACAGATCTGATTATTTTAGGTATTCCAGAGATTACTAAAAATAATGAAGATATCTTTGTAGAACAGGTCAATAATCTTGTCGATGTGTTGGGGACAACCCTCTTGATAAAGGCATCATCAAAATTTGAAGTTACTGATTTTGGTTTGTCTACTCATGAGGTAGCTGAAAAAGTAAATGTTGAAAATTTGTTTATCCCTAAATTATTTGAATCTATTGTTCCTGAGATCCATGAATATATTGAGAGTCTTGATCAGAAATTAGGGCTTATATCTTCAGAAATCGGAATTTTTAAATCAAATCAGAATAGAGCAAAGTTATTTGTAACACAATTGGACTCAGAGATTGATAAATTGGTAAATGATATTTCCACCATGGAGGAGGAAGATGTTATCAATAGAGTAATGGGGTTTTATTCTATTGTAGAAAATATCTCAAAGGATATTTTAGACAAGGATATTGATGCGCTAAAGGATATTTTGAAAAATGAATTATCTAAATATTTAGAGTTGAGAGATGAAATTTTCAGTAATCAAAAGACAGCATTTTTAGTGAATATAGATGTTGAAAAACTTGAGATTTTAGATTCGGATTCATATAAATTGAGAAAATTAAAGAAAAGGTTGAAATCTAGTAACAAATTGCATGATTCAATTGCAATCAAGCTAAATGTTAAACAAATTTCAGAATATTATAATGACCTAATGTTTAGTAAAGAGTTTTATGCATATCTTTTGAATATGTTATCATTACAATCTGCCTTTATTATTGCTTTGCCTGAAAGTATTCATACCGTATTTTTGCAGTTTTTGCAAGAAATCAATATTGAGGGGGTTGAGTTTGGAAAATTGATTAATGAGTTTGCTGTAAAAATCAACGAGGTTTTGAGCGACTTTGATAAGTTAATTTCGGATTTTAGAATTAAACCTTTGAAGCAGTTAAAATATCTGGATAGAACTATTGTTAATAATGTAGGGAAGGAACTCAAAAACGTGCTTGAAGCTTCTTTGTTTGATAAGAAATTATCTAAAAGTGAACGAAGGGAAATTAGAGACTACAATGGGAAAGTATATGGTTATGCGGAACTATGGTTAAAGGTGCATTCTTATTCATTTGCTCAGCAAATATCAGAATTGTCATTGAAATCATTGTACTTTGGCATTATAAAAGATTCGCTTAATACATTAAACCGGTTAAATACTCATGTTTTTGATAAACTCACCAAAGCATATATGTCCCTTCAAGTAATTATTAAGAAACTTGAATTAAGTAAATCACAATTGAGTGAGTTTGTTGTAAATCAGGATGAACTCTTATTTGAACCTCCCACGGTTGAGGTTGGTCAAAAGGTGCATGATCTTCATTTGCACTTAAGTGATTATTTAAAATTAATCTCTGAAGAGATAATTTTGATGTCACCACATTCATTTGAAGAACTCAACAAAAATCAGATTGGGGAAATTGATCTTATTGAGATACCATTACAAAGAATAGTGAAGCATCTTTTATCTTCGGATTTTTTGCATCCTGTAGAGAAAAACCTATTGAGGTTGGATGAACAGACGGAGAGTATGAATCTTAGGGTTAAAAATATAATTAATTTAGTCAATTATTTTTCTGGAGTAGGTGATAATGAAAATAAAGCAGAGTTAAAAATATTGTTTGATAATATTAAAAATGAATATTCAGAAGCAAAGGGTGAGTTTGAGTACAAGTTGGTTGAGTTTAAAGAATTGTATTACCAAACCGTCAATCAATTGAACATGGTAATGAGTATGAGTCATATTGTTAATAATCTGTCGGAGCTTAATTTGAATATTCGCAATGAGAAAAAAAGTAAAGGGTTTTCGATAATTGCGGATTTGAAGAACAAAGTGAATGCAAATATCAAAAAAGCTTATGATTTCATTGAAAATAAAAATGAAGATTTAAAAAGGTTGGAGTACGAGAGGAAGTTGAATGTATTTGTACCAAGCCATATAAAGATACGAAAAATTGTAAATACTCTAAGCTTGAAAAAAGAAGTTAAGGATTTTCTGCCATATTATTATTATCAGCTTTTTACTAGCAAACACTTATTGCTAAAAACTGGATTTGAGGGAAGAGAAAAAGCTTTGTCTGAATTGAATTTTGCGTTTGATAATATAGATGGCTCTAGTAAAGCAGTTGTATTGATCGCGGGGGAGTCAGGTGTTGGAAAAACCTATTTTATAGAAAGTGTATTGGCAAATGCAAGGAAAGAAAAATCAATAAATATAAAAATAAATGATTTTACGGTAAAGAAACCATTGGATAACGCTCTTAGGAGATTGACCGGAAAAACGGGTAGTGTTGATTTTCTTTTTAATAGTTTTCCAAAAAATGCTATTATCGTTGTTGAAGATGTAGAAAGATTACTAAATGTATATGAAAAAGATAAGAAGTTGCTCAATGTGTTATCTTATATTATTGATAAGTACAGTACTAAGTATCATTTTATCTTGTCTGCCAATATTAAATCATTGAAAGTAATTGATTCAATGAGCTCTCTGATGAGCAGTATTGTTTCCACTATTACACTAAGACCACTTAGTGAATTCTCTATTAAAAATATGATTATTGACATGCATTTTGCAGATAATTTGCAATTGTTTAATCCGAAAGATGAAATTCTGAAAGAGAAAGAACTTTTCAGAGCTGTAAAAAATATACATAATTTGTCCGAAGGAAACCCGAGGATTGCTCTTCAATTATGGTTGGCCTCTATGAGTAAGAGGGAGATTGGAATTACTTTAGATTTAAACTTTTCAGTTCCTAATGTCAAAATAGAGGATGAATTGTGGCTCAGTCTTCTGAGTAGAATGCTTGTTTTTGGACATGTTATGGAAAGAGATCTAGGAATGCTTTTCGGTAAAGATGCTGATATTGTGATGAATAATATCACAGGTATGATTAAAGCGGGATTGGTTGATTTTAACAGTAAAGAGAACTATAAAATTAAGGATAATTTAAAACCTTTTGTTGAGAAATGGCTAAATGAAAAGTCTTAAATTAAGCTAAATTATAAATATTGAATATATGAGATATTTACATAGCATACCGGTTGGTCTTTTGGTCTCGATATTAATCGTGGGTTTTCTTATTTATATTCTGTTTCTTATTATTGAAAAGTATTACATTACTTTTGTTAAACAAAAGGATTTCCAAAAAAGCATTAGCAAATATCTCCCAAAAGTTAAATTATTCTCTTGGTTTATTTGGTTTATTGTGGCTGTTTATTTTTTACTTTTGAAAAGTCCACTTATAACTCTAGTGTTTTTAATCGGAATATATCTATTTACAAAAGATTTTTGGCTTAATATTTATTCTGGAATATTTTTGATGAATAAAGTTGAAGTAGGGGATTATATTGAAATAAATAGTCTGAAGATTAACGGTGTCATCAAAAAAATGAGGTTTTCTGATGTTGAATTAGAAAATGAAAATAAAGAAATAGTTTTTGTGCCTAATGCCCTTTTGGTCAAAGCTACGATAATTAAAAAAGAAGAAGGAGGTACTAGATATAGAAATGTTTTTGTTAGTACATTCATAGAGGGAATTAATGCAGGTTTTAATGAAAAGGATATAGAATCTATTGTTTTGAATTGCCCTTGGACGGTTATTTCCAAGCCGGTAGATATTGATTTTGTTGATGATAATCAAGTGCGTATTTGCGCATATACTTTTAGCAAAGATTCTGCAATAAAACAAGAATATTTTGTTAAAAAGAGATTAAACTATAAGACAAGGTGAGTCATATAAAAAGGAAACTTCATCCACGAAATAGGCATAGAGGTCGTTATGATTTTGAGCAGTTAACAAAACATTATTCTGTTTTGGAAAAATTTGTGTTCCAGAATAAATATGGAGACAAGTCTATTGATTTTTCTGATCCAAAAGCGGTTTTAGCCTTGAATACTGCCCTACTAAAGGTGTTTTATGATATAGAGTATTGGCAAATACCAGATAGCTATCTTTGTCCCCCAATACCGGGTAGAGCTGATTACATACACCACATTGCAGACCTTCTGAACTTTTCGAATGAGACTAATAACCAAAATCAGATAATGTGTCTAGATATTGGCGTGGGAGCTAATTGTATTTATCCAATTATTGGAGTTAAAGAATATGGCTGGACATTTGTCGGAACGGATATAGACAAGAGGGCATTGGCGTCAGCGGAACTCATTTTGAATAAGAATACTTTGTTGAAGGGGAGGGTTGAGCTAAGATTTCAAAATAACTCAAAGAAAATATTTGAAGGTATAATTAATAAGAATGATTATTTTGATGTCGTAATATGCAATCCTCCTTTTCATTCTTCAAAAGAAGAAGCATTGAAGGGAGCATCCCGTAAAATAAGAAATTTGACAGGAAAACATGCTGAAAATCCGGTTTTGAATTTTGGTGGTGTGAGCGGCGAACTATGGTGTGTAGGGGGTGAAAAGAGATTCGTCGAAAACATGATATATGAAAGTCGTGATTATAAGGGCAAAGTGAGGTGGTTCACTTCTTTGATTTCAAAAAAAGCAATACTGCCTAAAGTTTATAATATGTTGAAGAAGGTAAAAGCAAAAGAAGTAAAGACAATACCAATGGGGCAAGGAAATAAAATAAGTAGAATAGTTGCTTGGAGGTACTGAATTGTAGTGTTTTATTTGATTAAATAGTATATGATGAATGTTAGGAAAATCATAAAAAGATATTACAATCTTGATATAGATAGAGTAAAAAAGCTAAATGGTTATGAAAATGAGAACTTTTTGGTTTATTCAAAAGGCTCTAAATATATTTTTAAAACATATGCTTATTCAGATCTGTTGTTCAGATTGGTACAGGCGGAAAATAAGGTTCTCCTTCAGCTGAGTTGCAATGATGGATTTTTAATTCCAACTCCAATTCCGACAATAGACCTGAGATATGAATTAAAGCATGAGTTTGCAGGGCAAGTAAATATTGTCAGGCTATTATCATATCTCGAAGGGAAATCGATTGGTTTTGTAGAGTCTAATTCAGATTTATATAAAACTTTCGGTCAATTCCTTGCCAAAATGGATATAGCTTTGTCTAAAATAGATAATGAGGTTATCAAAAAGAGGAAAAGTGAATGGAATATTATTCATTTTGAAATGAATGCTCCCTTATTGAATTATATTAATGATCCTATTGATAGGAAGATGCTCAAAAGTGTATTTGATGATTATAGGACATATGTTGTTCCCTCGTTGCATTTATTGAATTGCACATTAATACACAATGATGCTAATGATTATAATGTAATGGTGAGCAAGGGGAAAATATCAGGTATAATTGATTTTGGAGACCTAGCTTATGCTCCTAGGATAAATGAATTGGCGGTAGCGATTGCGTATGCGGGATTGTGCAAAGAAAACCCGATTAGATGGGCTAAAATTATAGTACAGTCTTATATTGATGTTATTCCTCTGGATAATAATGAATTGGATTTATTGTATTATTTTATTACGGCAAGGTTAGCTACCAGTATTTTGAATGCTAACTATTCTAGAATGATAAACCCTGAAAATAGATATGCATATTCTAGTGAAAAAGAAGCCATGAAAACACTAAAATGGTGGCTTGAAAATTATACTAAAAAGCCTATGGTATAAAGTATGAAAATGTAATTTTTTATATTTATAAATGCTACTCGCAATTTCTTGAATATGGTTGAAGGTTATAGAACAACTGACCCAATATGAATTAAGATGCCCCCCAAATCAATATGTTTTTGTTTTATATTATACTAATTGCATGTTAATTAAGTTTGAATTATATGTCTAAAATAATTAAATATACAATTGTTTCTTTTTTGTTTCTGATACTACTGGGGATTGCATGGTATAGTGGTATGAAATACAATCTTGAGCAAAGTAAATCAACTGTAAAACAAGATATTATTTTGCAACAAATAAAAAGCGTGTTGCAAGTAGGAACTATTGAGGGGAGCTTTTCAGAGATTTATGATTACAAAGAGTATTATGCATTCGACATAAGTCCATTTCAAAAGAAAGCTTTGCTCAGGGTAAAAGCTGATGTTTTAGTAGGCTTTAACTTGGATAGTATTTCAATAACGGTCTCTGGGAAAAACAAGACTGTTGTTATATCCGAATTGCCTAAGCCTGAAATTCTATCAATAGACCATGACTTGGATTATTACGATATATCAGAAGGAACATTTAACTCATTTACCAAGGAAGATTACAATAAAATGAATAGTCAGGCAAAAATCGCAATTAAGAATACAGTAATGAAAAGCGAAATGCTTAATAAGGCACAATTGGAACTGGAAAAACATTTGGAATTGCTCAATTCATTACTGAAATCTTATGGTTGGAAATTGAAGTACAATTTTGGCTCAAAAATCGAATTTCAATCTTAGCATATAGTTTCGCAAAGCTTGAGGGTAAAGTCCCATATAGTGGTAAATGTTTCCAATATCTTTTGATGTATAAGGATCATCAGCTGTTGGATCGTAACCACTGGATTTTATTCTGCCGACCCAACCATTTGTAATATATTTTTTGTTTAGAATATTATTTATTTTAAATCCTATTTCGATATTTTTAAATTTACCTTTTTGTATTTTGTATGACAGAGCTGCATTTGCATAATTATACGCATCCAAGGATGCATTTTCATTCATTGTATTGTCCAAGTATTGTTTTCCCACATATTTGAAAAATCCATTTAAATAAAGGTTACCAAGATTTTTACTTGTAATTATTTTCAATAAATCCAGAGAAAAGCCGACACCGGCTATTATAGACGGGGAAAAAGAAATATCTGTATTTAGGTGAGTGATTTTTATTGCTTCACCTGTATCCCAATCGGATATTTGTTCATTGTATTGCTCTATTTTATTTTTGCTTATCGTTGTATTGGCATTTATTTCGAAAAAATCAGTGATTTTTGCACCGACTACCATTTCAAAGCCTAGTCTGTGGCTCTTGTCCACATTTTCTCTAATGTTGTTGTTTGCATCGTCTAATAGTCCATTAAGAACAAGTTGATTTCTGTATTTCATATTGTAAATATTGGCTTCTGCACGCAATGATTTAGTGTTGTAACTTGTTCCAAATTCAAAGTCATATAGTTTTTCCGGTTTTGGTGTTTTATTTTTAAGGTTGCTTATATAATCGACTCTATTTGGTTCTTTTTGAGCTATTGCAAACGAAGAATAAACTGCTAGGTTTTTATTAAAATCAAATCTTAAACCCATTTTGGGGTTGAAAAAACGGTGTTTGTCAATGATGTCTAATACCCTTTTGTCATCATCTTTGCCGTCTATTTTATAATCTACATGTCTAAACTGTAAATCAGCATATGCATTTAGTTTGTCGGTGATTGAATAAATATACTTTGCGTATATACTAGCATCATTTTTTGTTCCGGTATTTTTATAATATACTTGATCTCCAGCGTATCTTATCCCGATAATAGTGTCAACTACGCCAAAATGATCCCCTACATATCTGTTTGCAGCACCACCGATAATCAAGTCTGATTTCTCATCAGTATATTTTAGGCTATACACAAAACCATAAAAATCATTGTCTAGCCATTTTCTTCTTACCAAGTCATTGTATCTGGTTTTTGTCGTGTCAAGAAAGTATTCAGAAAGGTCTTCGTCTACTTTATATTGCTCATAAAAACCTGATCCTTTGGTGTAGTGTGTAGCTAGATTTAGCAGAAGGTTATCGTTTATTTTTTTATTGTAAAACAATTGAAAATGATTTTGAGTATAGTCATCTACTTGATTATCATAAGCGGGGTCTTTTTGAAAGTAGTCAGTTCCTGCAAAATTGTAAGTTCTCAACGAATCAATACCATTATATTGAACGGGAAGTCCATACCAAGCTTGATAAGTCTTTTCCTTGCCGATAATTGCATTGAATTTCAATGAGCCATTATTAAATAGTTTGGTTGCTGACAGGAAGAACGAATTTAATGCAGAACCGGCTCTGTCGATGTATCCATCAGATTTCATTATTGAATATCTTAAGTCGATACTATACTTTCCATTCATCAGTCCTGTACCTGTTTTTACGGCAATTCTTTTTGTATTGTAGCTTCCTAATGCTCCATCAATAGATAAATATGGATTTTCTTTAATATTTTCAGTTTTGACATTAACAGATGCCCCAAATGCACCGGCTCCATTTGTGGAGCTTCCTACGCCTCTCTGGATTTGGATACTTTCAACCGAGCCTGCCAAATCAGGAAGGTCAACCCAGTACACTTGCTGTGATTCTGCATCATTTAAAGGTATGCCATTTATTGTTACGTTTATTCTTGTAGGGTCAGTCCCTCTGATCCGTATTCCTGTGTATCCTATACCTGCACCTGCATCAGAAGTAGTCACTACAGAAGGAGTATGTTTTAGGAGGTAAGGGATATCTTCTCCGGTATTTTCTTGTTCTATTTTTTCTTTATTTATATCCTGATACGAAAAAGGCATTTTATCCGAAGCTCTTGTTGCATTGATATTGACGTCATTTAGTTTAATGTACTTTTTGAATAATACTACCGATAGGTTAATGTTATGGTCTATAAAAATTGATTTACTATATTCTTCGTGTCCGATTAATGATACTTTTAATAGATATTGTCCTAATACTATATCTTTAATTTCAAAATGTCCGTTTTCATCGGACTCTGTAGAATGTTCTGTGTCGTGCAGGAAAATTTGAGCAAAAGCTATTGTTTTGCCACTATTGTCTGTAATGTCTCCTGAAATGGTGTATTGAGCAGATAGCCCAAAAGTCAGAAATAATCCAATTGTTACGAAAATAATTTTCATAATATATTTATATTTAACAGGAGCTACTACGAAGAGATTAACATTTTCCATTCCGGAATTATCCGGTTAGGTTCTGTGGGTATAATCTCAGCCAATTAAGCACCCCAAATGTTTAAAAAAAATATTCTAACAAGAAATACAAGGATTTATCCGAGTATCTACGATTTAAACGTAATTGAATGATAAAAGTTTTAGAAAATCTATTTATTTTTTGGCATTTAACTTATCTAAGTAATATCTCACAAACCCTTTGAAAACTTCCAAGGCGATATCAAAATCTTTATTGTTATTGACTATAATGTCCGCTCGCCTTATAAATGGTTCAATGTATTGCTCATAGGATGGCATTACATGATTTTCATACCTGTACAACACATCTTCCAAAGGATAATTACGTTCTATTCTATCCCTTTTTATTCTTCTAATGACTCGAAGATTGTCCATGGCATTGATAAACACTCTAAGGTCAAACTGTTTTTCCAATAATTTTTCAAAGTAAAATACAAATAATCCTTCTATTAAAATTATAGGAGCAGGTTTGAATGTCTTTATTTTTGGCTTTTTTAGTACATTGTTGAAAGTATATTCTTCTCTTTGAACAATTTGATTGTGGAGTAATTTTTTAATATCAACTGATAACTGATTAAATTCAATTGATTCAGGTAAATCAAAGTTTTTGATGCCATTATCATCAGTAAGTTGCTGCTCTCTAGGTTTATAATAGTCATCCTGAGAAATAACACATAGTTCATCGTCAGAAAACTTTTCTTTAAGCTTGTTGATGAAGGTGGTCTTTCCAGAGCCACTCCCTCCTGTTATTCCTATCAATAATGGTGTATAAGGCATATTATAAGTTTAGCGCAGCAAATATACACATATTAAATAAAATTATATTAATTATTATTAAATATATTATAAATTCAAGAATGTTTTCTTAATTTCGCAGGGTTGTTGTACTAGACTTTAATAGATTTTTGTATTTCAAAAATAGCATATTGATTTCAAGAAATCTTTGCGAAGTTGTATCTTTTTAACTGTTTTTTTAGTAAAAGTAGATGCAAAAGATGAGATTTATATGGCAAAATCCTATGATAGCTTAGTATAGATTCTTTTATAGAAAAATTAAATAAGAATTATGAGTATTAAATTTAGACTTACAATTTTGAATTTTTTAGAATTTTTTGCTTGGGGAGCATGGCTGCTTTCAGCAGGGGCATATATGTATGTGACATTGCATTTTACCGGTTTACAGATAGGAGCAGTATACGGGACGTTGGGGATAGCTTCATTATTTATGCCTGCTATAATGGGGATTATTGCGGATAAATGGATGAATGCAGAAAGGGTCTTTGGACTTAGCCATATTGTACTTGCCGGGCTGCTGTTTTGGTTGAGTGGAGTAAGCGATTTTAATACTTTTTATATGATTGTATTTCTTATTTCGATGTTTTATATGCCTACTATAGCCTTAGATAATTCTGTTTCATATGCTTTGT
>Ga0256833_1002280_pt1 | contig 13637 bp, 10 predicted proteins | sample 356284metaG_FD_190535 | JGI IMG/M metagenome (GOLD analysis project Ga0256833, IMG submission 190535) | Hydrothermal vent microbial communities from Mid Atlantic Ridge, Atlantic Ocean - 356-284 | ecosystem: Environmental > Aquatic > Marine > Hydrothermal vents | place: Atlantic Ocean: Mid...
TACACGCAGAAGGCCATCGTCGGCGGCCACAAGGTCTATCTTCGCACTGGCGAGTACGAGGATGGCCGCCTGGGCGAGATCTTCATCGACATGCACAAGGAGGGCGCGGCCTTCCGGGCCATGATGAACAACTTCGCCATTGCCGTCTCGCTGGGCCTGCAGTATGGCGTGCCGCTGGAGGAATACGTGGAGGCCTTCACCTTCACCCGCTTCGAGCCGGCCGGGCCGGTGCAGGGCAATGACACCATCAAGCAGGCCACCTCCATCCTCGACTACATCTTCCGCGAGCTGGCCATTTCCTATCTCGGTCGCACCGACCTGGCCCACGTGGATCCGCACGACATCGGCTTCGATGCCCTGGGCCGCGGCGTGGTGGAAGGCAAGGCGCCGGAAGCCACGGAAGGCGGCACCGGCAACGCCCCGGCGGAGACGACCGCACCCTGCCCGCCCGCGGTGCCGGCCGCACGGGTGCTGTCCTCCGGCTTCCTGCGTCACAAGGTGGCGGACAACGTGGTCATCATGCCGCGCACGGCCGTAACCAATGCCCCGGCGGAAAAACGGCCGGAGCCCGTGACCTCTGCCGGCGGCCAGGCGACCATGGCAACAGCGGCGCCCACTGGCTTTGCCGAGACCAGTGGCACCGCGGCCCTGGCCCCGCGGCCCGAGGAGGCCCTGACATCCGCCGGCCGGGCCACGATGAGCGAGGAGGCCCGCCGCGTCATGGAAGCCCGCATGAAAGGCTACGAAGGGGAGGCCTGCCCCGAATGCGGCAACTTCACCATGGTGCGCAACGGCACCTGCCTGAAATGCGACACCTGCGGCGCCACCTCGGGCTGCTCGTGAGCCCTGAACGGCGTGGTGCCGGAAGCCAGCCCGCAGGCGCAAAGAACAGGGGGACACCGGTCCGGATGGGGCATCCGGACCGGGTCACCGTCCTGAGGCCTGCAGAGACACCCGGCCGGGTCGCATGTGAAGTATGGATAAGATATTTGAAGGATGACTGTGAATCGCAAGGGTCTGACGATGCATCGTCAGAACCTTGCGATTCACTCAAGCCGGAAATGCTGTCCTGCTGGCGCCGGGCCGTGCTCTGGGCCAGCAGGACGCATTGTTTTTTCTGAAGAAAAGGTTTTCCAGCCTGATCGGCAGGCTGGAAAACGTTTCTTCACGTTCGACGACCGGAATGGGCAGAGCCGCAGCGCCTCGTTGTGTCAACGGCACCTGACCGCCAAGGCAGCCCCTCTAGTCCTCCGGCTGCCGGGCCAGCCATTCCTCCAGCCAGTGAATGTCGTAGAGGCCGTCCTGGATGGCCGGTTCCCTCAGCAGCCTTTCGAACAGCGGGATGGTGGTCTTGACACCCGAGATGACATATTCGCCCAGTGCCCGGCGCAGGCGCATGAGGCATTCCGTGCGGTTGCGACCGAAGACGATGAGCTTGCCGATCAGCGAGTCATAGTAGGGCGGGATCACATAACCGCCGTAGATGGCTGAATCCACCCGCACGCCCAGACCGCCCGGCGTATGCACCGTGTCCACCTTGCCCGGCGAGGGAGCGAAGGTCTGCGGATCCTCGGCATTGATGCGCACCTCGATGGCATGGCCGGAGAAACGAATGTCCTCCTGGCGGTATTGCAGCGGCGCGCCGGCAGCGATGCGAATCTGCTCCTGCACCAGATCCAGACCGGTGATCTGCTCCGTCACCGGGTGTTCCACCTGCAGCCGCGTGTTCATCTCGATGAAGTAGAAGCGGCCATCCTCGTAGAGGAATTCCACCGTGCCCACGCCGGCATAGCCCAGCCGCTGCATGGCCCGGGCCACGATCTCGCCGATCTCCTCGCGCTGCTCGGCATTGAGCGCGGGCGAGGGCGCCTCCTCCCACACCTTCTGGTGCCGGCGTTGCAGGGAACAGTCCCGCTCGCCCAGATGAATGGCGCGGCCCTGGCCATCCCCCAGCACCTGCACCTCGATGTGGCGCGGCCGGTCCAGATATTTCTCGATGTAGACCTCGTCGTTGCCGAAGGCTGCCTGTGCCTCCGAGCGTGCCGTGAGCCAGGCATTGTCGAGCTCCGCCTCCGAGCGCGCCACCTTCATGCCGCGCCCGCCGCCACCGGCTGCCGCCTTGATCAGCACCGGATATCCCATCTCCCGGGCAATGCGTCGCGCGTCCTCCAGGCTGTCCACGGCCCCTTCGGACCCCGGCACCACCGGGATGCCCAGCGCTGCCGCCGTTTTCTTGGCGACGATCTTGTCGCCCATCATGCGGATGTGCTCGGGGCGGGGGCCGATGAAGATAATGCCGTGCTCCTGCAGGATCTCGGCAAAGCGGGCGTTCTCGGACAGGAAGCCGTAGCCCGGATGCACGGCATCCGCCCCCGTGATCTCGCAGGCGGCGAGGATGGCCGGAATGTTGAGATAGCTCTCGGAGGCGGGCGGCGGGCCGATGCAGACTGATTCGTCCGCCAGTCGCACGTGCATGGCATTGGCATCCGCCGTGGAATGCACGGCCACCGTGGCAATGCCCAGTTCGCGGCAGGCCCTGAGTACCCTCAGCGCGATCTCGCCGCGGTTGGCTATGAGAATCTTCTCGATCATGGGCCCTCGCGCCACCTGCCTCGTGGTGTGATTGCGGAATTCCTGCTGCCCCGCTCCCGGTTCATTCGATGACCATGAGCGGCTCGTCGAACTCCACCGGCTGGCCGTCCTCCACCAGGATGGCCTTCACCACGCCGGCCCTGGGTGCCGGGATCTGGTTCATGGTCTTCATGGCCTCGACAATGAGCAGGGTCTGGCCCTCCTGGACCGTGTCGCCCACTTCCACGAAGGGGGGCGCACCCGGCGCCGGCGCCCGATAGGCGGTGCCCACCATGGGCGAGCGCACCACGCCGGGGTGGCTGGAATAGTCCTCATCGCCAGCCAGTGCCCCGCCGGCCTCTTCCCTGGCGGCCGCCGGCGCTGCGCCCGACGCGGGAGCTGCTGCCGCGGCTGGCGCCGTGGCCACCACCGGCACCCCGCCGGCGCAGCCGCGGGAGACACGGATGCGGAAACCCTCGTTCTCCAGCTCGATCTCGGTCAGTTCCGTCTCGCGCAGGAGCTCCGCCAGCTCGCGGATCAGCTCCCGGTCGAATTCGCCCTTCTTTTTCGACATGGTCCGAGGCCTGTTCCTTGTTCCGTTTCGTGAACCCGTTCGTCCCTGCCCGCGGGTGATGGGCCCGTCCTGCCGACATGTCCGGAGCCGGTTCGGGCTCAGGCCGCCTCCTCGAAAAGGCTGGCCATGGCCTGAAGCGCCAGCAGATAGCCCTGCATCCCCAGCCCCGCGATGATGCCGTCCGCCACCGGCGAGATATGGGAATGGTGCCGGAAGGACTCGCGTGCGAAGGTGTTGGAGAGATGCACCTCGATGATGCGCCCCGGAAAGGCCCGCAGGGCATCGTGCACGGCAATGGAGGTGTGCGTGTAGGCACCGGCATTGATGATGATGCCACCGGCCCTGGCGGAGATGGCATCATGGATGTCGGAAACGAGCTCGCCCTCGCCGTTCTTCTGGCGGAAGTCCACGGCAAGACCGAGGGCGGCCGCCTTCTCCCGGCAGGCGGCCTCGATGTCCGCCAGCGTGGTGCGGCCATAGGTTTCCGGTTCCCGCTGCCCCAGCAGGTTCAGGTTGGGCCCGTTGAGGATGAAGACCGTCCTGTTCACGGCATCCCTCCGCCGCACCGTCATGCCCTGCACCACGCTGCCGGCCGATGCCGGCACGTGCCGACTCGTCCATGCTCTAGCCCTTTGTCGCATCTGTCGCAAGGCACCTGCAGCCCGGAAAGCCCGTGAAAATTCGGCAAGTCTGGGCGCCGGCATCCCGAAAGGACAGGAAATGGAGGGCAGCCACGGCGGCTCGGCTGCGCCCGGCCATTGCTTGTGTTCACAACTGCGTGAGAGTGGCCTCAGATCAAGGAAACTGTCCGGTTGAACATGAACAATCTGTCATGTGCTGACCGGTGGCGAGGCCCGAATCGCCCGCGCTGATGCAGGGGGAATGGATCGCGCTGCCGGTGGGGGGACGTGCGGATCGTGCATCCGGCCGCCTGTTCCGGAGGAGGCGGTCGGGCACGCCGCACGCATGCGAGGCTTCTTGACTGTCAATCGCAAAGAGGCCCGTCATGAAACGACTGCTCGCAACCGCCATCTTCTCGGCCCTGCTGGCGGCCGGCCTCGTCGGTCCACCGGTTCTGGGTGCGGAGAAGACGAAGAGGGAGGAGGGGAAATTCGAGAGAGTTTCCCGGCAACTCGCCAACGAGAAAGGATGTCTGAGCTGCCACGAGGGGATCGAGACCATCCGCGAGGAAGGCTCGGAGATGCTGCGGCAGATCCGGGAACTCGGCAGATCGGTGGGCGATCCCGAAGGATGTGTCGTCTGCCATGGCGGCACGCCCAACGCCACGACGAAGCAGGCAGCCCACGCCGGGGCGCCGAAGGACCTGGGGCCGAAGACGTTCTATCCCGATCCGGGTTCCATCTGGATCGCGGAGAACACCTGCGGCCAGTGCCATGCGGACTATGCCTACCGCCTGGAGCGTGCCCTGATGAACACCGAGGCAGGCAAGCTTCAGGGCAATCTGCACACCTGGGGCATCCCGGAGGTGCAGAACCACAAGGTGCCGTGGGGCAATTATGACGTGGACGACCCCGATGGCCCCGAACCGGTCATCGGCACGGACGCCTACAGGAAATACATGCTCGCCATGATCAAGGCCTTCCCCGACCAGTTCCCCAGGGAACTGAAGATGGTGCCGCAGCCGTCGGTCGAGGAAATCGAGAAGGATCCGAAGCTGGCCGGCTTCACCTACTCGCGCCAGCAGTGTCAGCGGTGTCATGTGGGCGTCCGCGGCCGCGAGAAACGCGGCGACTATCGCGGCATGGGCTGCTCCGCCTGCCATATCCCCTACGGCAACGAGGGCTATTATGAAGGGGGCGATCCCACCATTGACAGGAACCAGCGTGGCCACCTGCTGGTGCACCGCATCCAGGGCACGCGCGAGGCCAAGGTGGAGGTCAATGGGCTGACCTATTCCGGCATCCCGGTGGAAACCTGCAACTCCTGCCACAACCGCGGCAAGCGCATCGGCGTCACCTATCAGGGCCTCATGGAGTTTCCCTACGGCTCGCCGTGGAATGCCATGGGCAAGAAGCAGCCCAAGCTGCATACCAAGAAGTATCTGTTCATTGCCGATGACCTGCACCACCAGCTGAAAAGTCGGCCGGAGAATCCGAAAGGCGGCCTGTTATGCCAGGATTGCCACACGACCATCGACATGCATGGTGACGGCAACATCTTCGGCACCACGCTGGCGCAAGTGGAGATCGAGTGTCAGGACTGCCACGGCACCACGCAGAAGTATCCCTGGGAGCTGCCGCTAGGCTATTCCGAGGAGTTCGGAAAGACCTTGCCACAGACGCCGCGCGGGCTGGCCAGGGAACAGCTGCCGGAGACCGAGACCTTCGCCACGAAGTATGATCCGAAGGACGGTTTTCTGCTCACCGCCCGCGGCAATCCCATCGGCAACGTTGTCAAGGATGGCGACAAGGTCATCCTGCATTCGGCCACGGGGCTCGATTTCCTCGTGCCCATCCTCAAGGACATCAGGAAGAAGGGCACCTGGAAGAGCATGGACGCCGAGGTGGCCATGGACAAGGTGGCGGCGCACAACGACAACCTGGAGTGCTATGCCTGTCATGCCTCCTGGGTGCCGCAGTGCTATGGCTGCCACGTGAAGGTGGACTACTCCGGCGGCAAGATGGATACCGACTGGGTGGCCAATGGCAACAGGCGCTATCCCAACGGCCAGACCGAGGAATCGCCGCTCGGCACCCATGGCCTGAAGAGCCCCGGCAAGGTGATGGAGACCCGTTCCTACCTGCGCTGGGAGGATCCGGTGCTCGGCATCAATGGCGAGGGCCGCGTCACGCCGCTCATGCCGGGCTGCCAGGTGGTCTACACGGTCATCGGCCGCGACGGGAAGGTGCTGGTCAACAACCGGATCGCGCTCTCTCCGGATGAGCAGAAGGAGCTCGGCCAGGCGCGCACGCCGCTGGCCATCGACATGGCGCCGGTGCAGCCGCACTCGGTGCAGCGCAAGGCCCGCACCTGCGAAAGCTGCCACAACAATCCCAAGGCCATGGGCTATGGCATTGGCGGCGGCGTCTTCCAGACCCGCTATGTGGAGGACGTGGTGGAGGACCTGATCGACCAGCGCACGGGCAAGCCCATCCCGAAGCGGTATCAGGTCCAGATCCAGGCCATTCCGCAGCTTGATTTCGACTGGTCCACCATCATCAAGGATGGTCAGCAGGTGCAGACGGTGGGCACGCACTGGCCGCTCTCCCGGGCCTTGCCCGAAGAGAAGCGCAAGGGCATCGAGCGCATCGGTCTCTGCATGGGCTGTCATCGCAACATGAGCAACGCCGAGCTCTGGGCCAGGGTGGCCACGCCCGGCCGGCTCACCGACAGGCAGCACATCGAGCTGATGAACAGGATGCTGCAGGCTTACGCGGCCGGGCGCGAACAGCAGAAGCCGATGCCACGAGAGGATCAGCAGAAGTGACCGCCATGATGGCCGTCATGGCGCGCACGGATGGCTGACGGCAGCATTGTCGCACACCCCGCCCCGGGGCCGGCAGAAGGCCGGAAGACCTGTCGGCCCCGGGGAACCGCCGGCCCGGAGGATCGCCGGCGCTTCGTGCATGCCCTGGCCTGCGACGCCGTCGCCGGTCGAGGCAGGGGCACAGCAGCGGTGCTTCACGGGACTGGCGGGTGAAATGGCAGATGAACTGCTGGATGAACGGGCAGATGAAAAGCCCCTGTCCCCGCTTGCCGCATTCGGGAGATCCGTCATGAAACGCCCGCGTTGCCTCCACCGATCCGCCGCCATGGCCCTGGCAGGCCTGTTCGCCCTGACACGATGCATCATGCCGGCACCGGCGGCCGATCGGAAAAGCGCCCCGCTGCCCTCGCTCGACGAGATGAAGGCCGTTTCCGACATGCTCAAGGGCGGCCGAAAACCGGAAGGCATGCCGATCACGGGGGATGACGGGGCCTTGCCGCGCATTCCCGTCATGCCCGGGGGGCCGCATGCAAGGGCCGATCCGCATGATCGTTTGCCACCGGAGAAGCTCGTGCAGGTGGCCCTGCAGCACCTGGCGGAGGGCCGTCCGGCCGAGGCCATGAGGACGCTGGACGCCGCCATCGCCCGCTATCCCCGGCACGTCCAGCTGCGCGGCGTGCGCGCCTCCCTGCACCTGCAGCACAGGCGCTATGCCAGGGCCCTGGCCGATCTCGAGGTGGCCCTGAAGCAGCAGCCGGACGATCCCTTGCTCCTGGTCAATCGGGCGCAGGCCTACCGCGGCTTTCGGCGCGACGAGGAGGCCCTGGCCGATCTCGATCACGCCTTGCGCGTGAAACCGGATTTCATCGGCGCCCTGTTCAACCGCGGCGTGCTGTTGTTCGAAAAGAGGCGCTATCGCCAGGCCCTGGCGGATTTCGAGAAGGTGGTTGAACTGGACCCGCATCTGCCGGCCGCGCGGTTCAACATCGCCATGACCCTCAGGGCCCTGGGCGAGCGCAGGCGCGCCATGAAGGCGCTGCAGGACTTTCTCGGGATCGCGAAGCACGAGGGCTGGGTGGCCGTGGCCCTGAAACAGCTCAACAACTGGCGGCAGATGGAGGGCCTGCCGCCGCTGAAGCGGGCGGATATCGCACCGCGATCCGCCAGCGGCACAGGGGCGAACACCGCTACCGGCGCCGGCGGTCCGGAAGGCGCCGTCGCCACCACGGGCAAGGCAGGGGAGGGGGCACGATGACCATCGTCAGCCGGGAAAGGGGGACGAAGAGCAGGTCCATTCTCGCCACGCTCGCTGTCGCCCTGCTCGCCCTTGCAGGTCCGCTGCCACCAGCCGATGCCGGGCCGGCCGAAAAGGCAGAGGCCGCGGCCCCGGCCGGTTTCGATCACCTGCTGAAGGAGGCGAACCTTCAGCTGGCCATCCCCGCGAACTGGCGCGAGCTTCCGCCACCGCCCAACGGCGTGTTCGATTTCGATCGCGCCTGGGCGAGCCCGGACGGGCATTTCGAGATCCGCATCGCCGTGCGGCCCATCGCCCGCATGGTCATCGACTACGAGGATCCGCACAGTGCAGCGCCGGATCCCGACGACATCCATCCCCTCCTCTTCACGGCCCTGATTGGCCAGTTCGCCCGTCAGGGCGAGATGCCCGCGCGCGAGCTGTCACGCCATGCGGCCCGAAAGGCGTTCAATGCCGACTGGGCGGCGCTGGCTGCCTTCGGCACCGATCCGGCGCTCGACACCCGCCATCCGGAGGCCCTGCTGCTGGGCCTGCACAAGAGCCACATTGCCGATGTCTACCTCCTCGTCCTCTATGACGATCCTTCCCGCGCCCGCGAGAACCTGAAAAGGATCCTCGGCATGGTCCGCTTTCGCACGGCCACGCCGCTCCCGGTGCTGAAACGCCAGGAGGAGAAGGCCCGCCAGGCCCGCGATGCCTGGATGCGCGAGATGAAGGACGCCGGTGCAGAGAAGCAGTGCATCCCCCCGCTCAATGCCCGTGCGACGAAACGGACGACGGATGACCTTGACCAGATTCCGGAGAACTGATTCGCGAATTGCTCCTTTGCTGCCGATGCGGGTTCTCCCGAACCACGCGCTGTTCATTCCCCGCAAGGCGAGCCTCCGGCCGCCGTATTCTCTGGGCAGTTTCCCCCATGTGGAATGTCGCAATGGAAAGTTGCGGTCGGCCCGTTCTCGTGCCTAGCCTGCAAGGGCCAACGGGCGTGGGAAAAGAGAGAGCAATCCCGGAAAAAAGGGGGAACGGAGCCATGAAACATCCGCATGACGTGAAGGTCACCCGTCTGCAGCGCAGGATTCGCGCACGCGTTCTCGGTGTGCTCTGTCTGCCGCTGTCCCTGATCGCTGCCATGCCGGCCCTGGCCGGCTGGACGCTGGATCCCCAGGCCTCCAGCCTGCATTTCGTCTCCATCAAGAAGGGCACGGTAGGCGAGGTGCATCGCTTCCGCGAGCTGGCCGGCACCATGGAGGATGACGGCCGGGCAAGGGTGGAGATCGTGCTCGATTCCGTGGATACGCGCGTGCCCATTCGCGACGAGCGCATGCGCAAGCTGCTCTTCGAGACGGAGAAATTTCCTCGTGCCGTGGCCACGGCCACCGTCGATCCGCAGATGCTCAAGGACTTGAGGCCCGGCCGGCGCATCCGCCATGCCCTGTCCCTGAAGCTCGAGCTCCATGGCCGCTCCGGGAGTTTCACCGTGCCGGTCACGGTCGTGGGGCTAAAGAACGGCGCCGTGATGGTCACGGCCACGCGGCCCGTGATCGTCAACGCCGCGGCTTTTGGCCTTGAGAAGGGCGTGGAGGCCCTGCGCCAGGTGGTCAATCTGCCCAGCATTGCCGGTGCCGTTCCTGTCACCTTCGAGCTGGTCTTTGTGCCGGCAACGGGCAAGTAGCCTTTACACACCGGACCACTCCTGAATCACTTTCTCGGACAGGCAGAAAAGAAGCCGGTGGAACAGTCACATCCACCGGCTTCATGAATCTGCATGCGAGCATGGGACCAGTCCGGCGTGCCATTCGGCAGTTCCGGCAGCCTCGGTCAGCACACCGTGCAGCCCTTCTTGCGCAGGGCCGCCACCTCGCGGTTGAGGCGTTCGAAGCCAAGGGCGCCGGGCACCAGCTTGTCGCCGATCACGAAGGCCGGCGTGCCGCGAATGCCCAGCGCATCGGCCAGCGCCAGATTGGTTTGCAGGGCCTGTTTCACGTCCTCCGATTCGGCATCCTTCTTCAGTTTCTCCACGTCCAGCCCCACGCGCCTGGCCAGGGCCAGGGCCACCTCGCCGTTCACCCGGCCCTTGTGTTTCAGCAGGGCCACGTGCAGGTCCCAGTATTTGTCCATGCCCTGCTTGCGGGCGGCGAGTGCATACTTGGCCGCCTCCATGGAATCGGGCCCGAGGATTGGAAACTCCTTGATCACGATCTTCAGGTCCTTGTTGGCCTCGCGCAGTTTCTGCACGTCCTCCAGCGAGCGGCGACAGAAGCCGCAGTTGTAGTCCATGAACTCCACCATGGCGATCGGCCCCTCGGGATTGCCGATCACCAGATCATGCGGCGAGTGATAGAAGGCCGCCGCATGGGCGGCGACCACGGCCTTCTCGCGCTGGGCCTGCTGCGCCTTCTGACGCTTTTCCAGCACCGCTACCATGTCGTTGAGGATCTCCGGGTTTTTCAGCAGCCACTCGCGCACGATCTGCTCGATTTCCTTGCGCTGCTCGGGCGAAAAGCTGCCCGCCGCGACCGGTGCGACGCTGCCGGCAGCCACGGCCAGTGCCGCCAGGCCCGCCATGAGAGAGACACGAATTTTCTGCTTTGAAGCCATGATCATCCCTTTCTCCGCCATTTGCCGTCCGCAGGGCCAATCTCGCCTCCGCAACCTGCACTGCCGAAATCCGCTGGCGGCCCGATCAGGAGGCCGCTGCTGCTCCACCGCTGGAGGATGGGGACATTATCGGCCACGCCGTCCCCTGGCCATCTTCAAAATGTCGTTAGCCCGCATCCACGCCGGTGTGCCCTTCTTCAGCCGCTTCATGGCGCCTTTCGCCTTCAGCACCGCCAGCTGCCGGTCGCCACTGCGGATGGCCGCCTCCGCCGTCTCCAGCTCGGCCAGTCCCGTGTGGCCGAGCATGGCATGGGCCCGTGCCATCAGCCGGTGGATGAAGGGCCATTGTCCCTCCTGGGGCAGGGCCTTGCGCAGGTTGGCCAGGGCTGCCTTCGCACCGGCCCTGGTGTTCTGCGCCAGCTGTGCCTGGGCCAGCAGCATGCGGATCAGCCCCTGCCGGGGCGCCAGCTGCACGGCTTTCTTCAGTGCCGGAATGGCCTCGCGCACCCGCCCGTTCTCCAGCAGGGCCTGGCCTTTCAGTTCCCAGAAATAGGGATAGCGCGGCCGCTCGCGGATGAGACTCTCGATCAGCGGCAACGCAGTGCGCAAGTCACCGGTGCGAAAGGCGGCAATGGCCCGCGCATAGCGCGCCGGCAGCGAGTTGTCCGTGCGCGGATAGCGTCGATACACGCCTCGCGCCCCTTGCGTGAAACCGATGAGCTTGGCCTGCACCAGCTGGTGCCGCTCCACGAGCCAGGGCGGATCCTTGCGGTTGTAGTAGGGGCTCTTGCGCACCAGCCGCTCCAGGGCCCGGATGCGCTGCATGGGCATGGGATGGGTCATCACGTAGGGGTCGGCATGGCGCAGAGTGGCCATGTATTTGCTGGCCAGGCGCCTGAACATGTCGATCATGCCCTTGCCGGACTGCTGGGTGCGTTCCAGATAACGGGCCGCCGCCTGGTCCGCCGCTGATTCCTGCGTGCGCGCATAGGCCAGGAACTGCCGCTGCAGCATGGATTGCGAGCCCAGCATGACGGCGCGCCCGGTGGTGGACACATCCCGGCTGCCGGCCACGGCCCCGCCCGCCATGGCCCCCAGCGCCACCAGCTGGCTGATGATGGCCAGCGTGCTGAGGCGACTCATCTCGATGCCCATGCGCGCCAGATGCCCGCCGGCGATGTGTCCGGTCTCGTGTGCCAGCACGCCGATCACCTCGTTGGGTGTCCTGGCCTGCAGCAGCAGACCGGTGTTCACGAAGATGCGCTGCCCGTCGGCCACGAAGGCGTTGATGCGGTTGTCATCGATGATGTGAATGCGCACCGCCCGCGGGTTGAGCCCCGCCGCCCGGAAGATGGGCACGGCATAGATCCGCAGCAGGTCCTCGATCTCCGCATCGCGGATCAGCGGCAGCCCGCGGCTGCGCCCGCGCGCCTCCGCCAGGGGCGCCAGTACCGGCATCACCACGAAGGAAAGTGCCGCCATCAGGAGCATCAGCAGGGACGAGAGCGCATGAAGGGGATGGGCTGCCCTGCACCCTGGTCGGATGTGCCGGATATCATGTGCCTGCATCGTTGCCGGCTCCTTCGGTCTTTTCGGGTCATCCCGCCGCCTCAGGCGAAATGGAGGGCCGGATGACCTCTCCTGGTCCCTGTATCTGACCGCCCCTCTCGCCGGGTCGAACCTCCCTGTGCCGACCTCCCGGTCAGGAATGACCGGCCGCCTGTGTTGCAGATGTAGCACGAAGCCGTCCCTCGCCCAGCTCCTATCAGGCGCAAAGTCGCCCTTTTCATGGCAGAATGCGGCCGGATTCGCACAAGAGGGGGTGGCAGGAGACGCCGCCCTCTGCTAGCGCTGGGAACAGGAACAGGGAAACCACCGGGGCCAGGGCATGACACACGATTCGGAAACCTCCGTTGCCTCCACCGTCTGTGCCGACAGCGGAAATGCAGGCGCCACCGCGGCAGCGCAGGGCGGGTCGGTGCCGGCTCCCTCCCGCCGGGCATGCCAGGTAGCGCCGTTCATCGTCATGGATGTGTTGCGCGAGGCTGGCGAGATGGAGGCGGCCGGCGAGGACATCATCCACATGGAGGTGGGCCAGCCCTTCGGTCCGGCTCCGGCCGCCGTGCGCGCGGCCGCGGCCCGCGCCGTGGCGGAACAGGATCTGGGCTACACCGAGGCCCGCGGCATCCGCCCCCTGCGCGAGCGCATCGCCCGCCACTACGAGGAGCACTACGGCGTCGCCGTGGATCCGGATCGTGTTTTTGTCACCACCGGTTCCTCCGGGGCTTTCACCATCGCCTTCCTCGCCGCCTTCGACGCCGGTGACCGCGTGGGCCTGGCCAATCCCGGCTATCCCGCCTATCGCAACATCTTCCACGCCCTGAACATCGAGCCGGAGTTGCTGCCCGCCGGCCCCGCCAGCGGCTGGGCCCCCGATCCTGCCGAGGTGGCCCGGCGCATGGGGCAGGGCATGCGCGGCCTGCTCGTCGCCTCGCCCGCCAATCCCACTGGGGCCATGCTCGGTGAGGCACGCCTGCGCGAGCTTGTGCGCATCGTCGAGGAAGCGGGAGGCTGGTTCATCTCCGACGAGATCTATCACCGCCTGGACTATGACGAGCCGGCACAGACGGCACTGGCCGTTTCCGACCGCGCCATCGTCATCAATTCCTTCAGCAAGTATTACGGCATGACCGGCTGGCGCATCGGCTGGATGGTCGTGCCCGAGCCCCTGCTGCGCGCCTGCGAGGTGCTGGCCCAGAACATGTTCATCAACGCGCCTTCCGTCTCCCAGGCCGCGGCCCTGGCCGCCTTTGACGCCACCACGGAGCTGGAGGAACGCAAGGCCGTCTATGCCGAGAATCGCCGCTTTCTCCTCGAGGCCCTGCCGGCCATTGGCTTTGTCGATCTCAGCCCCGCCGATGGCGCCTTTTATGTTTATTGCGACGTGGCGCACCTGACCGGTGACAGCGTCGATTTCGCCCGCCGCATGTTGCACGAGACCAGGGTGGCCGCCACCCCGGGGCCGGATTTCGACCCCCTGGAAGGTCGCCGCTGGCTGCGCTTCTCCTACTGTGCCAACCACGAGGACATCCGTCGGGCCATCGACCGCCTGGCCCCCTGGCTCGCCCGGATCCGCGAGACATGAGCGACGCAAGCGACTGCGCCGCGAAAGACCGGCCACCCCGCCACCG
>Ga0256833_1002281_pt1 | contig 13627 bp, 9 predicted proteins | sample 356284metaG_FD_190535 | JGI IMG/M metagenome (GOLD analysis project Ga0256833, IMG submission 190535) | Hydrothermal vent microbial communities from Mid Atlantic Ridge, Atlantic Ocean - 356-284 | ecosystem: Environmental > Aquatic > Marine > Hydrothermal vents | place: Atlantic Ocean: Mid...
TAACTCTCATAGATGCCAACTACCAAAACATAGAAACTAAAACCTTCAAAACAAATGAGTATGGTAGTTTTAGCGGTAGTTTTATTATCCCGCAACAAATATTACCCGGACAAATGCTAATCAACAGCCGATTTGGAAGTATTACAATACAAGTAGAAGAATACAAACGTCCTACTTTTGAAGTAAAAATATTTCAACCGCAAAAGCAATACATTGTAAATCAATTAGTTGAAGTACAAGGAGAAGCACAAAACTACTCTGGCGTTAAACTCAGCAATGCAACTGTCCGTTATCAAATAAAACGTATTAAAAGAAGATTTTGCTGGGATTGGTGGAACTTTGACAACCAAAGCGAAGAGGTTATAATCAAAGAGGCAACAACTACAACAGACAAATACGGCAAATTCTCTATAAAATTTGAAGCAATACCCGACCTCTCTGAAAAAAAAGACCCTGACACTTATTTTGACTACATAATAACCGCAGATGTCACAGATATAAACGGTGAAACACAAAGCACCTCAAAAACTATCAGCATAGGATACTATGCTTTTTCAATAAATACAAATCTACCAGAATACATTGATAAACAAGAATTTACAACAAAATACGACACCCTTAAACTGGAAGCACTAACTCCTAATCATCAAAAAGTTAATGCAACAGGAGAAATTCAACTCTGGTCTTTAAGGGCACCTAAAACGGCACTAAAAGAAAAATATTGGAATTACCCAGATTTGCCAATATACACACAAGAGCAATGGTATAAAATTATTCCCGGCACAGAATACAAAAACGAAAGCAATTTTCATAACTGGAAACCTGACAAAAAAATTTGGGCAAAAAATTTTAACACAGAAAAAAATAATGATTTAAACATTCAAAACTTTAAAAACCTTCCCTCTGGTGCATATAAATTAGTCATAAAAACACAAGACAAATTCGGCAACAAAATAGAAAAACAACATTATTTTGTCATTTATGACAAAAACAGCAATAAACTACCCTATCCCACTGACGGCTGGGCAATTCAACTGACTGAAACAGCAGAAGTAGGCGACATCGCTGAATTCTCAATAGGGGCATATTCTCATACAAGAGTTATTATGCAAATAATCCTCAACGATACAATTATCCAAAACAAAGTTTTTACCCTCAACAACAATAAAACACTTATAAAAATACCTGTCAAAGAGAAATACCGCGGCAATTTCAAAGTTATTTTCACGCACATTACACGCAATAGAGTATATAACTATCAATACACCGTAAATGTGCCTTATACCAGCAAACAACTGAATTTTGAATTTGCAACATTCCGAGATAAACTTAAACCAGGACAACAAGAAGAATGGAAAATTATTATCAAAGACAAAAAAGGAGACCCGCAACTGGCTGAACTGCTGACAACTATGTACGACGCCTCGCTGGACGCTTTTGTCCCTAACGTCTGGAACGCCTCTTTTTATAAAACTAATCCTTTGAATATCAATATTGTACCACACCAATTTAACTCCTACGACCTAAACTCTTATTCAACATATCAAACAAAATATTATTCTTACAAAAACTGGGAATTACCAGAACTCTATTGGTATGGGATTAACTTTTATTACAATCCATACAAAAGAAAATACAAAAAAGGACGTTTAACAACTCTCAGCGAGGAAAATATGCCAGTAATGGAAAATCAAGAGCCTATTTTGTCCAAAGATATCCCAGAAAACGTTGAAGAGATAGAAGTACGCAAAGACTTTTCAGAAAATGCTTTCTTTTATCCACAGCTACGAACAAACGAAAATGGCGAACTTGTTATAAGTTTCAAAATGCCAGAGAGCTTAACCAGATGGCATTTTATGGGATTTGCTCACACAAAAGACCTAAAATACGGTCTCTTTGAAAAATTCATAACTACCCAGAAAGAACTTTCTATTATGCCCAATGTCCCGCGTTTTTTCAGGCAGGGAGACACTCTATTTTTCAGTGCTAAAATTTCTAACCTAACAGATAAAACTCTAAAAGGAAACGTAAAAATAGAATTCTACGACCAAATAACTGGCAAAAAAATAAACATTCTAACGTCCAAGCAATCTGAAACTCAAAAATTCGCTGTTGAAAAACAAGAAAGTATCCCTATCAGATGGGAAATAGCAATTCCTGAAAACGCACAACTGATAACTTATAAAATAATAGCAAAAGCAGGTAATTTCTCCGACGGCGAACAAAAAACTATTCCCGTACTCAGCAATAGAATGCTTATCACTGAAACAATGCCCCTGGCAGTAGGTCCTAATCAGACCAAAAACTTTACAATGCAAAAACTCCTAAACGCTCAACACTCTAAAACACTGAAAAACTACCGATTAACTCTGGAATACACTTCAAATCCTGCTTGGTATGCAATAGAAGCACTCCCATACCTCATTGAATATCCTTACGAATGCAACGAACAGACTTTTTCGCGTATCTATGCAAACACATTAGCCGCATATATCCTTAACTCATCGCCAAAGATTAAAGACGTTTTCAATACTTGGGCTAAATATCAACCTTCGGCTTTAAATTCAAATTTGCAAAAAAATCAAGAACTAAAAAACATTATACTTACTGAAACGCCTTGGGTAATGGACGCAAAAGACCAAACTCAGCAGATGCACAACCTCGCTATTTTATTTGACCAAAACAAAATCAACGACGAGAATAACAGAGCAATACAAAAACTTGAAAAAGAACAAGCCTGGGACGGTGGCTGGGCTTGGTTCCCAGGAATGGAAGAAAACTGGTTTGTCACTCAATACATTGCACAAGGTATCGGACATTTGAAAAAAATTAACGTAATTTCAGATAATGATAAACTTTTCAAAATGGGACAAAAAGCTATAGAATACACCGACAAAAAAATGTTTGAACGATACACATATATAAAAGACCTATACAAAAAGAAAAAACTTGAAAAATATCTACCAAGTCCACTGATTATCAATTATTTATACACACGAACTTTTTACAAGAAACCTCTACAAAATAAATACGCCGAAGCATACACTTTCTTTTACAATCAACTGAAAAAATACTGGACACAATATTCAATATATGAGCAGGCACTACTGGCTTTGACATTTTACAGAAACAACGACACTGATTTAGCAAAACTGATTATCGCCTCACTCAAAGAACGTGCTTTATACAACGACGAATTAGGTATGTATTGGAAAGAAAATACTTACGGCTACTACTGGTATCAGAACCCTATACAAACCCAAGCTACAATGATTGAAGCATTCTATGAGATAGAAAAAGACACTCAAAGCGTGGACAGTATGAAAATATGGCTACTGAAAAACAAGCAAACTAATAACTGGGAAACTACAATAGCTACGGCACAAGCAGTTTATTCGCTACTGCTAACAGGTAGCAAAAACTTGCTCCAAAATAATCAAATTGTGCCTGTAAAACTCGGAGATACACTAATAGACCCCGCTCAAAATCCCCAAATACAAACACTTGCAGGTTCAGGATACTACAAAGTATCTTTCGACGCCCAACAGATAAAACCTCAAATGGCAAATATCACTGTCAATAACAAAAACAACATTACAACTTGGGGAGCTATATATTGGCAATACTTTGAAAATCTGGATAAAATAACACAAGCACAATCACCTCTGCAAATAAAAAAACAACTATACAAAAAAATCACAACTGACAGAGGCGACAAACTAATACCTATCAAAGAAGGAGACCAGATAAACATCGGCGACGAAATTGTTGTCAGGCTGGAAATACGAACAGATAGAGATATGGAATACGTCCACCTGAAAGATATGCGAGCCTCTGGATTTGAGCCAGTAGATGTCATCTCGCAATACAAGAGACAGAGCGGAATAGCTTATTACCAGACCACAAAAGACGCTTCTACAAACTTCTTTTTTGACTACTTGCCCAAAGGCACTTACGTTATTGAATATTCTTTGCGTGCTACTGTTGCTGGAAATTTCTCAAACGGAATCTCAACACTTCAATGTATGTATGCACCTGAATTTGCAAGCCATAGCAAAGGTATTAGAGTAAAAATTAAATGATTTTTTGGGCGTGCCCCTCGCCTTCGGCTCGGGTCGGGTGCTTCGCTTATATTCGGCTCTGGCTCGCAGGTGGCACTATCTCGCTCGGCTCGGTAAGGCAGGACGGTTGCAGGCTGACGCCTGTCAGCACGCCTGCCTAAACCTCGCCTCGCTTGGCGGTGCGTGGGGCTTCGCTAACCGCTCAGCCTCCGCCCGCCAAGTGCCACACGTCTGCTCGCCAGCGCCTCATACCGCTGCGCCCCCTCACGCAACAAAACTAACATCCTCGCAACTCTTTTCAGCTTTGAAGCGTAAAACTATTTCAGGACAAAAGCTTCTCTATCAGCCCTAAAATAAACTACGTCCCATCAATTATTTCTCAGAAAAATACATCAAAAAAAATTATTATAATTGCCATTTTTAATAAAAAAATATTATTTTTGCGGAAAAGTTAAAATCATGATAAACATTACAGAAAAAATCCAAAAACTACGTAAAGCCAAAGGTTGGTCAGTAGCTCGGCTTGCTCGTGAAGCAAATATCCCCACAGTAAGCTTACGAGCAATGCTATCCAGAAAAGACCCTAACAGATGGAATGTCAGCACATTGGAAAAATTAGCAAAAGCATTAGATGTAAGCGTTTCATATCTAACTATGGACGACGAAAATAAAAAACCTCTACTAACTGCCGAACAAAAAGAAGAACTATTTAAAAAATTTAACGAAGTTTTAAATCAATTTTTCAAAATAGAAGGTAGCACCTTTACAGAAAAAGAAAAAAAACAACAGAATGACTAATAAACTACTCGCCCTATTTATACTCACTTCGTTTATTGCCAATGCACAACTAAATATAGACTCCTTAAACCAAAATAATGCGTTTAAAGTTGGTGAAAAACTTATCTATACTGTAAAATATGGACTTATTAAAGGAGGAGAAGCCTCTTTAACCTTAGACCTATACAAATCCCCCGGAGATAATTATTACTATCATGCAAAAGCCATAGCTTATACAACAGGCTTGGCAGCAGCGATAGCAACAATATACGATATATACGAAAGCTACTTTGATCTACAAAGTGGCCTACCCTCTCATGCTATCCGAAATATACGGGAAAACCATTACATATATTACAATGAAGTATTTTTTTTTCAAGATAGTGGCTTTGTATATAGCGTAAACAAAGGCAAAATAAAAACCCCTAAGCATATCCTTGATATTCTATCTGCATTTTACTTTGCAAGACGATTTTTATTTCACAAAACACTAAAAAAAAACCAAATAATTTACCTCCCTACTTATTTCGAAGATAGACTTTATCCTTTAAAAATAAAATTCAAAAAAAAAGAAACTATAAGAACTAAATTCGGAAAAATAAAATGCCTAAAATTCGTACCTGTTATTGAAGTAGATAATCCCTTTAAAAAAGAAGATGACCTTAGAATCTGGTTCTCAGACGATGGTAATTATATTCCAGTAAAAATACGTATGAAATCAAAAATAGGCGTGTTTAAAGCTGACCTGATAAGTTTTTCAGACCTGAAAAATCCTTTGGGAATAAAGCACAAATAAACAAATATCTGATAATGAAATACTTATACAGTATATATTTCTGGATCATTGGCTCCTTACTGTTCCTAATAATTTTACTCTTTACAATAACCATTGGCTGGATAATAAAAAAAGAAACTCTCTACAAAATCATTTCAAAATATTTCCGCTTTATTTTCAAAGCAATGTTGATAAAAGTTGAAACAATTTACGAAAAACCAATAGATATAAACAAAGCATACATCTTTATGCCTAACCACATAAGTTTCATAGACGTTCTATTAGCCGGTGCATATATACCTGTCTATGTAAACGCAATTGAAGCACATACACATTTTAAGTGGTTCTTATATGGGTGGGCTATTAAACGATTCGGACAAATTCCAATAGACAGAACTAAACCTCGTAGCTCATGGAAAAGCTTCCAAATAGCTATTGAAAGACTAAAACAAGGCAGATCCATTATTGTTTTTCCTGAGGGACACAGATCCGGAGATGGACATCTACAACCATTTAAAAAAATTCCTTTTAAATTTGCAAAAGAAGCAGACGCAGACTTAATACCAATGGCTTTTATAGGAGTAGAAAAACTTAGAAAACATAAAATCTGGGTAAAACCACACCCAATTAGAATAGTCTTCGCAGAACCAATTACAAATCAAGAAATTAAAAAACTTTCAGTAGAAGAACTTCACAATAAAGTAAGAGAAAAAATAACTCAAATGCTAAATAAATATGGATTTAAAAAATAACATCATTATCAGAGAGTACAAAAGCCAAGACTACCCACAAATAATAAAATTATGGAAAGAAACCGGACTTGGAGACCCTCAAAGAGGAGATAATCAGGAAGTTATAGAAAAAACACTCTCCAAAGGTGCTAAATTCATAGTAATAGAATATAAACCAAATGCACAAATAATCGGTACAGCATGGCTAACAACAGACTTCCGACGTATATATCTACATCATTTCGGTATAGCAAAAGAATTCCAAGGACAAGGACTGGCAAATCTGCTTATGAAAAAATGTACAGAATACATAAAAAATATGGGATTACAAGTAAAATTAGAAGTACACAAAACAAATATAAAAGCTATAAACTTATACAAAAAATGGGGATTTAAAACACTGGGAGACTATTTCGTTATGATAGTCAGAGACGTAAAAAATGTTTTTAAATAGAAAAAAATAAAAACAATTTATTTTAATAATCAAAATTTTATTATCTTTGCAGTCCGTAAATCACAATAAAGTCTAATCTAATAAATAAAAAATTATGAGTCAAGAAGAAAAAAAACTTATTGAAAAACAAATGCAGCAAGAACAGCTTGAAAATCCTGAACAACAAGCTGAAAAACAGGTAGTTGAACAACAAAGTGAAAAAGTAATTTCTGCGGAACAACTCCGCGAAGACGCTTTAAAAGAAAGCGAAAAAAGCCATCTAAATCAATCTACCTTAGACTTTAACTGGGACTTAGTCAGCCAAAAATCCGACGACTACGACCAAGAAACAAAAAAACAATTAAGCGAACTGTATCAAAAAACACTACAAACCATTGAACAAAAGGAACTGATAAAAGGTAAAATCGTACACATCGGAGAAAAAGAAGTAGTAGTAAACATTGGCTATAAATCCGAAGGAGTTATACCCAGAAACGAATTTCCTAAGGACCAAGAACTTAAAGTGGGCGACGAAGTACTGGTATATGTAGAAAAACTTGAAGACGAAACCGGGCAACTTGTACTTTCTCATAAAAGAGCCCGTCTAATGGACGCCTGGAACAGAATAAACGAAGCACTAAAAAATAACGAAATAGTTCAAGGTACTGTAAAAGCAAGGACAAGAGGCGGATTGATAGTAGATCTATGGGGAATAGAAACATTCTTACCCGGCTCACAAGTAGATATACAGCCAGTTAAAGACTTTCAGGCACTTGTAGGCAAAACTATGGATCTTAAAGTTGTTAAAATAAACCCTGAATATAGAAATGTCGTTGTATCACATAAAGCTATTCTGGAAGAAGAAGTGGAAAAACAAAAAGAAGAGATACTTAAAAAACTGGAAGTAGGACAAGTTGTGGAAGGAACTGTTAAAAATATAACCTCATACGGAGTATTTATGGATCTGGGAGGTATTGACGGACTTATACACATCACAGATCTCTCTTGGGGACGTATAAATCACCCGGAAGAAATAGTACAGCTCGGACAAAAACTTAAAGTTGTGATTCTTAGCGCAGATATGGAGAAAAAACGCGTAGCTCTCGGACTAAAACAACTGCAACCACAACCTTGGGAACAACTCGATCCAAACTTAAAAGTAGGCGATGTCGTTGAAGGTAAAGTCGTTGTCGTTACAGATTATGGTGCTTTTGTTGAAATTATCCCAGGTGTTGAAGGACTTATACACGTATCAGAAATGAGCTGGTCAAGCCATCTACGTAGTGCACAAGAATTTGTAAAAGTTGGTGATATAGTTAAAGCAAAAATCTTAACCTTAGATAGAGAAAATCGTAAAATGTCCCTGAGTATTAAACAACTTAAACCAGATCCATGGCAAGATATTGAAAAGAAATACCCAGTCGGCTCTAAACATAAAGCAAAAGTATTGAGCTTCACTAATTTCGGACTATATGTTGAACTGGAAGAAGGTATAGATGGCTTCATTCATATACACGACCTATCTTGGACAAAAAAGATAAATCACCCATCAGAGTTTACAAAAATAGGTGAAGAATTAGATGTCGTAGTTCTGGAAATTGATAAAGAAAACAGAAGATTAACTCTCGGACATAAACAACTGGAAGAAAATCCTTGGGATACATACGAAACAATATTCTATAAAGACTCTATCCATGACGGAACAGTAGCAAAAGTATTTGATAAAGGAGCAATAATCCTACTTCCTTATGGAGTAGAAGCTTTTGCCTCTAAAAATCATCTGCTAAAAGAAAATGGAGAATATGCAAAACAAGACGAAAAGCTTAAATTCAAAGTTATTGAATTCTCCAAAGCCGCTAAAAGAATAGTTGTCTCTCATACAAAAATATGGCAAGATCAAGAACAAAAAGCAGCAGAAGCTTATAGAAAATCCTCTAAACCATCCGGAGCTAAACTCGCTGACGTTACTGATTTGAACGAACTTAAAAAATTACTTGCTGAGGGAGAAAAAAGAAAAAATAAAAAATAATATCTAACAGCGGATATTGCGGCGTTGCCGCAATATCCCTTTATTTAAACCTAATAAAAATTCAGTTCTATGAGCAATAAATACTTTGAAATACAAAAAAAAGATTTTTATACTCTTATCACTATTTTAGCCGATAAATTAGATTTTCATATCGCACCTACATTAAAATCTGAATTAGTACTTATTGCTGGAAATGGCGAAAAATACATAATAATAGACCTCGCAAATGTTAAATACTGCGATTCCGCTGGACTTACAACGATTTTAGTAGCTCAAAGACTTACAAAAAATGCAAAAGGTATGCTTGTAATAGCAAACTTGCAAAAACCAGTCGAAAGACTCATTAACATATCTCAGTTAACTAATATCTTTAATATTGCCGATTCTTTGGAAGAAGCAGAAGCTATGCTCAAATTACATATCAATAAAAAACAAAGTTGAAAAACGAATTTTCAATAACTATATTAGGGAGCAGCGCTGCTTTACCTTCCTTTGAAAACTTTTCATCGGCACAAGTTATCAAAGCTGATAATGAGCTATTCCTTGTAGATGCAGGGGAAGGTGTACAAATTCAACTTAGAAGATTTAAAATAAAATATTTTGCCATTGAGAACATATTTATATCTCATTTGCATGGAGACCATTTCTTTGGATTATTAGGACTGCTTTCATCATATAACCTCTTGCATAGAACATCGCCTCTACATATATATGCTCCTGAACAACTCCCTTCTTTATTAAATCCTATTCTAAATGGCGCTTTTAATGGAGGACTTAATTACCCGATTTTTTTCCATTCTTTAAAACAAGGTACAAATAAAATATATGAAAGTGCAAAAATATCAATCTATTCTTTTGAACTAAAACACAGCATTCCCGTATGGGGTTTTCTATTTGAAGAAAAAAAATCTAAGTATAAAATAAAAAAAGATGTGCTATCCAATTATAACCTTACAATTGAACAAATTAGAGCTCTAACTCATGGCGAAGATATTTATGTCAATGGAAAAATAATAAAAAACTCAGTTTTTACTTTACCTCCACCACCTCCACGCAAATATGCTTACATAACCGATACAATTTTCTATCCTGAAATTATCCCTATTATAAAAAATGTATCATTATTATATCATGAAGCTACTTTTTTATCCCAAGACGCAGAAATAGCCTCAAAAACAATGCATTCCACAGCTGAACAGGCAGCAAAAATCGCAAAAATGGCAAATGTAAAAACTCTTCTTTTAGGACATTTTTCAGATAGATATAGCCAAAAGCAGCTTTTTTTCAACGAAGCAAAAAAAATTTTTAATAATGTTCTAATTGCCTCAGATGGTATGAAATTATTTATAGACTAACTACTCAAACACTCTTTTCAATACATATAATGATTTAAGAGGCATAAAATTCTCAATATGATAAGAATAAAATTTCAAAATGCTATCCAATAAATTTCTGCGTTCTGTAATAGAACAAGAAAAAGAGGCTAAATCCGAAAAATCAGACGAAAGCAATTTGTTAAATAATTCAGAATCAGCTTTATTGTAGGAAAAAACACTGTAATCTGCCATAAATTTACCTTCTTTATAATTAAAAAATGGATAAGATGACGAAAAATTATTTTCCGGATAAAAACCTAAAAATTTCGTCAATTTTACTAAAAAAAGCAAATGAAAATATTGAGTGCCTTTATCATTTAAATCAAAAAATTCAAAAGAATTAACTAAAAAAGAATACAATTTTTCATCCACATAATGCTCAAAAATAACTTTGTCGAGAATTTCAGCTAATAAAAAAGCAATAGCAGTTTTTTTAACAGAATAAGGGATAGTTGTATAAGGCTTTTGTAAAGCTATTTCATGAATTCTGTGAATGTTAAAATTAGTACGATATTTAAAAGTTATATTTAGCAAATATAAAGGCTGTAAAATTTTTATTTTAGCCAAAGATTTTTTACTATTTCCAAAGTATAACATAAAACTAAGCTTCCCGAATTTACGAGTAAAAATCGTAAGTATCCGAACATTGTCTTGATATTTTATCTGCTTTAAAAAAATTCCAGAGGTAGTTTCCACGAAAGTAAGATTTATACAAAGATAAAATTATTTTCCAAAGGAAAGGCAAACAGTGACCTGGCTGGGATTCGAACCCAGGACACCCGGCTTAAAAGGCCGGTGCTCTACCTGCTGAGCTACCAGGTCTTAAAAGAACTGTGACCTGACTGGGATTCGAACCCAGGACACCCGGCTTAAAAGGCCGGTGCTCTACCTGCTGAGCTATCAGGTCATAATTAGCACGGCAAAGGTAAAAAAATTTTTTCTAAAAAAACAAATATTAAAAATAAAAAATTATCTAATTCATTCATAATCAAGTTATCGTATTTTAATAAAGCTTTTTCTAATAATCTGATTATCTTTTTTAATTGTCAAAAAATAAATACCGTCAGCTAACTGAGAAACATCAAGACCTTCACTACTTATATTACCCTCGTATAATTTACGCCCGGAAATACTATAAATAGCTACCGAAGCTATCCCATTTACAGCAGAAACATACAACCTATCCACAACAGGATTAGGATATACATATAGAGGCTGTTTATTTATTTTTTCCGTATTTAAAGCCACATCCCCAAATATCGGTCGTATCATCAAAGCACCTGAATATGACGACGCCTGCCAATAACCATAAATATTGTAAAACTTAATCCTACTAACTTCCGCATTCATATCAAGACCGACATTCATAAATAAGTCAGAAGTCTTTTGCCAACCAACATAAAAAGTATCACTAACAACTAAATCTGTATCAATAGTAAATGTCTGAAAATTATTTAAATTCTCGTGATCAATCTCACAGCCCTGTTTGCGATAAATAATATTTGCTGGCGTCCCACTCTGGGGATCATTATTCCAAACAACTAAGGTAAAATAATATGGCTGATATAAATTATCTTGATAGGTCTTATTAAAATAAATTCTAACAGCACGCAAATAGTCAGATTTATAGGTATAAAACTTCTGAGCTACATAAGCAAATTTACTATTATCGCCCACTAAACCATAACCATTTTCAGGGGTCATATCGTCATAAGCATATTGCACATCAATATTTTCAGGCTGAATATGATTATTATTAAACACAGAATCAAAAGCATCCGTACGTATATGCGTTTTTAAATCATAATAAAGAGCATCATAATTTGACACAGGAAAAGAAAAATTCAAATAATCTGCGTCAACATGTGCATTACCACTGGGGGGAAGTATATATGAACCAAAGTAAAGATACTGGTCTGAAAATAAATTATTTTTCTCATGCCAAATAAAGTAAAGACTATCTATGGAACGCAGCGTATTATCATTATTACGCAAAAAAATCTTTACATTCAAATTGATATCAGAAGCAGCATATTTATAATGACTATAAGGTATCGCTCTATAATTATCAAACTTAAAATCTACTGGATATTGTAGTGCAATATCACGAATAATCGTGTCAGAAGGCGATCTATTAGCAGCGAGACGGACATAATCTATAAACCAAAAATCACAATGTGCAGAATGAGGTACAGAAGCCCGACCATAAAAACGAAATCTAAAACCTCTCTGTAAAAAAGCAGTATCCATAATAGGTATTATAACCTGCTGAAAATGAATATTTGACAACTTGCTACCAACTCCCGGAGTAGCCCAAACAGTAAACCATTTTTTTTGCTTAGGTGCATAAAATTGCAAAACCAAAGAATCTGATATCTCAGGAGGATCAAGTAAACCTTGTGCTTCATAAAAAAAACTTAAATACACATTATCAGCAGGCACATAATCCAAATCTATTGGCTTAGATGTTAAAATATCTGCAATATGACTTATACCATAAGAACCTGAATAATAATTGCCTGCACTGTCCATATTATCAAACACTGCAAAACCTATGGAAGGTGGCGAAATGGCTTGTGTATTACCAACATACACGCCGTTAGTCTCCCAAAGATTAGTATTTACATTCGGATAAGTCTTGGAAAAATCGTCAACAAACGGTAATTCCAGAGTATCTGTGTTTTTATTTGCCTTGTAATGTATTTGTTTGCCTGTAAAAATAATTTTCTCTTGTGCATTAACTACTTGAAAAACAATAAGATATATAAACAAATATAAAAAACGCCTCATATTAAATTTTTAACAATAAACATATAACTTTTAACTTTACAAAGATACGTTTTATTATTGTGTTTTATTATGTGAACGAATTTTTTTTTTGACTGGGGCTTAGAAAATAACTAACTAACATATTATAAACTTTCTCAAATCTAAGTAATTTATTAACAAAAGATAAAAACTTTTTTAATTGAATAAAAATAGCCAATTTTAACACCGCAAAAAAAATAAAAATATGAAACCACAAGACTACATTGCTCGTGAGGAAAAATACGGAGCCCACAACTATCACCCATTACCAGTAGTCCTTGAAAAAGGCGAAGGCGTCTATCTCTGGGACGTAGAAGGAAAACGCTATTATGATTTTCTTTCTGCATATTCGGCTGTAAATCAAGGACATAGACACCCTAAAATCATTGCCGCACTAAAAGAACAAGCCGATAAACTAACTCTCACTTCCCGAGCATTTTACAATAATGTTCTGGGAGAATTTGAAGAATTTGCTACAAAATTATTCGGCTATGACAAACTTCTGCCAATGAATACCGGCGCCGAAGCCGTAGAAACAGCACTAAAACTGGCGCGTAAATGGGCTTACAAAGTCAAAGGAATACCTGAAAACAAAGCCAAAATCATTACTTGCGAAAACAATTTTCACGGACGAACG
>Ga0256833_1002282_pt1 | contig 13623 bp, 8 predicted proteins | sample 356284metaG_FD_190535 | JGI IMG/M metagenome (GOLD analysis project Ga0256833, IMG submission 190535) | Hydrothermal vent microbial communities from Mid Atlantic Ridge, Atlantic Ocean - 356-284 | ecosystem: Environmental > Aquatic > Marine > Hydrothermal vents | place: Atlantic Ocean: Mid...
AGGGGTACACACAGGGGGACAAGGAGGTCCTTTCGGACAGGATACGGGAGATTATCAACAGGGTTATTCCCCTTTACAAAAACCTTACTGGCAGGGGGCTTTCTGTGTCTTTTACTCCATATAATCATCCGATTTTGCCCTTAATTCAATCAACAACAGTTGCACGGGAATCCAATCCTTCATGTGATATGCCGGAAGTGGTGTTCTCGTCGCCCGAAGATGTTGAAAAACAAATAAGGATGGGTAAAGAGATAGTGGAGAAATATTTTGGACCGGTCAGAGGTTCATGGCCTGCTGAGGGTGGTGTTTCCAGCCAGGTGGTTAAAAAGTATAAGAAGCAAGGTGTTGAATGGATAGCGACCGATGAGGAGATTCTCCACCGATCACTTAAAAAAAGAAGGGAAAGCAGTCTTTTTGCAGGAATACATGCTTACAGGGGATACATCCACCATGGAGTTAAAATTTATTTTCGTGACCATGTTCTATCGGACCTCATCGGTTTCGTGTATTCCAGATGGGATCCTAATGATGCAGTTGATGACTTTTTAAAAAGGCTGTCAGAGATAGAGAGAATTTCCCCTGATGCCATCGTATCCATTATCCTTGACGGGGAAAACCCCTGGGAGTACTATCCCGACGGAGGGGTGGAGTTTCTATCCTTACTCGTTGATGAAGTTGGAAAGAGGTTTGAAATTAGTGTGTTTGACGAACTGGACGCATCTGAAGAACTCGATTATCTTCATCCAGGTTCCTGGATTGACGGAAACTTCAATACATGGATATGCGATCACGAGAAAAACATTGCCTGGGTGTATCTTTCGAGGGTAAAGAGTCAGGTTTACCACGAGATTCGATCCAGACCGGATGCGGAGAAGGAGTGGCTCAAGTCCGAGGCGTCCGACTGGTTCTGGTGGCTTGGTGAGGATCATCCTTCCATCTATGCCCGTGAATTTGACAGGATTTTTAGAGAGCATTTAAAGAGAGTTTACGAAGCCCTTGACCTTGTCCCACCAGAATTTCTTGATATTCCTATAAAAGTGGGTGAATCAGAAGGTGAGGTTATCCCTCCCTGGCGCTATTCAACTCCAGAAATTGATGGTAAGATTACCACTTATTACGAGTGGTTGGGAGCAGGGGAGATCAGACCTTACAGGGTGACCATGGGATTATCGAGTGACCCTGTGAAGAGGATCATGTACATCTTTGACGATAAAAATCTCTATCTTCTCGTTGACTTCGGGGAGGAGAGGGCAGAGGAGATCTTAAAAAGTTTTATGGTTGAAATTGAAATTTCAGGTGGTGAGGGGAATAAAATACTCAGGATAGACGAAAAAGAGGGAAGTGGGAAGCTTTACAGCTGGAAGGCAAGGAGTAAACTGGAGATAGCAATAAATAGAAAAGTCCTGGATGGGACGGAAACTCCGGCGATAAGGATGAGACTCTATAAAAATGGTAAGGTACAATTTACATATCCTGACGAAGGGTACTACATTCTCAGATCTACCAGATTCGATCCCGATGCAGTTTACTGGTGAGATCTTACAAGTTTTTCCGCTTCGTTGAGGATTTTTAACACCTTAAGTCCTTCTCTTCCATCCGTGTAAGGAGGTACGCCGGTGAGTATTGCCTTTGCAAATGCAAGGAGTTCCTCTTTCAGAGGTTCTTTTTTCTCTATGGGTATCGGCTTTCTTTCCGCTTTCTCGGCTACCGGTATTTTCCCCTCTATCCACTTGATTTTATGGGGATAGAGGAAAAGTTTCTCCTCGGTGAGATCATCGAAAAGTAGCATGGCTTCACTTCCAACGACCACGAGTTTTTGCTCCTTAAATGGATGGAGCCAGCTGACGAAGATGTGACCACGGATATTGTTTCTGAATTCGAAATTCATAAGGGTGACATCAAATATGTCAGGAGTGATGTAGGATCCACCGGTTGAGTTGATCTTCCTTGGCTCTTCTCCCACCAGGTTAAGAATGACAGATACATCGTGAGGGGCAAAACTCCAGATGATGTTTTCTTCTGTTCTCAGTTTACCTATGTTGAGCCTGTTTGAGTAAATGTAATAGATTCTGCCGATTTCTCCCTTTGATATTATCTCTTTCATCTTGATAACGGCGGGATGGTAGTTCAGTATGTGTCCAACCATGAGAATTTTGTTTGAACTTTCGGCAAGTTTTATAAGATCTTCGGCCTCTTCCACCTTGAGGGCAAGGGGTTTTTCCACGAAGACATGTTTTCCCGCTTCGAGTGCACTTTTTGCCACCTCGTAATGGGTTACGGCTGGAGTGGCTATGCAGACGCCCGTGGTTTCTGGGTCATCAAGTATTTTATCAATAGAGTCCACGAAGTTTACCGACTGGTACCTGGCCTTCAGTTCCTCACGCCTCTCTCTGCTCGCATCGTAAACAAACCTGATAAATCCCAGTTCGTGTAGGTTTCGTAAAATATTTTTCCCCCAGTATCCTGCTCCGATGAGACTTATCCTTCTCTTCAGTTCGTCCATTTTCAAGCTCCTTTTTGTTGTCGGTATATTATACGGCAGGAAAGGGGGTTAACAGATTCGAGGGAGTTTTTCTGATGTAGGTTTATAAAGGATCCGTTCGGCACCGTACGGATTTTCTATGGTTACTACACCCGGGTGAGCTTCCGTTATGATTCCTATCACGGAAGCTTCTTTTCCATGGGGATGTTTTTTCAGGATGTTGATGGCCTTTTCTGCCTGTGATTCAGGCAAAATAACGATCATTTTCCCTTCATTTGCAACCTCAAGGGGGTCAATTCCAAGTAGCTCACTCAGTCCTCTGACTTCATCTTTAAGCGGGATGGAATTTTCAAATATCTTTATGCCAAAACTCATGTTTTCAACGATTTCGTTCAATGTCTGAGCGAGGCCACCTCGTGTTGGATCTCTCATGAATTTCACATCGACCTGGTCGAGGAGGGGTTTAATGAGGCCCCAAAGGGGTTTTGTGTCGCTTTTAATGCTGGAGGACAGGTTAAGGCGGTGGGCGAGCACGGCGAAGCCGTGCTCGCCCACCGCCCCCGTAACTATCACAACATCACCGGCTCTTATACCCTCCCTCCCCGGCAACTCTCTGTAAACCCTTCCAATACCCGTTGTATTTATAAATATCCCCGGATTTCCCGGATCCCTGGCCTCAACCACCTTCGTGTCCGCAGTTAACAACTCCATGTTAAGCCTTTCCAGATGATCTGACATCGTTCTCAATACTTCCTCAAGGTCCTGCGTATCAAACCCTTCTTCAAGAACAAATCCTGCGGTCAGGAAAAGAGGCTCTGCCCCCATTGACACAAGATCATTAACAGTCCCCGCAACTGCCAGATCTCCAATGTTTCCTCCCGGAAAGAATACAGGATTAACCACAAAAGTGTCAGTTGAAATTACAAAACCCCCTCCGAAATTGGCTCCGTCATCCATTTTACGGATTTCTTTACCGTTAAAATACCGAAGGAAGTGCCTCTTTATAAGCTCATCTGTTTTCCTTCCGCCACTTCCGTGCTCAAGGGTTATTCTCATGGTATAAGATTGTTCCATGCAAAAGGAATGGTCAAGAAAAAGAGGTTGTCATCCCCCTTTGTCCCCCTTCTGGAGAAGGGGGATCATGGTCTCCCAAAATCCTCCCGGTGGAGTAGGATACCTCTCCCAAAATCCCCCCTGGAGAAAGGGGTTCCTCCTCTCCCAAAGTCCCCCTTGGTGAAGGGGGATTGTCGTCTCCCAAAGTCCCCCTTGGTGAAGGGGGATACAGGGGGATTGAAAATTTAAGCAGCACACATCCCCCCCTGGCCCCATTCTTGCGAAAGGGATTAGCCCCTCAAAAATTCTCCTTTAAGATTTCGAGCACTCTCCTTTCACATATTGAATTTCCAGGATTTCCACTTAATACTTAAATCTATGATTCTTCTGGCCATTTTAATAAGTATCCAGGTTAGAGTAGTTTTGCCTCCGGGCGGTAGTTATCAGATTGATCCTGAATCAGAGATTGAAATTACAAATTACGACGAAAACTACATCCCACCCCGTATTTTATCCAGAGTACCTGAGAACCTGAGGTGGCGATTAAACTGGGTTATTTCCCGTGCCTCTCAGGTTGTTCCAGAAAGTGTTGGTGGATTTTCTGTAAAAGACTTCAATGACGATGGAATTCCTGATGTTGCACTCGAAATCGGTGAAAGTTCAGTTGTTTATTTCGGCCCTGACTTCTTAAACTTTTCACCTTTTGGATCTGGTCTATCGAAAAGGAGGCAAAAACTTAAATATAACGGGATTACCCGGATATTTTTTCTGAAGAATGACAAAATTCTTGAGAGGTACGAATTATCAGGTATTTTCTACCCAGACACAACACGGGATAAAATCTTTAATTTCACTTTGCCACTTGCTCCCTATCCCGCCATCATCTCAAGTTCACTCCTTTTAGTATCAACTCTGGATGGCTTTTTCCTCCTAAAAAAGAGAGGATCCTGGGATTCTATCAGGATTTCAAACAGGAAATACATGAGACTTCAGAGAATGAACGGTGTACCCGTCTTCGTCTCCACGGATGGTAACCTTTACAAAGTAAAGGATAACGGACTTATAAAAGTTGATTCTGTGGGAAACAGGATTTACTTTAACAACAGATGGGTGGAGCCTGAAAGTTTACCTGTAAAAATAGATAGTTTTTCTTCTGTTATCACAGGTGATATAAACGGAGATAAGGTGGACGATATACTGGTTGGCAGAATCAACGGGTTTATAAAAGTTTATACATCTCCTAACTTCGATACTCTTATAACTCTGAAGGTAGGGGAGCATCCGGCACTTGACCTTTTTGATTTTGATGGTGATGGACTTCTTGACATCCTGGCCGGTGACATAGACGGTAATCTAACTTTCTTCAGGAATACGGGTACCGTGACAGAACCTTACTTTCTTGAGGCGGGAAGCTGGGAATTTTCACCAACCTATAGCATAAAAAAACCTGTGGACTATTACGATCATTACATTCCCGTAGAGAGGAATTTTCGGATAATAAAGAGGTCACTTATGGACACGCTTATAAAATTCCTCTCAGGGGTAAAAGATCCCTACTTTGACGAAGTGGTTTACATGGTTGCTCATACTCCGCCCGGAGTATTGCGTGCCATGGCCAGGATGGGGAACCTCGACATCTTTGAAAATAGCGCAAAAAGTGTTTACACGCTGGCTGATTCGCTTCCTTATGTGAAGATAAAGGAGCTCAAGAGTGGTCTTACAACACTTGTTTACGACGATACCTTTCAGCTTCCCCCTGGATACTATTACCTTTTCGTGGTGCATCCACGGATTTTGTTTGAGATACCTGCGAGAATAGATGCCTCTTTCTGGGACAGGCCGCCCGAATATTATGGAATCAGTGAAGATGAATGGCTAAAAAAGGAAGTGGAAATTTATAGTAAAGACGGAGTTTTCTGGCGGGATTACTTTTCGGGTATCCAGGAAATCAGAGAGAAGATGAAGGAGGCAAAGAGTGAGAGAGAGGCAGTTTTGACACTTCACAGATGGCTTTCGTGGTCATACGAGGGGAATTTCATGAGGTTTGGATACAAAACCCAGGATATCCAGCCCATGGTTATTTTCAAAAAGCGGTACGGGTCCTGTGGAGAGCAGTCCATACTGCTGGCGGCATTTGCAAGGACATTTTTAATCCCGATTTATGTGGTCATGGACAGGGGGGAGGATCATCAGTGGAATGAATTCTGGGAGAAGGGTCTCTGGCATCACTGGGATCTCAATTTTAAAGCGGAAAAAGCAATAGATCATCCCATGACTTCTGCCGAAGGAATGGGAGCTCCGAGGAATCCCAAGACCGTTTCCGCAGTAATTGCCTGGCATCCGGACGACGATTTTCATGTCGTTACAAGGAGGTACACGGATGTTGCCCGTGTAAAAATAAAAATCCTTGACAGTAAAGGAAATCCTGTGGAAGGAGCCCTCGTTGTACCCAGAAGCCACTGGAACCACCGGAATTCAGTATCTATTTGGGGATACACAGACCACATGGGTGAAGTTAGCTTTGATCTCGGATATGAACCCCTCGGTTACACCATCGATGTAATCTCAACTGCAGGAATGACCGGGATAAATAACTTCTTCGTTAATGAAGGTAAGAGTTATGAATTTACCATAAAAACACCGGGTATTACATCCATAACAGGTGGCCATGCGGACTCTTCAATTTTCCTGCCCATTAACTTTGTAACCGGCAAACCATACAGAATTAGAAGCAGGTATTTGAGAGAAGAGATAAGGTACACGGGAGCAGGTAAAACCCTTGTGGTTTACAGAGGCGGTAGAGCGATAGTTATCAAAAAAGGTAAGAAGATTAAGATCCTGAACCCCTCTCCTGACCATTACAGGATCGTGAAGTATGACATAGATACAGATCCTGTTTTGTCAATAATGTCCGGGAAGATAAAGATCAGACCCGGTGAACCTCTGTCTTTCAAAGTAAGCGTCTTTCCATTCCATTACTTTAAGAAATTCTTTTTGATAACAGGTGACACAACTTTTGAAGTCTTTCCTGAGAAGGTTAAAGGGAACATATACAGTATAAAAGTTCCATTTTCCAGAATCTACCCCGGTGATGTAGATGTACAGCTTCAGGGGATTGGATACGACGGGAGTGTATTGACCTCCCATGTGACGGTTGAGGTTGAACGAAGGAGGAATCTTGAGGGACTTGTCTTTCAGGATGAGTGTACGAGTGAACACCCTTCAGGCTCTTTCGTTTACGGCCCATTTTTCGTTAAAGATAGCATACCGTTTTTGTACTTTAAAGTGACATCAGATGCCCCTGGAGCGGATATAGACATGTTCCTGTTTTACGACAAAAATGGAAATGGCAGGATTGACGATATGAAGGAACTTGTGAAGAAATCCACGACTCCTCTTTCAACGGAAAGGATATTTCTACCTTATCCAGTTAGGGGAAGATACTGGCTGTATATTCAGGGATGCACGATCCCGAATCCACCCGCAAGGTTTGAGCTTCAAACATCTTTTGAACTTGACAGCTCTGGAGTAGTTATTTTTCCCTGAAAAACTTTTTCCACACCGCCAGGGATTCGACCTTTTCAAGATTGAGTGAAAATTCAACAATTTTTTCTCTCGTGTCAGAGGAGAGGACTTTCTCGGTCAGAGAATTGAATTTTTCAATAAGTTCTCTGTCACTTAGAGGATTTTCAGGATCACCTTTTGGAAACATTGACCTCGATTCCACCACTATGCCCTTATCGAGAATAAACACCACTCTTGATGCCCACTTAAAAGGGTAGAGTACTGTGTATTCGTGATCTTCAAGAACCTCAATTTTGTCCATTAATTTTTGCAGTTCCGGATCCCTCAGATTTTCATCTGTAAATATTTCCGGGGTGATTTGACCTCTTAAAAGTAAGTAAGAGACGGTGAACTGAAGCGAAAACTTTGCCTGGTAAGGATTGACTGGATGTGGCTTATCCACCAGGACTTTTGAGTCCCTGTAAGTAAAAATCTTAATCTTTTGAATTTTCTCCGGGTTAATGGTTTTGTAAACCTTTGAGACTGCGTCAAGAGCTGGATGTGTATGTCTGCAGGAGGCAAAGAACTTGATGGATGTTTCGTTTATTTTGAAGCCATTACCGAGATTTTCTGTTATTTTTGAAATGTCGGGTTCTGAGGACGATGCCCTGATAAAACCTTTCTCCCCTTCGAGAATGGTTTTTGCCCCTGTGAATCCTTTTCTGGCAAGAATAGCTGAGAGAGATCCGTTGAAGGCTGCTTTTGCCGTGTGGAGCTGTTTGGAATAAGCACCGTGTTTCAAAAATTCCCATACACCTGCCGCCTGAGTTCCTGCATTACCAAAGGAGTCGATCATCTGTTCAGTTGAACACCTGAATAAGTGACAGAGAGCAGCAGCGGCGCCGAATGTCCCTGCTGTGGCAGTAGTATGAAAAAATTTATAGTGTGCAGGTCCCAGAGCCTCGCCAACCCTTATTCCGGCTTCATAACCTGCAACGATGGCAGTGATCACTTCTTTTCCACCTATTCCGATGTCTTCAGCAAATGCCACAACGGGTGAAATTATTGGAGATCCGGGATGTAGTATGGATGCCCTGTGGAGATCGTCCATTTCTACCACATGAGAGGAGGCTGCGTTAAGCATCCCGGCCCAGATGGGATGAAATTTATCGTTGTTTTGAAAAACAGTTGAATTGCCTGAATTCCCAATACCTTTGACAATTTCGTAAAGGATTTTCACAGGCTTTGAGTCAATTCCAGCTATGGCAGAACCCACCCAGTCCAGAAAAAGTCTTTTCGTGTATTCCACCGTCCCCTTATCCAGCACACCATAATCCAGTTTTGAAAGGTATTCAGATAAAATTCTTGTCTCTTCCATGTCAAAAATATTAAACCTGTAAAGATGTTCCATCCAGTGTTGGTGATAGTAATTGATCTCATAATTTCATACATGACTTCCCGGATCCTCTTTTTGAAGAAGTGGGATTTTTCTCCAAAATTCTCCTATGGCAAAATGAGGATCAAGGGGGATTCTCGAAGCCCCCTGGTAATAGGAGGACTATTCAAACACCCTCGATGAATTACTTGCATAAGTATACGGTGTTTTTTATAATTTTGAAGCTCGCTCTCCTTTAAAACCGGCCTTTAAATCAGTCCCCGGAGATTTCGTTATGAAAAAGGTTGAACTTGTAAGGTATATTGAAAAACTGTCAGCCATTAAACTTACCTCCGACGAGGAGGAAAAATTTTCCAGGTATTTTGAAAGAGTTATTGATTATTTCAAAGTACTCAACGAGATGGAACTTGGCGAGGTAGAGCCCGTATTCTCTGCTCTACCAATGAAAAATGTCACCAGAGAGGACAGAGCCGTTTCAAGGGACCCAGAAAAGATTGTGAAAAACGCACCGAAGTCTGAAGAAAATTACTTCAAGGTGCCGAAAACGATATGAAATTAGAAGATTTCAGCATCTTTGAGCTCTCATATCTCCTGAAAAAAAGGCAGATCAGAGCAGTCGAGATCGTGGAGCGTTATCTTAGTATAATAGAGGAGAAAAACTCCAAGCTTAACGCCTTTATATCAGTGAATGAAAGAGCGTTGGAAGAGGCAAAGAGGGTTGATGAGTCAATCTCCCGTGGTGAGGCGATACCCCCATATGCGGGAATCCCCATTGCTGTAAAGGACAATATAAACATTAAGGGAATGGAGACCACATGCGCCTCAGAAATCCTGAAAGGGTATATTGCGACCTACGACGCCACAGCAGTTAGGAAACTGAGAGAGAAGGGATTTATTTTCATTGGTAAAACCAATATGGACGAGTTTGCAATGGGATCAAGCACTGAGTTTTCGAGTTTCGGACCCTCTCGGAATCCCCATGATCCTGAAAGGGTTGCAGGTGGCAGTAGTGGAGGATCTGCCGTAGCGGTTGCCTCCGGCATGGCACAGGCAGCCCTTGGTTCTGATACCGGTGGGTCTATAAGACTTCCTGCCTCTTTCTGTGGAGTTTATGGCCTTAAGCCAACTTATGGAAGGGTCTCAAGGTATGGGCTCGTCGCTTATGCCTCTTCTCTTGACCAAATAGGTCCAATTGCAAGGAATGTAGAAGATATTGCCATTTTACTTTCGGTAATCTCAGGCTGGGATGAAAATGACTCCACCACATCAACCATGCCCGTCTCTGACTTCTTTGAGTACATTTTCGAAAACCGTGACAGGGAAACTTACAGAATAGCTCTGCCTGAGGAATACTGGGGTGAAGGCCTGTCCATCGAAGTACGCAAGGTACTTGAAGAATTTCTCGGATTTCTGAAAATGAATCTTTTTAAAATAGAAAAAGTTTCACTTCCCCACACGAAGTATGCGATACCATCTTACTACATAATCGCAATGGCAGAAGCAAGTTCAAATCTGGGAAGGTTTGACGGCGTAAGATATGGTCGTAGAGTGGAAGGCAGGACATTTCGTGAAATGATCGAAAATACGAGGGGCGAATTCTTTGGTGAAGAGGTAAAGAGACGCGTCCTCCTCGGGACTTTTGTACTATCAGCAGGTTACTATGAGGATTATTACCTGAAGGCACAGAAGGCAAGAACTCTCATAATCAACGATTTTAAAAATATTTTCAGAGAGTACGATTTTGTGCTCGCCCCGACATCTCCCACTTTACCCTTCAGAATCGGTGAAAAAATAGATGACCCTCTTAAAATGTATCTTTCGGATATTTACACAGTATCACCGAATCTTGCAGGGTTACCCGCTCTAAACATACCTGTGGGTTTCAGTAACGGTCTCCCGGTTGGGATCCAGCTCATTGGAAACTACTTCAGTGAAAACAGAATGTTAAAATTTGCCTATTTCGTGGAAAAGGAGTACAGTGGATGATGGATGTCGTTATTGGTCTTGAGGTCCATGTCCAGCTTAAAACGAAATCCAAAATATTCTGTTCCTGCCCGGCTGATTACACAAAAGACATCCCACCAAATACCCACATTTGTGAGGTATGCACGGGTCAGCCCGGCTCTTTACCGGTTTTTAACAAAAAAGTTCTGGAATATGGCGTTCTTCTGTCTCTCGCTACGGAGTCAAGAATAAGTAAATTAATAAGATTTGAGAGAAAAAACTATTTTTACCCTGACCTTCCAAAGTCTTATCAGATTTCACAGTACAGGGCACCTCTTTCTTACGGAGGATTTATTGAACTTAAAAGTGGCAAAAGGATAAGACTCCAGAGGATTCACATGGAAGAGGATGCAGGGAAACTCGTTCATGTAGCAGGCGAAACTTTTATTGACTTCAACCGTGCAGGTGTCCCTCTGCTTGAGATCGTGACAGAACCAGACATTTCCTCACCAGACGAGGCAGTAGAGTTCCTCACCCTTCTCAGGGAAACCGTGAGGTATCTTGGAATTTCTGATGGGGACATGGAGGAGGGTTCTTTAAGATGCGATGCAAATATTTCTTTAAAACCTGAAGGTGAAGACAGGCTGGGGACCAAAGTGGAGATCAAGAACATAAACTCTTTCAAGTTTGTTAAAAGGGCACTTGAGTTTGAAATTAAAAGGCAAACAGAGGTTTTAAAGTCAGGTGGTAGAGTTATTCAGGAAACGAGGTTATTTAATGAGGCAAAAGGCACAACTGAGAGTATGAGAACGAAAGAGGAGGCCCACGATTATCGTTATTTCCCCGATCCTGATCTTGTTCCTATCGAAATTTCGCAGGAACTTATTGACAGGGTAAGCGAAGATCTGGTTGAGCTACCATTGCAAAAATACTGGAGATTCAGGAAAGAATATGGGCTAAATGACGAGCGTGCAAGCATTTTGAAATCAGATTATTACATGGCAGAATTCTTTGAGAGAACGGTAAAGTTTGTCGGAAACCCGGAAAAAGTTGCCAACTGGATGACTGTAGAAATCACGGGAATTTTAAGGAATGTAGGAAAAGAGCTGAAAGAAACCCCTTTGACACCTGAAAATTTTTCGTCTCTTTTAAAACTTCTTTTTGAGGGGAAAATCTCCCGTCCGGCTGCCAAGTCTGTTTTGAAAAGAGCCCTTGAGATAGGGGAAGATCCGATACAGCTTATTGAGAATGAGGGTCTTTTACAGTCCAGAGGGGATCTTTCCCCACTTATAGAAGAGATTTTGAGGTCTCACGCAGATCAGGTGAAAGATTACTGTAATGGCAGAAAAAAGATTATCTCATTTTTTATCGGTCAGGCAATGAAAATAACCAGGGGAAAGGCAGATCCTGTTGAGTTAAAGAAAATTTTTGAGGAGAAGCTGAAGGATGCCTGCAAGGGTCTGGATTGAAGACCTATGGAACTATGTCGGTAAAGAGGTTGTTGTGAGAGGCTGGATTCACAGACTCAGGATCCTTGGAGGTATAAATTTTGCCCTTGTAAGGGACAGGAGTGGAGTTGTTCAGGTGGTGGATGAGAAGAAACTGCTTTCCGATTTCAGACATGAAAATGTTGTCGAGATAAACGGTGAGGTGATCGAGGAGAAGCGGGCTCCTGGAGGTATTGAGATCCGGCTGAAAGGTGTGAAGCTTCTTGGTGAGGTTTATTATGAGAGCCACCTGCCAGTACAGATTTACTCTGACAGAAGCGTGAGCCGACTAAAGCTGGAAACCCTTTTAAAATACAGAGTTCTGACACTGAGAAATCCACGGCAGAGGGCGATTTTTAAGGTGTTAAACACTGTGGTGGATGCCTTTAGAGAATACCTGAAAAATCTGAAGTTTACTGAAATTCACACTTCAAAGATTGTCGCATCGGCCACAGAAGGTGGCGCAGAGCTGTTCAAAATCGATTACTTCGGTAAAAAGGCTTTTCTTGCACAGTCTCCTCAGTTTTATAAACAGATTATGGTCGGAGTGTTTGAGAGGGTTTTCGAGGTGGGATATGTTTATCGAGCCGAAAAACACGATACGCCGAGACACTTGAACGAGTATCTTAGCCTTGATGTGGAGATAGGGTTTATCTCCGGTCTCGAAGATCTCCTTGAGCTGGAGACCGGGCTTTTGAAGCATATTTTTAAGAAAGTAAGGGAAGAGAACGAGGAAGAGCTGAAACTCTTTAATGCTCAGGTACCAGACATTGAGGAGATTCCCCGTCTTACCATAAAAGAAGTTACTGGGATTTTGAAAAGAGAATTTGGAAAACCAATAATTGGCCTCGATCTCGATACCGAAGGTGAAAGACTTATAACCGATTATGTACGCAAAAGATGGGGATCCGAGCTTGTCTTTGTCACTCATTACCCCTTGAGCAAACGGCCAATGTACACTTATCCGGATCCCTCAAATTCGGAACTCTCTTTGAGTTTTGATCTCATATTTCGTGGACTTGAAATCACCACAGGGGGACAGAGAATACACGATTACAGGATGCTCGTTGAAAAGATTGAGGAAAGGGGACTCAACCCCGATGATTTTTCTTATTATCTTGACGCCTTCAAATTTGGAATGCCTCCCCACGGTGGATTTGCTATCGGAGCGGAAAGACTCGTATCGAAAATTTTGAATCTGCCCAACATTAGGATGGCTTCGCTCTTTCCGAGGGACAGACACCACCTTTGTCCCTGAGTCCTTTTACGCCAGGGGTAATTCATAAGAGAATACGAGGTGTATACCCTTATCTTTTATGTACTTTCTTATTTTCAACGGTGCCTGATAGGCAACCAATACCAGAAACTTTTCACCCGTAATATATCTGTCCAGCATTTTTACATAATTTAAAAACTTGTCAACATCCCGCTTTCTCATCTGGGACTTACATTCTCCAATGATTGTCACCCTTTTCCCGTCCACCTCTGCTTTGCCGAAAATATTAAGCTCTATCTCTTTGCCGTCAGGTGTTTCAAGTACATCCCTCCTTAACGGTTCGACAATTTCCATGTTAAATCTCTCTTTTAAAATCGCCGGCAAACCTTTGATAGCTCTGTCTTCCAGCACATACCCGAATGCGTTGGAAAGGCCACCAAGATGCTGCCTCGTTTTTTGATGCTCTCCAATTAACTTCTCAAGCCGTTGTTCAGTTTTTTTCTGAGCTTCAGCGAGTTCTTCGACTTTTTGGGTGAGACTG
>Ga0256833_1002283_pt1 | contig 13620 bp, 13 predicted proteins | sample 356284metaG_FD_190535 | JGI IMG/M metagenome (GOLD analysis project Ga0256833, IMG submission 190535) | Hydrothermal vent microbial communities from Mid Atlantic Ridge, Atlantic Ocean - 356-284 | ecosystem: Environmental > Aquatic > Marine > Hydrothermal vents | place: Atlantic Ocean: Mid...
CACAGAAGATAAAAGACGTTTCAGAGTTTGTGGACGAGGTTATGAGGTATGATGCAGCCCGCGCCCAGCAGGACTTTGAGACAAAAGATGAGGCCATAAGGGCTATAAAGGCGGTATTTCATGTGATAAAGAGTCACATCTCAGACGGTGAGGCCCAGGATGTTGAGGCAGAGCTTCCAAAACGGTTAAAAGAGCTGTGGGAAGATGCATAATGGATCGGCTCCATTAGGCTTTAATACAGAATGGGTAGTAAAAGTTCTGCTTGGGAGAGTTCTTTTGGCACATTCATTTAGAAAGAGTAGGAATTGGGAAGAGTGGCCCTATTTTTGCTAAAATCTATTTCGCACTATATCATTAAATGAAAAGGTCTTCATTACTTAAGGATTGTGGGGTCCAGAGAGATGAGAAAGAGGTCCTTGTTTTTAATAAAGTTGATGGTCTTTTCTTTTTTTTCGTTTATGACACCAGTGGGACAAAATTCAATATTTGCAGCCGATCCTCCAAGCCCTCCCAAAATGGTGGCAGTGACACGGCTTGTGGTGAAGGACAAAGCCAATCCCAAGCTCAACTACAGGGCAAGGCTTGGTTTTGATTATAAAAAGCATAGATATTTTGTGAAAGATATGCACTTGGAGTATCCGGTGCATAAGGGGATAGTTGCTACGGTTTTCTGGGTCGGCGAGGAGGCTGGCCCTTCAAATGGTAACATATCAAATGTGGCAAGCGCCTGGGATGAAAAGTGGCTTGACCATTTTGGGGGGAGTGGATGAGCCTACCAAAAGGAAGGGTTTCTTCCCAAAGGGTTTCATTCCAAAGGAGAATCCATTCTATGTGGCTCTTCCCTGTAATGATCTCAATGACCAGGGTGTGAGAAAAGATGGAGTCCTTGGGCGAATCTACTGGGGGGAAAAGTTTAAGGATGCTGACCCGGAAAAGTCCATCTTGAAGGACAGGTGGGTCAGGATAAGGGCAAACGGGCGTGACGTATATGCCCAGTGGGAGGACGCCGGCCCCTTTGGTGAAGACGACTGGAATTATGTTTTTGGAAGTGACACTCCTTCAAACAAGAAGAACGATTCTGCCGGCATTGATGTGTCTCCTGCAGTTAGAGACTATCTTGGTCTTACAGGCCTTGACAAGGTTGAATGGCAGTTCGTTGAATATGAAGACGTACCAGCTGGCCCTTGGCTTTACATCAAAACCGGATCAGGGCCAAGGTGGTATCATCCATCAACCACGTCAAGTTTCTATTGGCAGTTACAGGGAAAGGTGTCCAAAGACCATCCATTTGAGATTTTTGACATCGACCTTTTCGACAACTCAAAAGAAACCGTAGCCTTTCTGAAGGGAGAAGGAAAGCACGTCATCTGCTACTTTTCTGCTGGCTCAAGCGAGTCATGGCGGCCAGATTTTGAAAAGTTTTTGCAAAAGGAGCTTGGTAAGCCCCTGGATGGTTGGCCAGATGAAAGGTGGCTTGACATTCGTTCAGAAAATGTTCGAAATATCATGTTAAAAAGGCTCGATCTTGCCAAGGAGAAGGGGTGTGATGGGGTTGAGCCAGACAACGTTGACGGGTTTCTTAATGATACAGGCTTTCCCCTCACCTATGAAGATCAGCTTTCTTTTAATAGATTTATTGCCAAGGAGGCACATAGAAGGGGCCTTGCCGTATTTTTGAAAAACGATCTTGAGCAATCAAGGGATCTTGTTCGCTCATTCGATGCCTTGCTTCTTGAAGAGTGTATGGAAAATGATGAATGTGATCTTGCTGGGGCGTTTATTGACAGTTTAAAGCCTGTTTTTGATGTGGAATATGATAAGGATGTGGCAAGTAATGACCAAAAAAGGGACACGTTTTGCAAAAGGGCCAAAAAACTTGGCATACACCTTATTTTCATGACCCAGGATCTTGATGGTTCCTTTTTAAAGACCTGTCAGTAAGTATCTGGTTTATTTCAAAGTATTTGACCTTTACGAAAATCTAAGCCAAAGGCAGGGGTGCCACGCTCAGGTGGGGCAGTGTGAGGGTTTGAAATCGTTACTGTGTGTGGAGTCAAGATGCAGTCACAGTGGATTGCGGCAACAAGTTCAACGAACAAATATGTTGAAAACACAGGCTTAGAGGGGCTATCTTACTGATCTTTGGTTAGACTTGTTCATTTTGGGGGAGGCAGGCCTTGGATAGAGATTTGAGAAGTTGTGTGCATCCAGAAGGCAGGTTTGTTTTCGGGGTGCACCGACCCACCTATCATGTCATAAACAATCGTTTAACAAAGAGGATCGAAGAGCTTGGGCAGACCAGGGAGGGAAAGTCCGTCATAAATGAGCCAAACTTTCCAGACGGTGATCTTGAGGTGACATCTGCCCAGCACATCTATGAGATACCAAATGCCTTTCCCTTTTGGGGTACGACCTACATCCTTGGAGACGTGGCAGCAAGGGCTGCCCTTTTGGACAAGCCCGTTTCCCTGGCTCCAAAGGGAAAGACGGATTTTGCTTCCTGGGACGAGTTCCACAAGCTTTGTCTTGAGAAGATACCAAGGCCAGTGCTTATTGCAGTTGCCCAAAGCTGCCGAGACCCTGAGATTTTATCAAGGCTTCTTCCTCTTTCGGCAGAATTTGTCTTGGATCAAGATGGCACTATCCGGGGGCTGCGATACCAGAAGGCCGATAACGGCCAACCGGTTCCATGTATAAAGGATCATGATCTTTTTGAGACCCTTGGAAACAATCCCTCACTGCCTGATGAACTCAAACAGGTGATGCTTCTTAGGCCAGGTGTCCAGGGCAGAAGCCCAATCGTCGGGGAATACGTAGACAAGGACAGGTGTCACATCTGGGAGTATCTTAGGGCAAATAGCTACATCGCCTGGGGACACTATGCGGCAAACATGGCAGAGGATTCCATAAGGTATTCAGTGGCAGAGCTTGATCTTTCTGATATGACTGGTCTGCGACATCTATATTACCAGCGCATATTTACATCCCTTGCCTCAGAGCTTGGCATCCTGGGTCATGGCCGCAGACTTCTTACAAAGGACGAACTTGAGGAGTTAAGATGCTTAATAAAGACAAGACTTGACAGGCATGGGAAAAACAACCTGCGTTTTAGCGCAACCCTATGGGGCTGGAACTACGGCTACGACTTTAGCCCATCTGGATTCAGGCTTCATGCATCTCACCAGCAGATTCATCAACAGTTTGCCCTTATTCCAGAATCTGTGGAAGGGCAAGGTGCGAAAAACAGCAAGATACCATCCTATGCAGTTGGAGACATGGTTTCCACATTCGCTGAGAAGTTCGAGAAAAGATATGGCAAGGCCTTTTTCACTTCATACATAAATGCCATCTTTTCAAACAGTCGAACTGACGGAAGAGACGACCTTGAACATGATCTTTTGATATTCAGGGATGAAAACGTCATGCTATTTGTTCCAAAGGCGCAAAGGTTTCATGGAGAACTTCAAATAGTGTGCCTTAAAGAGGTAGGAAATATCCTTGAGGCAGACATCTTCGTAAGATCGAGCCTCGATCTTGCCATTTTTCTGGCAGTTCGCATCCTTCACATGTTGGGGGCTCGAATGATTACCACCTTTGAGCTATCAAAGCGTTTCACATCCAGGTTAGACCAGCGTCTCATGTACTGTTTTGTTCCAAGACATCCCCAGTCACCAGGGGCCTTTAGTGAGCATCAGGCACGATGGATAACAGGCCACTTCCCAGAAGACTTTGCAAGAAGCTGCAGAAGCTGTCTTTCAAGGCTCAGGGAAGAGGATTTTTCAGAAAGCTCCAAAAGTAAATGACAGATTTTTGTTGAAAAAATTTTGGTGGTGACTATTGTCTAACCGGCCTTAATGCAATTTTGTTGCAATAACAATTAGACCTTGACTCAGGTGACTGTAATGGCATTTTCTTCTGCTCGTCTAAGATGGCTTTTCCCCTTGCAGGGCGCAGGTGTGATGTCCTTTTTCCTGCCCCTTTTCCTCCTTGTTCTCCCTTTGCCGACCTATGGGGAGATAGAGGTGGCTGTTAGCATCCTTCCTCAAAAATATTTTGTAGAGCAGATTGGCGGGCCGAAGGTCCACGTTACAGTAATGGTGCCTCCTGGAGCAAATCCTGCCACCTATGAGCCAAGGCCAAGGCAGATGGCACTCCTTTCAAGGGCATCACTATATTTTGCAGTCGGAGTCCCCTTTGAGCGTACCTGGTTAAAGAGGTTTGAGGCGGCAAACCCGAATATGAAGGTGGTAAAGACCCAGGAAGGCATAAGGCTATATCCAATATCTGAAAGAAAGACAAGGAAAACCAGCCACAAAAGCCAAATCCTTGATCCTCATGTATGGCTTTCGCCACCCCTTGTTATCCTTCAGGCACGAAACATTACCACTGCACTTTGTTCGTCCTTTCCAGGGCAGTGTAACTATTTTTTGAAAAACTTTGAGGCATTTTGTTCAAAGGTGGTGGATCTGGATGTGAAAATAATGGAAATACTGAGTCAAGGGCGCCACAACGGACAAGGAGTTCAAAGGGCCTTTTTGGTCTTTCATCCATCGTGGGGCTACTTTGCCAGGGCATATGGACTTCGTCAGATAGCGATAGAACAGGAGGGAAAAGAGCCCAAGCCGGCTCAACTTTTAAAGATCATAAGCGTTGTAAAGAAACTTGGTATCAAGGTTGTAATTCTTCAGCCCCAGTTTTCTCCAAAGGCTGCAAGAATAGTCGCAAAGGAGACAGGGGCAATGCTTCTTGTGGCAGACCCTCTTTCGTACAACTGGCCGCAAAGCCTTCTGAAGTTGGCAAAGTGGCTTGGGAAATATTTGTGATGAAGTCCCAAAATACGAATAACCAGCAGCCTCCTGTCATTGAGCTTGAAGATGTATGTTTTTCATTCAATCAGGCCCCTGTATTGGTAGATGTAAATCTTACTGTTAAAAGGGGTGATTTTGTTGCTATCATAGGGCCAAATGGCGGTGGAAAGACCACACTTGTGAAGATAATCCTCGGCCTGTTAAAGCCCCAGAAAGGAACAGTTCGTCTTCTTGGAGGGGCTCCACAAAAGACCTCAAAAAGGGCCGGCTACATGCCCCAGTATGCAACAGGTGAGAAGGATTTTCCAATCAGGGTGATAGACACGGTGCTTCTTGGTCTTATGGGAGTTACCGGATGCGGCCCTTTTTTCAATAGACAGGAGATTGTGAAGGCCGAAAAGGCCCTTGAGCTTGTGGGCATGGAAGGGCTCAAGGGCCAAAGGGTTGGAGACCTTTCCGGAGGCCAGCTTCAGCGCACCCTTCTTGCAAGGGCCCTTGTCAGTGAGCCAGAGATCCTGTTTCTTGATGAGCCAATGGCAAACATAGACGTTGGTGGTCAGGTCAAGCTGTTTGATCTTCTTGGAAAGCTGAATGAAAAGATGACCATTGTCTTTGTGACCCATGATGTGGGGCTTCTTTCTCGTTATGTAAAGTCTGTGGTGTGTGTGAACCAGAATGTATTTTTTCACCCTGGCGCAGAGCTTACCCCGGAGATGGCAACCATGATGATGGGAGAAGAATGCCCAATGGAGTTAATTGCCCACGGAATGCCCCACAGGGTCCTTGGAAGGCATGGAGAAGGCAAGGGGCACAAGCCGATGAGAGATGGAGGCAAACGGTGATCGAGGCCCTTCATTTTCCCTTCATTCAAAATGCCATACTTGCAGGTGTGCTTGCGGCAGTGGCCTGCGGTATCATTGGGAGCCTCGTCGTGGTGAACCGGTCTGTTTTTATGGCAGGCGGCATAGCCCATGCTGCTTACGGAGGCGTTGGCATAGCCTTTTTCTTTGCCCTTCCGCCTCTTCCTTGCATAATCGCCTTTTCCCTTTTTATTGCAATGATAATGGCGGCACTTACTGTCAAAAGACGCGGCCGCATGGATACCATCATAGGGGTGTTGTGGGCAGTAGGCATGGCCACGGGAATAATCCTCATTGATCTTACCCCTGGCTACAATGTGGATCTTATGAGCTTTCTCTTTGGAAGCATTCTTGCGGTTTCTTCCTCGGACGTACATATCATGGCTGGCCTTGTGGTAGTTATTGTTTCGGTTGTCACATGTTTTTACAAAGAGCTCCTTTCAGTCAGCTACGACAGGGAGTTTTCCCAGGTGAGGGGTGTGCCGGTTGTTCCACTTCACTTCCTGGTCCTTGCCCTTGTTGCCATAGCCGTTGTCATGACAATCAGGCTGGTAGGGCTCATACTCGTCATGGCCCTTTTCACAATAGCGCCATATCTCGTTGAGCGTTACGTCTCATCCCTTGTCAGGATGATGATATGGGCGTCTTTGCTAAATATATTTTTCGTGCTCTTTGGTCTTTGGCTTTCGTGGAGATTTGATCTTACAAGCGGTGCTACAATCATTCTTACAGCAGCGGTTTTTTTCGTTGTCTTTGAGCTGCTTTCATGGGTGGTTAGAAGTACAAAAATCGGATCTGTCAGGAGGTAATCGTGTCTAAGGAAGAAGTTTCTGCAAAGGTTGCCAAACACATCGGTGAGCACGACAGGCTCATTGGGCTTTTCGATATGAAGATTGAGGAGGCAAGGGCAGGCTTTGCCAAGGTGTCCATGACTGTTGGGCCAAACCATCTAAATGCGGCAGGGCTTTGCCACGGGGCAGCACTTTTTGCCCTGGCAGACGTGGCCTTTGCCCTTGCAGTCAACTGTTACGGAAAGATGGCCTTGGCCATAGAGGCCTCCATGAACTACTTTCGACCTGTAAGGCCAAAGGAAAAGGTAACTGCATCATGCCGCAAGCTTTTCCAGGGAAGGCGCACCGGAACCTATCTGTGTTCAATTGAAAACCCGGAAGGTAAGGAAGTGGCAGTGTTTAAGGCAACCGCCTTCAGGGTGGATGAAGAACCCGTGAGACTACAAGGCTGACAGACTTTATGGGCGAAGAGAAAAAAAGGCTAACAATTGCCCTTGCGGGCAACCCAAATGCAGGCAAGACAACCATCTTTAACCAGCTCACCGGGGCAAGACAAAAGGTGGGAAACTGGTCAGGGGTCACTGTTGAGAAAAAGGAGGGAAGCCTCACCCATAAGGGCTATGATATAACGGTTGTGGATCTTCCGGGCATTTATTCCCTTACCGCATATTCCATTGAGGAGGTGGTGGCAAGAAACTACATCCTTGAAGAGCATCCCGACGTTGTGGTGGACATCCTTGATGCCTCTAATCTTGAAAGAAATCTCTACCTCGCGGTTCAGCTCATTGAGCTAAACATACCCCTGGTTTTTGCCATGAATATGGTTGATGTGGCAAAGGCCCGGGGGATAATCATCGACTACCAGCAACTTTCAAGGCTTCTTGGTGTGCCATTGGTTCAGACTGTTGGCACAAGGGGAGAGGGCATAGACAGGCTTGTGGATACGGTAATAGATGTTGCCAAGGGAAAACATCCAACATCAAGACACATCCACATCAACTATGGCAAGGAGATAGAGGAAGAAATCCTCAAGATCAGGCAGAAGATCAAGGAGGACCCTGAACTGCACAAGGCCTACTATCCAAGGTGGTTTGCCTTAAAGCTTCTCGAAAAGGACAGGCTGGTGGAGGAGCGGGCAAGGAGATCTCCAAAGGGCCACGAGATCATGGACCAGGTGGAGCGAAGCAGAAACAGGATTCAGTCCATCTTGGGGGACGATCCAGAAACCGTCATAGCTGAGGCAAGATACGGATTCATATCAGGGGCCCTCAAGGAGACAATGCGTCTTTCTGCTGCTGCAAAAAAGACCATTTCTGACAAGATAGACCAGGTCCTTACAAACAGGCTGCTTGGTTTTCCTGTGTTCCTTTTTTTCATGTATGCCCTGTTTCAGGCAACCTTCAAAATAGGCGCCTACCCAGTTGAATGGATAGAAAAGGGTGTGGAGCTGCTTGCTGCCTTCGTCTCCGCCAACATGCCGCCTGGGATTTTAAGGGATATGCTGACAGAAGGCATCATAAATGGTGTTGGTGGCGTGATAGTTTTCCTGCCAAACATTCTGATGCTCTTTCTTGGAATCAGCCTCTTTGAGGATACAGGTTACATGGCAAGGGCTGCCTTCATCATGGACAGGGTAATGCACAGCCTGGGACTGCATGGAAAATCCTTCATTCCGCTCCTTATGGGATTTGGCTGTAATGTGCCTGCAATTATGGCAACAAGGACTTTGGAAAGCAGAAGGGACAGGCTCCTTACTATCCTCATAAACCCGCTAATGAGCTGTTCTGCAAGGCTTCCGGTGTATGTTCTCCTTGCAGGTGCATTTTTTCCCAAAAGGGCAGGGGATGTGATTTTTGGAATTTATATACTTGGCGTGGTACTTGCAATTTTAGTTGGCAGGTTGATGAGCATTACGATTTTCAAGGGTGAAAGCGCACCATTTGTTTTGGAGCTTCCGCCCTACAGGCTTCCCACCTTGAAGAGTGTAATTCTTCACATGTGGGAAAACACCAAGGTCTATTTACAGAAGATGGGAGGCGTGGTTCTGGCCTTCTCCATTGTTATATGGTTTCTGGGTGCCTTCCCAAAGGACATCCAATACAGCCAGGATTACACCTCTGAGATAAAGGCCTTGGAGCAAGGGTTGGCACAGGTGAAACAGGATGAAGAAGAGGTAAAGGTGCTAAAAACAAAACTTGTTTCATTGCAAAGGGCAATGGAGGAGGAGCGCCTTTCAAAAAGTTATATAGGGCGTATCGGCAAGGCCATAGAGCCTGTGATTGCACCCCTTGGTTTTGACTGGAAACTTGGAGTGAGCCTCGTTACTGGCTTTGTGGCAAAGGAGGTGGTAGTTAGCACCATGGCGGTTTTGTACCAGGCAGGAGAAGATGACACATCGGGTTTGCAAAAGTCCCTTAAGGCCAGCGGCATAGACCGCTGCACGGCCCTTGCATTCATGGTCTTTGTGCTCATATACGTGCCGTGCATGGTGACGGTAGTTACTATCTGGAGGGAGACCGGCTCTCTTGGCTGGACTTTCTTTTCTGTTGGTTATCTTATGATACTTGCCTGGATCATCGCCTTTGTTACAAGATCAGGATGTTATGTCATATATTGATTATGAGAAATTATTATTTGATTAAATATGATAATCATACTACGATTTGTAGTATAAATCCAAAAAAGGAAGGAGAAGAAACATGAAGAAAGTAGCAACAATTGTTTTGACAGCCGCATTTGGTTTGGGTGTGGCCCTTACGGGTTCTGTCTTTGCATCTGAGGCCGGTCTTGCCATGCCATCCATGAAGGACGTGGCAAAGACAACTGCCAAACAGATGGCAGAGGAGAAAATGGATGCTGCCCATCAGAAAGCAAGCAAGAAGCTCAATGAGATGGTTGATGGAAAGACCACAAATGCAACAAAAGAAGCCACAAATGCAACTGAAGAAAAGACAGAGAAGGCCAAACATGAGATGCATGAGATGAAGGAAAAATCAAAGCACGAAATGCATGAAATGCATCACGGCAAATAAGAACCGTTTCTTTAGCTAAGAGTATCGGGCCGATGAAAGTCGGCCCTTTCTTTTTATGGCCATGATAAAATTCACTCTAAATGGAAAAAGCGTGGAAACAGCTTCAGAGCCATCAACTTCGCTGGTGTGGTTTCTAAGGGAAGAGCTCGGGCTTACTGGAACAAAATGGGGCTGTGGCCAAGGTCTTTGTGGAAGCTGTACCGTTTTGGTTGATGGAAGGGCAGAACGTTCTTGCCAGCTTACCTTGGAGGATGTGGAATCTGCCAAAGTAGTCACCATTGAAGGCATTCCAGTTTCACACCCTGTCAAACAGGCGTGGCTTAAGGAATCGGTGCCTGAATGTGGCTACTGCCAGCCAGGGCAAATTATGAATGCCATAGGGCTTTTGCTTAAAAACCCAAGGCCCACCGAGAAGGAGATAAATCAGGCAATGGATGGTAATCTTTGTAGGTGTGGTACCTACAACAGGATTAAAAGGGCAATTTTGCAAGTTGCAGGGAAACTTCCGGTATGAAGGCAAAAGCGGTTTTTGTCTCACGAAGGGATTTTCTTAAGTTTATTGCGGCCACCGGTCTTTGTATAGGTGTTTCAAGAAATGGAATGACTGCCCTTTTAGAGAAAAAGGACGTTGAAAAGACCCCAGGCTTTTCACCAAATGCATGGCTTCACATCGATTCAGAAAGCATTGTAACCATCTACTGTTCCCAGTGCGAGATAGGCCAGGGCGTTTTTACTGTGCTTCCTGCCATTGTTGCAGATGAACTGGATGCAGACTGGAAAAGGGTTCGGATAAGGCAGGCCCCCATCGCCACACAGTATGAGGACCCTGTGTGGGAAAGCCAGGTGACTGCAGGAAGTGCCTCAGTCCATCATTTCTATGACATCTTGAGAAAGGCGGGCGCCCAGGCAAGAAAGATGCTCGTGGCTGCTGCAGCAAGGAGGTGGCAGGTCCCTGTTGGGGAGATCGTGACATCAAAGGCGAAGGTGATTCATAAACCAAGCGGCAGATGGCTTTGTTATGGCGACATTGCACTTGCAGCTTCAAGGGAGGAGTTTCCTGCCAAGGTGACGCTTAAAAAAGAGAGGGAGTTTAAACTCATTGGAAGGCCTCTTCACAGAGTCGACGCCCTTTCAAAGATAAACGGAAGCGCCACTTTTGGACTGGATGTGCGTCTACGGGGACTTTCCTACTGTGTCATGAAAAGACCTCCACGTTATGGGGCTGTGCCAAGATATGTAGAAAAGAAAGATGCCTATCACATTTCTGGTGTAACCAAGATATTCCGTGTGGATGACAAGGTGGCACTGGTTGCAACATCTCCCCAATCATGCATAAGGGCAAGAGACAGACTAAAGGTTAAATGGCATGGGGGAGAGGATCCCGGTTTGGATGACAAAAAGATTGAGAGGGTGATTCTCTCTGGCCTTGAAAGACCTGGCAGGGTCCACACAATTCGGGGAGACATAAAAAAGGCCGAGTCGTCTTCCTTTATGACGCACGAGGCCACATACCTTCTTCCTTATCTGGCACATGCCACAATGGAGCCCATGAACTGTACTGCGCATGTGGACAGAGAAAAATGCATGCTTTGGGCTCCAAGCCAGAATCAGTCTGCAGTGCTTCAGGCAGCAAGGGAAGAGACCGGACTTCCAACTGAAAAGATCCATATAGAGACCCCTTTCATGGGGGGATCTTTTGGAAGAAGGTATGAGGTGGACTTTGTGAGGGAGTGCCTTCAGGTTGCCAAAAAGGTCAAGGGGCCAGTGAAACTTTTTTGGACCAGGGATGATGATTTCTCCCAGGATTTTTTCCGCCCTGCAAACAGCGCACGCATTCGTGCAGGCATAGACAAAGATGGACGGATAAGTTTTTGGAAACACAAGGTTTCAGCCCCATCTGTTTACTGGCGTATTGAGCCGGACCTTCTTGATGATGGCATTGATCCTTCTGCAGTGGAAAGCATACACAATTCTGCTTATTCCTTTCCATCTCTTCATCTTGAGTATGTGTGGATAAAGGAGCTTGCCCCGCCCCTTGGATTTTGGCGTTCCGTGGGCAACTCCCACAACTGCTTTACAGTTGAAAGCTTCATGGATGAGCTTGCCCACAAGGCAGGTATGGACCCTGTTGAGTTTCGCCTTAAGAATCTAAAGGATCATCCCCGGGCTGCAAGGGTTGTGGAAGTTGCAGCAGAGAAGGCGCATTGGGAAAAGGGGGCAAAAATAGGGCAGGGCCTTGGTGTTTCGCAGCACTATCTGGTCTATACCTATATTGCAACTGTGGCCGAGGTCTCTGTGGATGAAAAAACGGGTACTGTTAAGGTTCACAGGGTGGTTTGTGCAGTAGATTGTGGGAAGGCCGTAAATCCAAGGGTTGTGAAGGAACAGATAGAAGGTGGTATCCTTTTCGGGCTAAGTGCAGCCCTTAAGGAAAAGGTCTCTTTTTCAAAAGGTGGAGTCGTGACCACAGGCTTTGCGGATTATCCCATCTTGACCATGTCTGAGACGCCAGAGGTGGAGGTTTATGTGGTAGATAGCGGAAATCCGCCAACTGGAGTGGGTGAGGTAGGTACTGCCCCAATAGCCCCTGCAGTTTCAAATGCCATTTTCCATGCAACTGGTGTTCGAATAAGAAGGCTTCCCCTTGTTGCTGAAAGGGTTTTGAGGCATCTTTCTGAAAAAGGTTGAACCATGGGCCTTTTCAGGCAAATCGCACAACTTGAAGAGGCAAGGAGGCCCTTTGCCATAGCCACGGTTGTAACCACTGAAGGTTCGTGTCCGGTTGATGCAGGTGCACGTCTTGTGTTTGTGGAAGATGGTTGCTCTTTTGGGACAGTTGGTGGTGGAAGGCTTGAAGAAAAGGTCAAGGAAAGGTGCAAGGAGGCCATTTTAAAGGGCAAGACTGAACTTTTGACCTTTGAGCTTGATAGAAAAGCTGGTCTCATGGCATGTGGAGGGAGGGTAAAGATCTTCATAGAGTCTTTTCAGAAAGGAAAACGCCTCATAATCGTTGGGGCAGGCCATGTGGGTATGGCCCTTTGCGAACTTGCCATCTTCTGGGGTGTTGATACCATAATTTGTGACAGGGATCCAAGGGCCCTTTCAAAGGACAGGCTTCCACAAGATGTAAGAAGGGTTATGGTTGAGTCGGCAAGGGCGCTCTTTGACGAGCTTTCACCAGAAGCCCTTGATATGGTGGTTATTGCCACAGGTAGCCATGAGGCCGACTTTGAGATGTTGAAGCAGGCCATAAAGACAAGGGCCGGGTATGTAGGACTTCTTGGAAGCAAAAAAAAGAGAGACAGCTTTTTTAAAAGGCTAAGGGAAGAAGGCATGGATGAGTCCTTTCTCAAAAAGGTTAGGTGTCCGGTTGGGCTATCCATTGGGGCAAAGGGGCCACGGGAGATCGCCTTTAGCATCATGGCAGAGCTCATAAGACATTTTAGAAGCAAAGACGCTGGCTGATTCCTGTATGTCATATCACTTTTTATGTCCCTGCGTTTCTTAACTCCAGTATCTGATGATAATTTTTGTCTCTCCGCCATTGTCCTTGCTGCCGGTGCCTCAACACGAATGGGAAGGCCAAAGGAGCTTCTTCGCTTTGATGGAAAGGCCCTTTGGCAAATATGTGTTGAGAAGTTTTTGAAGGCAGGGGTAAGCGATGTCGTGGTAGTGACTCGATCCTTCCATGAGGATTTGAAAAAAGGGATCAAAAGTCTTGGCGCAAGGATCGTGTTTAATAAAGATGCAGATTCGCACATGATGGACTCGGTAATCCTTGGCATGGAAAGCCTTAGCCCTTCATCCACAGGATGTATGATTCTGCCTGTTGACTGTGGCCTTGTAAAAGAAGAAACCATTATCCAGCTTGTAGGGCTTCATGTAACAAGGCCAGATTTTCTCATAAGGCCTTTTTCCAAGAAAAGAGGCGGCCATCCTCTTTTAGTACCAAGGTTCCTTTACAAGGAGATATGCTCCGGCAAGGCAGAAAGCCTGAGGCTAATAATGAAAAGATACAGTAAAAGGCTCATCAACATGTACTGTTCAGACAGTTGGGCCTTTTTTGATATTGATACGCCTGAAGATCTTTTATTTGCAAAAAAGGCATTAGGAATCCGAAGGGTTTCCT
>Ga0256833_1002284_pt1 | contig 13612 bp, 19 predicted proteins | sample 356284metaG_FD_190535 | JGI IMG/M metagenome (GOLD analysis project Ga0256833, IMG submission 190535) | Hydrothermal vent microbial communities from Mid Atlantic Ridge, Atlantic Ocean - 356-284 | ecosystem: Environmental > Aquatic > Marine > Hydrothermal vents | place: Atlantic Ocean: Mid...
CATTCTTCTGATATTTTTCCCTCAATCTTCTGAAATTCTTTATAACAATATCGTAAGAACCTCTTCCAGTTATGAAAACTCTGTTTGCGTCATGGTATTCCTTAGGCCCATCTATTGAGAATCCAACACCCCACCTATTCTCAACAAAAAAGTCATCCCATTCCTCTGTTAGTAATACTCCATTAGTCTGCAATCCGAATTTTCTTGGAGGATATCCTGTCTCTTTAAATTTATCCTGAACATACTGGAAGAATTCTAATCCAGCTTGCAGGGGTTCATATCCATGCATTGTTACCTCATAACTTATACCATATTTACTAGCAAACGTTGTAATTTTTTCTATAAAATCATCCAAGATTTGTTTAGGCATAACTTTAAATGGTCTGTCTCTATAATGCCAAGCATTTGCTGCACAGTATTTACAAGCTAAATTACACTTAGAAACTGGCTCTATTAAAATAGCAAAACCTGTCTTTCTTGCTATTAGGTTCTTAAATCGATTCTGCAATGCTTTGTCTACAATCCTATCGAGGTTCATGAAATCGTAGTATCATGAAACCATAAAAATTTTTCTATCATATAATATATTATATGGAAGTATCATTAACAAGAAGGTCTTTCGAGTTCCTTGAGATGTTGAAAAAGAATCAGGGTAAATTCTCTATAGAATTAACAACTACGAATGGTGGAGAAAGGCAAGGGTGGAAAAGAATATTAAAAAGTTTGAAAGAGAAAGGATTGATAGATTTTGAGAGTGTTGGAACTTGGACTGAAAGGATACCTGGATATCCAAGAATATATAGAATAGGTATTAAGGGATTAAAAGTTAGGGACTATAAGATAATAAAGAAAACATCAAGAAATGTTGTAATTAAAGTTTGACTCTTCCCCAGAGATCTACTTCTCTTACAATTTGCTTAGCTTTTTCCCAGATTTCTTTACCATAAGCAGCTTGAGCATATTTTTCATCAAATAGTTGTGGATCCTTATCCCAGAATATAGCAGCACAAACAGCAGATTCTAATAGAGTTTCTTCTCTTGTCTTATCTCCACCTTCAGCAAAGAAATCGCAGACACCAACAGCATATCTCGTTCTCCACTCAGGATTGCTAAAAAGTAATCTTCTAAACTCAGGATATTTTGTCATAGGTAATGAAAAAAAAGAGAGAGGCTATGCAGTCATTTTAGCCAAATAGCCTTCTTTCCATCTTTGTCCTATTCCTGATACTGTTACTTTCTTTTTCCACTTTTCAACAATGTTTGGATTTGGAGACCTTCCAGTGAATAACTGTATTCCTAATTCATATGCTCCTGTTTCTGCAGCTTCTCTTACTCTTCTTTCGAATTTTTCAGCTGCTTTATCGATGAGTGCCATAATACTAATACACGAGATCTAATATAAAAGGATTCTTATTGAACAACTAGAAAATTGGTTCGGGAAGGGGTGTCCTACTCTTTATACCCCTTATTTAAATAATACTTATCAAAAACATAAATCAGAAATTCTATAACTCTTGAATTTGATATTCTCACTTTTCTTCCATTTTCTCTTACAAAGATGCCTTTTAATTCGTTTATTTTATCCCTATTGTTATTTAAGAAAGATTTAACTCTATTTAATCTATCTAATACTTCCCTAGTAACAGTTATTGTTGTGTAATCATAAGATTTATTTTCCATTAATAAATTAATTAATTAATTATATTTAAAGATTATTATTCTCAATATTGAGAGATTCAAAAGATTTCTTGACAAATTCAAGAAATTGTTGTATCTTCTCTTTGTCTTCTTTCGGCAATTCGTCATAAAATTTACATTTACCTTCTTCGAAAGCGTGGCCCTTGTATTGGCAAATATCTTTATATGGACAATACCAAACAGCAAGACTAACTCTTATTTTATCATCTTCTACAAATATACGTGGAAATATAAAGACTCCAGAAGAACAGGTTAGTCCAGCTGGAACTATTTTTGTAGTATTTTTTATAGTATATTTTTTAACTAAATTATACCTATCTTCTAATATAGATATTATTTTTGATACAGTTGAGATCGGAATGTTAAGCTTTTCAGCAATATCAGTTACAGAGGATCCTGGATTGTTAAAAATAAATTCTAAAACTTGCAAAATTCTTGGAGTAAGCTTAAAATATAAAATGTTGTTATCATTCTTCATCTGGTAACATCTGGGCAATTTTTTCACTAGCTTTAGGTACGCCAACTTGACTAGCTAGTCTATCTATTTCAGCTTTTTGTTTTAGTAAAGCCTTACAAGCATTTGCATCAATCCATCTAGCAGTTTTTCCCCCATCAGGTGACAATTCTATATGACACAAATTTTGTTGGGTCCTTGCATCATATACATCGCAAACCAATTTTCCATCCTTTATATCACATCTATTTACATATTTCACTCCAAACTCAAAGATACCCATAAGAAAGTAATGTATAAATTAGTTTAAAAAGGTTTCCAGTTGGTAAAATTAAATGTCAAGTGGGACTTTCTTGGCCTTGAAGTAAGCCAGTGCAATGTATTTTTTATTACCATTAGTTACAACACAAACCATTCCATTTTCATTAGCTCTCATTTCTCCACCCAATTTTGAACATAACTTTTCAAAGTCTTCTTTTGATATCTCTCTTAACCCCATTTTTATTTAATATGGTTTGGTGATTTATATTTTTTGCTAATATCTATCATATCAAGTGATTCTATTAGTTCATTTGGCACCCTACCCAACCTGACTAAAAAATCATATGTCGTTACCGTTGCAACATACTCTCCAGACAACTCTCTTAAATATTTCGAAATTGTAACGATATAAGACGCTGCATTGATTAAATATTGTGCATCTCTTGTACTATTATATTTATCCATAGCATCATATAAAATAACTGACGCTGTTTTAATCAAACCATACATTCTTCTTTCCAAATTAGACTTCCTTTTTAGTAATAACTCTTCGAGTTCCATAAAATCAATTGATTAATTAGTTTTATAAATATTGCTATGGTAAAATATTCATGGAAATTAAATTACCAAAAGAAGAATATGAAATGTTAGAATTATTAAAAAAGGAAACGAAAGATGGAGAAATTACATTATACTTTTTAAAATATGAAAATTACTTTATCACGTCTAGAACCATAAATAGATTAAAACTAAAAGGATTACTAAACTACAACTTGAGAGAACAAGGGAAAGATGCTAATAAGTATTACATAAAAATAAAAGGATTAAAAATATCTAATTTTAAAATAATATCAAAAAATAGTAAAGTCGTTATTAGTCTGACAAGTAATAAATAGTTTTACCAAGTTTTTCTTCAAATTTAGATTTGACGTATCCAAGTGAAATTAGTTTGAATAACTTTTTTCGTATAGTGTTAGTTCTCACTGGTTTTTTCAACTGTTTGTTGATTAAGATCGCAATTTCTGTAGAATCCAAATACTTGTATTTCTTTAAGTAATACAAAATAAATTGTGATGTCAAATCAAGTTCATCATATCTCTTTTTTCTAAAATTTAATCTAAACATTTTCTATTATAGTCAATTTAACGATACCGAAACCCCTGTTTCTTCTGAAACCCATTTGAGCATATTTTGGTGTCCTAACATCCTTTTTATCAAGTTTTTTATCGGACAAAAACGCAATTTCTATTTGTGATCCTTCTTCAAAAGTTTCATAAACTAATGGCGTTCTTGTTTTTGAAGTATAGGACATATACAAACCGAGATTCATCTGCTTTGGCAAGTAACTCACGATTCTTGGATTAATATTATATAACTTCTTCAACATATAAAACACAGGATTAGAAAATATTTTTATATAAGAAATTTTATGCGGATCAGAATACACCCTTGGAAATATAAAAGTTACTTTTGAAAATCTCTGTTTTAGAAGATATTCCTTTAGAGTTTTATAATCGTAATTGTCTGGAGGATCTGCTTTCAGCCAACCTTGTTCCTTTGTCCTATCAATTTCCTTTTTGTTCAGTTCTTCATTATTTTTATACAAAACAACATCAAATCTTCCTTTTCTAAAAACTCTAAAATCGTTATAATCTTCAGACATTGAGGCAAGAATTGGAGATATTACTTCGAGGATAAGTGTATATTTATATCCCATAAAATCAATTAGTTAATTTATTTTATAAAATTATTTGTGATGGAATCAGGTACTCTATATCTCGAATAAAGAATGATTGCAATTCAAAATTGGTAATTTGCCTTACTAATTCAGACATATTCTTTAAATGATCAGTAATTTGAGATGCGTAATGCGAATGCTACTATGGTAAAAATGTACAGAGAATAACTAATAACCCTTTGGGTTAAAGAATTATGTATATAAAGTAATAAAAATATTTTTATATTAACCAATTAGTAATTATATTAATGAAAGAAGAATATACTAAGAAAAAAGAGTTTCTATTTAAATTAGTAACAAGTAGTTTTCCATATATCGATGCATATTTACATTCTAAAGAAATTTATTCTCATTTGGTTGTATATATCGTTGAACAAGACAAATGGATTATTGCTAAAGTTAAATCAAAAAGCAGTGATGAAACATATGATGTTTTTATTGATCTTATAAATGATGTTTACACGTGTAGTTGTCCCGTTTGGACTTTTAAACATTATGAAATTCCTATCCCTGAGGAATACAAACCATACTTCAAAAAAGATACAATAGCAATTTGCCCTCATATCCTCAAAGTACTCGAAGTTTACTTTGCTAGTCTAAGAAGTTGAACAACTAGAAACAACAAATCTATTATATATTATCGATATAATTATTCTTATGATTGAAGAAGAATACCTAACAGAGGTAACAAAAGAAGATGTTCTTGGAAGTTTAAGAATGATAATAGGCGATTTAGTATCAAATTCTGAAAAATACAGAGAACATGTTATCAAGGCATCATTGGATGGAGGTATGCTAGAAAAATATGTCATTGAAACAGAAAATGTTGGGGATTATCTAGAAACACAATATGAAATAGATAAGGCAACCTTAAAAGATCTTGAAAGGGTATTAAGTGGAGAAGATTTACTAAGGTCAAAAAAAGATATCTTAAAACTGAGAAAAGTCTTAGACAGCATAAGGGATATGAAAACATTCTTTGAGTATGGAGATCATGTGAGAAATGAGTTAGATGCATGTGAGAATTCTATTATTGGTGTTTTAGATGATTTAAAGAGAAACAACATAGACCCTAAGAAGGTCAAAGATGCAATATTAAAGTGCGATGAAGCGATTGGAAAAGTTGATCACAGGGTATTTGGAATAAGGAGATTATTTGAAAACACAGTTAAAAAATTAAGAGAAGAGCACAAGTTATTCTTTAGGCCATTATAGAATCTCCTTTTGAATTTTTCTTATAGATTTTATATAAAATAATCTTATCTTTGAATTTCTCAAGGAGACTATTGATAAACTCTTTTGAGCTTGATTTGTATTTTATTATAACTCTATCATCGTGATATGGATCTCTAATTACTTTAACTTTGACCAGCTCATTTATAAAGTCATTTAGGTATTTTGCAGGGACAACAAGATAAAGTTCGTAGAAGACTTTCAAATATTTCATAATATTATTTAGAAATATTTTATGGACTTCTTCTTCCTCATCTAGGGTCTTTGCATTTTCAAGCTTATCCAACAACTCTGGAGGGAATATTTCTCTCAAGTCAATCTCAAGTAAGCTTCCAACATATCTTTGACCGTAGTTATGTTTTTTGATAAATGAGACATCAAAATAATTTAGTCTTGTCATATCTACTGCCCTCATAGCTGCCATCTTTGTTCTGTATAAATCGCTGTCTAACATGAGATATAATATCAGTGCCTCAAGGAAGTTCATTCCATCTGTCTCTATCAATAGCTGCATACCAGCTCTGGATGCTGAGATGAACGCTTTTATCTTGTCATAGCCAAATAAATATATTGCTTTAGCAATTGTTCTGACAACACTTGGACTGTCAATAGAATCGATATCTATATTTATAATATATATTTTCTGTTTCTGCAATTCTTGTAATCTCTTCCTCAAATCATCGAACGTTATCATGCTTTCTTAATTTTTTCTTTTTGTCTTCTACCTAATTCGCCTATTCTTTTCTGTATAAATTCAGGCAGCTTCTTCTGGACTTCAACATATGGTGTTATTCCAAATATTTTATGGACAATGTATCCAGGATTGAGTTCTGGCCAATTCCAGGGGAGCCTTGCAGGATAATCCTCGCGAGTAACATTGTAGTCTATATCTTCAGTTACAAGGTATGCTTCCCTATCCCTGTAGCCAAAATCAACTTTCATGTTTGATAAATCTATACCAAAATCAAGAGAGATTGCTATGAAATATATGACTGCATAATCACAGGATTGAGCATATTCAACAAGGATTTCTCTTTCTACCCAGCCCAATGGGCCAAAAGCTTCGACAAAAACATACTCTTCTATATATAATAACTCTGCATGAACATAAGATTCGAAAATGTAATTAACATGTCTGCTCTTTTTACCCTCATAAGATGCGTATAAAATAGATCTATGTTGTAAAAACAATTGCGAAAGATAATATTCTTCATCAAGGTCTACTAATTCTCTTAAAGAGTCTAATATTGAAGTAGCATTATAAGCTATATTATGTATTTTTGATATTATGTATTTGCCAGCAGAGTAATCCCTTCTCAGAGTATCATTCAATCTTCTCAATCTAGTTATTAAATATCTCTTTTCATCAAACAACCTAGCTTTCCTAGCTATTTCTCTGAATCTTGGAATAAGATTGGAATATCCTCTTTCTCTTGCGAATCTAACAAAAATACCTATAGTTCTGGGTATTCTTGTAACAGACCTGAAAACGAATCGTGATCTTGGGAATACGGTTTTCCATAGCATATTGGCTTCTCTTAGTAACTCTCTTTGAGCATCAGCTAATTTTCTTGAGGCAGAATTAAGGATACCAACCAAACCTCCCTTGTCTTTATAATATATTAGAGAAGTTCTTGCTTCTTTCAACATGGATGGGTCAAACGGCATGATTTTTAATTACCAATTAGTTAATATAAATATTATGGATGCACAAAAATACAGGATAATCCAGTTGATAAATCAAGATAAAAAAATCATAACCGCAATCAGAATCCTTGTTGAGACTGCTGAGGCAAATAAAATATATTATTACTTAAAATTAAATAAATATAATCTTCCAGTCAGATCAGATTTGTTTGTATTCTTAGAAGACCTCCCAAACTTTCCAGAGAGTTATCTGAAAAAGCTTGAATCTGTTGGAATTATAAGAAGAAACCCAATATTTCCAAACATAATCGAGATAGTTGATGTAGACAGTGTTATACAAGCTATTAATTTATTGTCAAATAATAACAGCAAAGAGATTATACAAGAAAGTGTCAGAACAATAGAAGAGATTGAAAGAGAACCAAAGAAAGACTACATTAGTGAACTACTACCATATGTTGCTCCACATGTTGAAGAAGTACAGGGGCTGGACAAAGTGAAAGTGGCAATGTTATTACAATTATTTTCTTGTAGGGATTTGCCAAACCTCAGAAATAGAATACATATACTTTTAGTTGGGGATCCTGGTACTGGTAAAACAGTACTTCTCAAGTGGATAACAGATGTTGGGGATGGATTGTATAGAAGCTTGAGAATGACTGCTGCTGGACTTGGGGGCTCTCTTAGATCTATAGCATATATGGATAATAAGCCGCTATTGCAAAGAGCAAATGGAAAGATTTTGGCACTTGACGAAATTGATAAATTAAACAGGGAGGATTTAGATCCATTATTGTCTGCAATGGAAGAAGGAATAGTAACTTTGTCTGGAGCGGAACTTGATGTAACTTATGAGGCAAAAGTTAGAATAATAGCCGCGGCAAACAGAAGGACCAAAATGAGACCAGAGCTGATTGATAGATTCGATTATTATAGACAATTGAGAAAATTGACCAAAAGGGAAATATCGAGTGTCATCGAAAGAATAGTAGACTTTGTATCAACTGAAGAGAAAAGTAACTATCTCGAAGTTGGAAAGATGATAATCAAAAGACTGATTAGAAAAAGAAGTAAATTCATACCAAAGATTACAGATCCTGATGGAGTAAAAAATGAAATAGATAATATATTAGCAAAAACAGGTATGGGTTTGGATAGCGTGAGACAAACACAAAAATGGCTGAGATTTGCATATGCTTACGCAAAAATAAATAAAGTAAATGTCAATGGAGCGGTTGTCAAAAAAGTCTACGAATTATTATCAGGATAAATTCATTACCTTTTCAATACCTTTTGCATAATTTTTTGTTATTTTATCTATATTCTTTAAGACAGATTCTTTCCATTTGATAGCAGGTTCGGAGGAACATACAACTTCTTCAGGAGCACCAAGGATGTGTGCTATACTTCTACAATATTTATTAAGATAAGCAGAAAAAAGTAAATTTTGTTTGTATTTCCAGACTATATATGGATTTACCTTCTTCATTTTCTCATAATAAAGTATGCTAATGCACCTATTATAACAACACCGCCTATTATTCCTAACACTAATAATGGAGATATTGCTGGACCTGTTGGTGCCACTGGTATTGGAGCACCACCCCCTCCTGCACCACCAGCACCAGCAGCTGGAGGAGCTGCTCCTCCACCACCTGCACCACCAGTAGCTTCAATAGTTGTAGTATACACTGTTTGAGTTCCATACCCATCAATAGCTTCTGCCCTAACGGTATAAGTTCCACTCTCTTCTGGAGTATATGTAACGGACACTTCATTTCCACTTGCCACAACGCTTTCATATATCTTCTTCTCTGGAGAGTGGGCTACAAATACTCTTACAAGTATTGCCAATGAATTATCATCAGACACTTTAAACTTAAATGTAACTGGCTGGCCAACGTTCACCGTAGTTGATGGGGATGGAGATATCCATTCAAGCGATGGAGCAAGATTCGTGTATGTCCCAGATGAACATACACCATAAGTACAAGACTCTCCAGATGCACAATTCTCAGTAGCAGTAAGATATCCAACACACTTACCAATATTTTCATCATACACAAATACTACTTCTGCTCTAGTTGATTGATCTAAACATACATAAGTTGGTGGGGCACATGTTCCTGGAGTTACGCATACCCCTGCTTGACATACAGTACCAGATTCACATGTTTTAACCTGCGTATCTGTATAAGTACAATATCCTGTATTCGTATCACAATAGAAATCTCTATATACTACATTATTTCCGTCACATCTGTATTCGTCGTGAGGACAGTCTGCATCAGTATTACATGGTATTTGATTTACACATTGTCCATTTAAACAGAATGTTCCTGAGGCACAGTCTTCTTCAGAAGTTACCTGTACCTGACATACCCCATTATTACATGAATAATCATAATATGCTCTATGGGTTGATGATGTACATACCCATCCATCAACACCACAATCAGAATCAACTTCACATGCTTGATATACTGTGTAGTTTATTGTAAATGAAACAGCAGCAGATCCGATAGCATTATCTTTATCTGTACAGTCTATGGTAACAGAGTAATCTGTTTTTGATGGATTAAGCTTTATTTGTGCTATCTGTTCTGATCCATCCGCTTTTATTGCTCCTAAATTAATGTTATTTCCATCATAAGATAACACACACGATGCATAATCTGAAGTATCATCAGTTACGGTATAATGTATATCTAGATATTTTTGAGTAATTGCAGCAGATACTGTACTACCATCTTCTGGTTGAGTAATTGTAACAGTCGGTGGTTGATTTGTGTACTCCGTATTGGTACAAACACCATCTGAACAGAAATAATCAGCACCATAGTTTGTGCAATCTTCTGTCTGATCAACTGAATATTCACAACTACCAACTATATTACCTGGTTGAACATTACAGTTATATACCCTGTGCTCTCTCTGAGTTGAACTAGAACAGAACCATCCAGTACCAGAGCCTGACCAGTGGATGCAATCACCAACGTCATCACATTCTCCTGGATTCAAGTCTATTAAAGTACATGAAGTATAGTCAAATGCTTGTCCTGGCTGTGCCTGTGTAGACATATATTCTCCAGGATCATCTCCACAACAGTGGTCTGTATACCATTCATGCCCATGATATTCACATGCTCTCTGTAAATCATCTTCATCAGTAGCAAAATCTATGTCAACTGTATCCGAATTTTGTAATCCATATTGATCAGTACATGTTAATGTTATTGTATGAGATCCAGCGGACAATGAAGACAGATCAAGTGTTCTTGTACCAGATTTTAGAGTAGACTCAACATGCTCTGTAAAAGTATCTATCGTTGTATCATCTACTTTTATCTCACAATCTAAATCTACGGGCACATTATCTCCAACATAATAGGTTAATGTATAAGATGTTGTTTCAATCAAACTATTTTCTTTTGGATCTGCTACAACAACTGTTGGTATTTTCTTATTTATAACGGTGATAGATGCTGATCCACTGGCTTCATACGGATCGGTACACTCTACAGTAACAGTATGTTCTCCTATATAATATAATTCAATTTGAACATTTACAGTATCTCCAGAGACAACTGAACCAATCGCTCTTGGAGAACCATTATCTATTTTATATGTACAGGTCATAGCTCTTCCTTCAGGATCTGTTGCTTTAAACTGTAATTGGAAGACATCTTCTACTCTTGATCCATCAGATGGAGACAAAATCTGTACGCTTGGAGGCTCATTATATATTTCCTCCTTTGAATAATCTTTACCCTCAAGTACTATCGGAGGTGGAGAAACATGCTTATCTATAGCTAAATATTTGATATATACTTCCTTATTGGGAGGAACAACTATTGAAAAATATTGTTTATAAGAAGGTAAAATCCCATTAACTCCAGGATTAATAACACCTGGGATAGTAACACCAAGGGCGGCATATTCTACCCTACCAGATGTAGAAAAGTATCCTATCATATTAAATGGACTACCACTAGCAGGTATTATATATGATGCATCTACAGTACCTGGAGTATTTTGAATTACCTCAACGGTTGTAGATGCTAATCCTGGAGTAACACACACACCATATTTCTGTGCTTGAGCTACAGATGGATCTGTAAATAGACAATAATATACATCTTGCAATTTATTTGTAATCATTTTTACATCAACTAGATTTATTTGTGCAAATATACTGGATGCTAATATTATTGGCAATAATAATAACAGTGATAATTTAACAGTTTTCATAATATTATTTAATAAACTACCGAACATTTTAAGATTGCGTTGTTAATATAGGATACTGATTTATCAAGGAATAGTACTCCGTTGCTACTGGCTTTGCATATTTGAATCCAGAATACATATAAATTGTTATTGGGTTATCTGCTGTTATTTGAGGAACTAAAACATAAAATACTGCATGATTGCTGTCTATTTCTTTCACTGCATAAGTTAAGCCGTTATTTTGCCAATAATCTCCACCATAATCATTCGTCGTAAAGAACCTAACATCCCTTGCATCCTGAGTTGCTATTATACTCATATCTGTAATTTCTATAGGTATCAATACATTATTTAATGTATCTGGTTCGGATGGATCAGCCTTAGTATAAGTTACTGATATTGGAGTTATATAATAATCATAAGATATCGATAGCGTGAATTTTGTTGGCCTAATATCATATTCCTTATGCGGCATAATTTTTGCATCAGATACAGCTATGCCTTCACAAGTTGAACCATCATCTGATAAATATTGCACATCGGATAACTCTATTAGAGATGCAACCCCATCAACAAAATTGGCTCTATAAAGTACTTTTGCTTTTGGACTTAAGTAATATGTATTACCATTTTTCTTAGCTCTTGGGAACACATCAACTTCATCTAATTCTTCCCAAGAACTACCAGTCCACCTATAAAATACAATAGAGAATGGCGAGTTATAGAAAGGATCACGATTATCTAATTCTGTCGTTCTAAAACAATATATACCATATGCCTTTGCCTTTGGGCTGGTCAAATCACATATGAGCAGTCTAGCCTTGTTTGTATCACCACCAGTTATTTGAGTTAAATCCAATGTTTGTGATACTGAAGCAGAAGTTACTTCAACATTATATGTTGACTCATCAACTGGCTCAAACTTCAATGAAATATCTACATAAATTATTTTCTGGGCAGTCGGAGAATATAATGCAATGCGTATTGGAGAACCAGTAACAAAGTTACCTTGACCATCAGTAGCAATATGTACATGATTCGTAATATAATATACAAACAGATCTGGATTGTACATGTCATTTGGTAGCGTTACAGATGCTAGATGTGTTGTCTGCATATAATCTCCAGTATTAGCATCAAATAAATTAGAGTCTATTGATAAACTTGATGGACTTGATGATCCAATTGAGGCTGTTATCAAATACAATATGTTTCTGTTTTGAGTATGAAAATACATTAAAGGTATCAATATAACATTATCATAAGATAATCCAGACAATTTTGCTGCATTTCCAGACAAATCAGAACTCCAAATTGCAGAATGTAAGCCATTATCGTCTGTAAATGTCGTAGCTACATATATCCTATTGATCGCATTATTATATGCTCCAACGGGGTTTAACTCCGTATATGGGGTTATCCAAGACCTGATATAAACTGAAGATGGATCAGAAATTGAAAGAGTGTACCCTTGTTGATCGAAATTAAACCAAACATTTATATCCCCAGGATGAGAACCATCTTTACTTATTTTCTGAGCCAATAGTCTCGACACAACAACATACTTGTGTTCTGTGTTGTCATTGTACACGTAATCAACTGTTGCCACAGGCATCCTATATTGCTCACCAGAAGTTCCTAAATAGTACATTAATGACATATGTAAAGATTTTCCCATAGAACCAAACAACCCAGATTCAGATGGTAATTTTACATATGCTCTACCCAGACTTGCTAACAATGGAGTATATGCATTATCATCCATACTTAATGCAACAGAAAGTGCACCAGTAATTACGCCAGTCGCAGATTCATAATTTGAAGCATAAGATTGCTCATCTACCAAGAAAGACAGAGTAATGAAAGAATAATCTGGCGTTACATAGTAATATCTTGATTGTTGTAAGATGGGTACAACATTGTTGTTAGATGGGCTTATTACATCATATTTTGTTGGTCTCTGAACATATTTAATATTTTGCATCTCTGAAGAATATTCGATCTTATTTGAATGCTTAACAGGTACAATAAAAATCGCTAAAATAGATACTAAGGACATCACAACAATAAACATAAGTTTCGTTAGTTTTTTGTCATTCATAAAATATCTATATGGTAAGAATATTATTAAAAGTTATACTTTCTAGTTATTCAATATATATAATAAAGATTCAAATAACATCATATATATTAATATAAAAGAAGATATGATCAAAATCATTGATAATGCTATGTCCTCAATATATGTGAGTATTATAAAATAGACCACAGAGGATATAAAAATGGCCAAGAATATCGAAAAAAGTATCAAAAAATATTTTTTAATTGAACGAACAACCCTATCCCTATTT
>Ga0256833_1002285_pt1 | contig 13606 bp, 11 predicted proteins | sample 356284metaG_FD_190535 | JGI IMG/M metagenome (GOLD analysis project Ga0256833, IMG submission 190535) | Hydrothermal vent microbial communities from Mid Atlantic Ridge, Atlantic Ocean - 356-284 | ecosystem: Environmental > Aquatic > Marine > Hydrothermal vents | place: Atlantic Ocean: Mid...
CCACCCCCACGCCGACGCCCACACCGCCCCCCGTCAACATGTATCTGCCTCTGATCCAACGCTGACGCGTAGCGTCACCCCTCCACTTCCTTCAAACCTCCGGGCGTCGACCGTCCGGAGGTTTTTCATGCCAGAAATTGCCCCGTATCCTTCTTGCGCCACACGTCCTGCATCTTCCCTTCGACTTTCAGCAGATCCGCGCCCGAGGCGTAAAGATGCAGGTCTTTATCCCGCGCCTCCACCCACAAAATGGGATGCTCCTGGCAATAGGGATTGAATTGAACGGCTTCGGCAAAGGAATCGAATTCATCCGTATAGAGGGCGTCATTGGAAATGACCCGCCACTTGCCCCGATATTGAAACACGACGATGACATGGGCCGCATAGAGCAACGCGTTTTTCTTGAAGCTGAAGGGGTCCATCACCACGGTGACGATGGTGATCTTGTTGGGATCGGTGACGAAGGCGACGAGGTTCTGCGCCGAGAAATAGGCCAGCCCGTCACAATCCTCCTCGAAATAACCTTTGTCCCGAAACTGGGCGGCGATGGTCTCGCGGGTGGGAAAAGCATCGACGACGCCTCCCAGCCGATCCGGTTTCCAGCGCACATGCCCGGGCAGCCAGCGGGCGTAATCCTCCAACGACTCCCAGCGGGCGTCATGGCCCGGCCACGGCGCCCGTTTTTCCAGCCGTCCCAGCGCTTTCGAGAACGGCACCTTGCCCCAGCGAAAAACCAGCGCCAGCATCCGCCAATAAGCGCCGCGGGCGGCCCGCCGGTGCAAGGACTGAGAGGTCGGTCGCGGCAACTCACGCATTGCGATCACTGCATCTGCTGGCGAAACCAGGCGATGGTCTGGAGCAGGCCCGCTTCCAGCGCCGTCGTTGGCTCCCAGCCCAAAATGCTGCGGGCGCGGGTGATGTCGGGCTTGCGCTTCTTGGGATCATCCTGGTGCGGCAGCGGCTGAAAGACCACGCCCGCCCCATTGCCCGTCAGGCGGTTGATGAGCTCGGCCAGCTCGATCATGGTGGTTTCGGTGGTGTTGCCGATATTGACCGGATAGGCTTCGTCCGACATCAGCAGCCGATAAAAGCCTTCGACTTCATCTTGCACAAAGGTGAAAGAGCGCGTCTGTTTGCCGTCGCCATAGATGGTGAGGGGCTCGCCGCGCAGGGCCTGACTGACGAAGTTGGGGATAACGCGGCCGTCGTTCAGGCGCATGCGGGGCCCATAGGTGTTGAAGATGCGCACGATGCGCGTCTCAAGGCCATGAAAGCGGTGATAGGCCATGGTGATGGACTCGGCGAAGCGCTTGGATTCATCGTAGACGCCGCGGATGCCGATGGGATTGACATTGCCCCAGTAGGTCTCGGGTTGGGGATGCACCAGCGGGTCGCCGTAGACCTCGGAGGTGGAGGCCAGGAAGAAGCGGGCGCCCTTGTTCATGGCCAGGCCCAGGGCGTTGTGCGTTCCCAGCGAGTTGACCTTGAGAATCTGGATGGGAATGCGATCGAAATCGATGGGGCTGGCGGGCGACGCGAAGTGCATCACCACGTCCAGCGGCCCGGGCACATGGATGTAATTGGTCACATCATGCTTGATGAACTGAAAATGCTCGTCACCGAAATGATGGGCGATGTTTTCCAGATTGCCGGTGATGAGGTTATCGAGGACGATGACCTCGTGTCCCTCCGACAAAAATCGATCGGTGAGATGCGAGCCCAGAAAGCCCGCTCCCCCCGTAATGAGGATTCGCATAAGATCACGCAGTCAATTTCTTCAGCAGCTTGCTGGCCTCGGTGAGTTCATCGACGCCGGTGGATGTCTCCAGGGCTTTCACCAAATCCCGGGCTTCCGATCGAATCAGTATATCGCCGTTTTCCTTGAAAATATGATGCGCCGCTTCGCGGAAGCGATCATCGGTGTCGGGAGAGAGGATGGTGCGCAAGACGGCGGGCGCCGCTTTCGCCCCCAGGTGGGCCAGGGCTTTGGCCGCAGCCCAGCGTACGCCGTAGTCATCATCACTCAAGACGCTGATCAGGGCGTCGATAGCCTCGGACGTTCCCATTTCCTCCAGATAAGAGGCGGCGTGGACGCGCTTCAACTCCTGAGCGGAAGTATCCTGCAAAACCGAGATGGCCTGTTCAATAGATTCAAAATGATTGTGGTTCATAAAAACACTCCGGAAAAATGATTGAGATAGCAGACAATTAGTCTAGCATAAATGACGCCCGGAGCGCGAAAAACGCCAACAATCACCGTAACGGGTGACATTGGCGTCAGGGCGAAAAAGATGGGTCGCCTGAAAAAAGCCTCACCACGGAGGCGCAGAGGGCACAGAGGAAGAAAAAGGTGGAGGTTCGGATGTCTTTTCTCTGTGAATGGACAGTCAGGCGACGCGAGCGCCGCAGGCGGGACAGAAACGATCTTCCGCTTCCAGACGGGCGCCGCATTGCGGGCAATAGCGGGCGCGACCGGCTTTGGCGGAGACGGTTGTGACCACCGCCGGACGCCGCGCTGTACGCCCGCTGCGGGCCGTTCTCACCTGGGCTTCGATCTGCTCGTCCCATTCCGGCGAGACCAGGCTCGCTTCGCGTTTGTCGATGGCCCGCAGCACGCTGGCCGCCTGGCGTTTGAGGCGTGCGACCTGGCGTTCGTAGTCCTCGGGCGAGAGTTTGCCTGTGTCCAGATCAAACTTGGCCTCGCGAATGGCCTGATAAAGTTGATCGCGCCGGATGTAAAGCGACAGCAGTTTGTGATCCACCGCGCCATCAGGTTCAGCCAGGGCGGGCGGGCGAAAGAACGGCAGGAGAATGATGACGCCCGCCAGGAGGAGCAGGAAAAAAGCGATAAGTATCCAGAGCATGAGCAGTTAGCAGTAAAGCGTGTGCAGTGTCAGGAGCGGCGGTTTACGAACCATCTACGCCGGTTGAGGAGAAGGAGCGGGAGCAGTGGCCCGGCGCGGCGCTCTGGCTTTCAGGGGCCACAGGGCAAACAGCGTGCCAAAGACCATCACCAGCCCGCCGATCCACATCCACAGCATCAACGGATTGACGAAAATCTCAAATGCAGCCAGCTCGCCGCCGCGCTCGTAGCCGTTGAGTACGACATACACATCTTCGATGATGCTGGTGTGCAGGCCCACCTCGGTGGTCGGGCCCATATCGCGGGCGGCGCGGGAGTCGTAGAAGTTCATGCTGGGTTTCAGCACGGCCACGTTGCGATCGCCCTGCGTGACAATCACGGTGGCGGTGACCTCATCATGGTTCGAGGCCTTGCGCTGATCCAGGCCCGTGTAGGTGAAGGTGTAACCGCCCAGCTCCACCGAATCGTTGAGGAGAATGCTGGACTTGAGATTATGTTGAAAAGCGACCGCGCCCACCATGCCAAAGGCCATAAGCACGACGCCAAAATGGACGAGGTAGCCGCCATAACGCCGCTGATTTCGGGCCATGACGCCGCCCAACGCCCGCAGCCAGCCCTCGCCCGTGGAACGATGCCGGGCGGCGGCCCCGCGGTAGAATTCCCAGAGGATGGTTCCCAGCACCAGCGCCGCCAGGCTCCAGGCCAGGATAGGAACCCAGTTGCGAGACACGAGGACGAATACTGCGCCGGCCACGGCCAGGGCCAGGGCCACCGGCACGGCCAGACTTTTCTGCAACATCTCGCCCGAGGTGCGGCGCCAGCCCAGCAGCGGGCCAACGCCCATCAACAAGAGAATGCCCAGGAAAATAGGCCCGTCAACTTTGTTGAAGTAGGGAGCGTTGACCGCGATTTTCGTGCCCGAAACCGCTTCCGAGATGATGGGGAACAGGGTCCCGAACAGGGTGACGAAAGCCGCCACCACAAACAGCACATTCACATAGAGAAAAGCCGCTTCGCGGCTGAGCAACGAATCCAGCTCCGCGTCCGATTGCAAATCGGGCAGACGGTACCAGAGCAGCAGCAGATAGCCGATGAAGGTGACTGCGATGAAGGCCAGGAACAGCGGCCCGATACTGGAGATGGCAAAGGCGTGGACCGAATCGATGATGCCGCTACGGGTGATGAAGGTGCCCACAATCGCCAGCCAGAAGCCCAGAAAGGCCAGGATCATATTCCAGACTTTCAGCATCCCCCGATGCTCCTGGATCATGATGCTGTGCAGGAAAGCGGTGGCGGTGAGCCAGGGAATGAGCGAGGCGTTTTCCACCGGATCCCAGGCCCAGAAACCGCCCCAGCCCAGCTCCAGATAAGCCCACTGGCTGCCCAAAATGATGCCGATGGTCAGGAACATCCAGGGCAGCAGATTCCACACCCGCACCCGTTTCACCCAACTATCATCCAGCTCGCCCGAAAACAGGCTGGCTGTGGCGTAGACAAAAGGCAGTGACAGCCCCACATAGCCCAGATAGAGGAAAACGGGGTGAGCCACCATCCAGTAATTTTGCAGCAAGGGATTCAGGCCCGTGCCGTCCGCCGGAATGAACATGGAAGCGCCCGCGGGCCGAAAGACGGCGCCGATGGTGTTGCCATCGGGCAGGACCCACAGCCGGTTGAAAGGATTGGAGGCGAACAGGGAGATGAGGATGAAGAAAAGTTGCACGCCCAGCAAGGTCGCCACCAGCCACGGGCCTCGCTTGGGCTCCTTCTTCCACAGCGCCGCCACCATGGCGGATGAATAAATCGCCAGCAGAAACCCCCAGAAGAGCAGCGATCCCGATTGGCCGCCCCACAGCGTGGCGATCTTGTAGAACATGGGCAGCGCCCGTTCGCTGTGGCTGGCCACATATTCGTTGGAGAAGTCATCCGTCATCAACATGTACACCACCGCCAGGGTGGCGACAACGATCAGGGCGGAGACCACATAGATGGCGTTGCGCCCGCTGGCCGCCAGCGCCGGATCGTTGCGGCGGGCAGCCAGAACGCTGATGACGATGCCGTAAATTGTTATCAGAAAAGCAATCAGCAAAACAATGTAACCGAAATCGGACATAAGCCTGTTTTTTACTCCTGAGAAGTGGGCGGGCTCAGCGCTTTCTGGATGTACTGTTCCAGAACGCCGGCCGAGGGGAATGCGCCCACGTAATAGTCCACGACATTGCCATTGGCGTCGATGAAGAATGTTTCGGGCACGCCCTGCACATGATAGACGTTGTAAACCTTGCCGCCTCTGTCCAAAGCGTTGGGATAGGTGACATTGTAGCATTGCAGCCAGGCCCGGGCGTTTTTGTCCTGATCGAGATGAGAGAGGCCCAGGAACATCACCCGGCCCTTGTAGCGCCGCCAGGCCTGTTCCAGCAGCGGTTGTTCATCTTTGCAGGTGGTGCACCAACTGGCCCAGAAATTCAGCACCACAGGCGTTCCCTTCAGATCCGACAAACGAATGTCGACCTGATCGTATTCGGCGGGCCGGGCGTTGTTCACATCCTTCACGCAATAGCTGCTGGCGCTGGATCCAAACAGATCGTTTAGCGCCGGTTGCAGATCCGCAGGCGGCAGCGGATCGCTGACATAGGTCGTCATCGTAAAATCGGGGGCCTGGCCCGACTCGGCCCGCTTGCTGGGTGGATGCAGGATGCCATAGTAGAAAATGGCGAACATGATGACGCCCACGATGGCGATGCCAGCCAGCAGCAAAAAGCCGCTGCGTCCGGAGCGCTTGGGGGGCGTGTTGAGATCAGGCGTTGTCATGACTACAGATCCTCTCCCAGTTCCCGCTCGACGCGGGCGAGATAATCATCTTCGATGTCAGGATCGGCGGAAGTTGCGGGCGGACCGCCCGCCGCCGACGCCGCGGCCTGAACCGGCTCCGGCTTCTTCTGCGTCCATTTTTTGCTCATCCAGAAGGCGAATCCCAGACCGGCCAGCACCAGAATCGCGGGCATGAGCCAGGCCATGATGTTGATGCCCTCCTTCGGAGGTTCGCCCAGAATCACCACGCCATACTGATCCACGAATTCATCGATGATTTCTTGCTTGCCCTTGCCTTCAAGCAACATCTCGTCGATCATATCGCGCATCTGCTGGCAGACCTTCTGTTCACACGCGTCCAGCCGCACCCCCTGGCAGATGGGGCACCACAATTCCTCCTGAATCTCTTTGGCCATGGCTTGCTGAGCGGGCGAAAGGCCGTGAGGATTGTTGGGATCGACGCCACCGTCCTGGGCGTAAGCCGCGCCTGTCATCAAAATAAGGAGGATAAAAGCAATCAGCAGTGATTTTTTCATAGATTTTTCAGCAAAAATTAGCGTATGGCAACTTCCAAAAATAGATTATACCTGAATCATACCATGCCTGGATGAGCAGGGACAGGGATTGAGATTAAAGGATGATTAGTATCCGCCGCCAACCTCGCGAATCACAAGCACGATGCCGCCTATCAGCAAGGGAATCAGCAGACATATCAGAGGCAGCAACCAGACGCCCGCGTTGCCTTTCTTCCCCGCCACCAGCCAATGATCAATCCGCACCTCATCGTCTCTCGCCCTGAGTTCGATAAAGCCTGAATAGTCTACGCGGATTTTCAGCGGCTTGTCTCCACTGAGTTCATATGTTTTGGGATCGCGGCCGCCCACGGTCACCGCCACTTGCACCGGTTGGGCTTGGGGCGGCGCATAAATGATGAGCCGTTTGCCCGCCACCCGCAATCTCAGCGTCCCTCCGGCAGAGAGCGCGCCCACGATGCCCAGGCTGGCGTTTGCGTCCTTTTCGATGTGATAGGAAGCCGTGCTGACGCCCCAAAAATCGGGCGGATGTGCGCCGGGATACATCTGCTTGAGATGCGCGCCATCCTGATTGGCCTCCCGTTTGATGGCCTCATACGCGGGCGTGGGCGTGAAGTCGGGCTCCAGCAGACGGAAGTAGTATTCAGGCTTGCCTTCCTGCTTCCACTGGTCGGTGGGACGTTTGAGATACCACACATTGGCCACGCCCAGCCAGGGCCATTCCCGCTGGATGCGACGGTAGGCTTCCACCAGATAGCGGGCTTGCTGCTCGGGCGTCACCTGACCGAAACGCTTGTCCGCCACCTCATCGGGCACTGCGTTCCAGTTCATTTCGCTGATCCAAATGGGCTTGTGCGCATCGCCATTGGCCACCATCAGGTCGCGCATGAACAGCGGGCGGGAGAAGTTGAGGACGCGGGGGTTCATGCGGCGATCGGTGGGGCCCGACCACAGGCCATAGCCCTGCATGGCCACGATGTCGAAGCAGGAAGCGGCCCCGGCGTCGTACATGCGCTGCATGAACAGAAAGTCGTTGAGGGCGTTGCCCGGCGGCGTTGCGGATGGATCCATGACGATGGTGGAGGCCATGGCGCCGTTGATGATCACCACATCGGGGTCAGCGGCCCGGGCCGCATCCGCAGCCATGCACAGCAGCCGCGTATAATCCTCCGGGCTGATGGCGTAGTCGCCCCATTCGGGATAGATGTTGGGCTCGTTCCAGAGCTGGTAATAATGAATGCGGCCCTTGTAGCGGCTCACCAGGGCGTTGACGAAATCCGCGAAGTCCTGATAGTCGTCGGGCGGCGCATAGGGCCCCACCTCATTGCCCCGATCCCGGCTCCAGGCGGGCGGGTTGCTCACCCGCACAATGAGTTCCATGTCATACTTCTCGGCCAGATCGACGATGTTGTCGTATTTCTCCCAGGCGGATCGGGCGGGCTCATGCCGACGATCCTCGAAATCGCCCTTGCCATGGATTTCGATGTCCTCCCAGGGGAACTCCTGGCGAAGCCAATGAAAGCCCGCCTCCGAGGCCATGCGCACCGCCTGTTCCCGCACCGCCGGGTCGGGCTCCTGCTCCAGAAAGACGTTGACGCCAAAGGGATTGACGCCGCTGTGCGCAGCGGGAATGTCGGGCGCAATGTGCACCCGCGGACGCATCCTGTCGGCGGCGAGATCGGAAAGGCCTTTGATCTGGGCCGAGAACTGCTCCTCTCCCGTCCAGTTATAAAGTGCGCCGGCGCGCCAGAGCAGAACCACCGCCAGCGCCAGAATCAGAATGACGATGGGGAACAGCAAAGCGATGGCGATCTTGCGCAGTTTTTCGGGATCAGAAAGAAATTTCACAGTAAAATGACCGGGGACCGGAGACTGAGAACGGGGCTCAAACCGTCACGCCGCCGATCCTCGGTCCTCGGTCTCCGGTCTATTTGCAAGGCTGATATCAGGCGCAAAGCCGAATCGGAGGCTATATCAGTTCTTGTAGAAGGTGATGCCCGTGCATTGCACGCTGTCGTTGATGGTCATGGTCCATTTATCCGACAGGGGCGTCGTATCGCCAAAGCCGGTGCTTTCGGTGAGGCCGCCCGCGGGCAGGGGGCTGCTGGGGCATGGCACGACGTAAATCTCAACGGGCGTGCCTTTGGGCGCAGGACCGCCAAAGGGCGAAAAACCCCAGGCGCCGTTGCCCACGCCATCGCAGCCGGAGCATTTGGTGTTGCGCGGGCCATAGAAGGCGATGTGAACGCAGACGCCATTGATGGGATTGTTGTTGCGATCCCGCACAAAGCCGTTGAAGTAGGTGGTGCCGGGATTGGGATCGCAACGCCAGGTGCCTTCGCCCAGCGAGTAGGGATAGGTGGGCTTGGGCGGCTGGGTGGGCTGAGGGATGGGCGTGGGCGTGGGCGGACGGGGTTTGGGCGTGGGCGGCAGCGGGATGCTGGCCACCACCTGCACGGCGTCGATCTGGCCCTCTTTGGTCACCAGTTTATCGATGATCCAGCCCGTTTGGCCGTTGAAGTTAATCTGCCACCAATCTCCACGGGGATTTTTGCCGGTGATGGGGAATTTCTGCCCAGCCTGAGCCTGGCCGATAACGTTATATGCGGTGCCCGGCCCGCTGCGCACATTGACCACCTGATTGGCGGTGACCGAGGGGGGCACGGGCGTGGCCGTGGGCGGCAGCGCGGTGGGAGCCGGCGTATTGGTGGGCGGCGGAGGCGACGTGGGCGTGTCGGTGGGCAGCACCGCCACCGGCTCGCCCGTTGCTGTTGCATTCACATCCTGCTCGAAGAGGGATTCGTTGACCACCTGCCCCTCGGGCGTGGGCGTGAACGTGGGCTTGGGGGTGCGGGTGGGCGTAGGAGCAGGCGTATCCTTGGCGCCACATCCAGCCACAACAACAGCCAGCAGCAGGATGATTGCCAGGAACAAAACGGATTTTCTCGTTCGCATAAGCGTATTAACCTCACATAGAGTCTGGCGTCGGTGCGATAGGCATCATCAATACAGAGCGAGATGCGCTTGACAAACAAAAGCGGGCAGCCGACAGATGGCGATTATAACAAATTCATGGGGATAGGGAAAAGCCCGCACTGCTGAAAACAACGCAAACAGTCCCGAGCATGTTCCTTCCAGACTTGGCGAGTCATCGAAAGCGCAATTTTTCCGTTCCCATAATTTGCTTGACGTCCTCTTTCGTGCTAGAATGTCCAACTGCTCAAGATAAGTTGACCCGGCGCCTTATGGCGCTTTCATTTTGTCTGATGAGCGCTTATCGTTCAGGATGACGGGGCGGTTGTCCCATCAACGCCCGTCCGCTCCAAACCCGACATCAAAGTTGAGTCGCCTGAAAAAAGCCTCACCACGGAGGCGCAGAGGGCACGGAGAAAGAAAAAGGTGGAGGTTCGGAGGTCTTTTCTCTGTGAACTGCCATGATTTTCTCCGTGTTCTCCGTGTCTCCGTGGTAAAATAACCTTTTTTCAGTGGACCCAAAGTTCAAACGAGGAAAATGTCATGTCCTACCTATTGAAATCATTAGAAAACGAGTATCTGAAAGAAGACGTCCCCGAAATCAGTGTAGGTGATATTGTCAAGGTCCATAATCTCATCGTGGAAGGCAAAAACGAACGCGTCCAGGTGTATCAGGGCACGGTTATCGCCATCAAGGGCGCAGGCCCGGCCAAAGCCATCACCGTTCGCAAAATCGGCGCTCATGGCGTCGGCGTCGAGCGCATTTTCCGCGTCCATGCGCCCCGCGTGAAGAAAATCGAGATTCTCCGGCACAGCAAGGTGCGCCGGGCAAAGCTCTACTTCCTGCGGGATCGCGTGGGCAAAAAGGCCCGCCTCAAGCAGCTTCGCCGCTGACGCACACCCATCGCCACACACCAAAGAGACGCAGGCCCACGCCTGGCGTCTCTTTTTTATGCGGCGCAACAGGTCCGGGCGGCGGGCTTCCCGCACTGGCGGTCCGGTTTGACAAACAGCCGGGGATCGATTAAAATTGCGAACATAAGTTCCCAACGTTTGTTTCACTTTCTCAGGAAAAGTCTCATCATGTCCGAATTCATCGCCGCCGTCGCTCAAACCAACCCCATTTTGGGCGACATCGCCGCCAATCTCTCGCAGATGGCGGCCATGACCGAACAGATCTGCCGCGAGCAGCATCCCGACATCATCGTTTTCCCCGAGCTGGCCACCACCGGCGTAGAGAACGGCATGGCCTTCAATTATATGGCGGAGCGGCTTCCGGGCGGCCATCAATTCAATATCCTGGCCCGCAAAGCTGCTGATTTCAACGTGCACATCGTTTTTGGCATGCCCACCAAGACCAAAGTCGAGACCACCCTCTACAATGCGGCCGTGGTCATCGGGCCTGACGGCGATCTCATCGGCGAATATCGCAAAATTCACCTGTTGGGCGAAGAAAAGCTCAGCTTTCGGCCCGGCTACCGCTTCTCGGTGTTCGACACCGGATTGGGAACGCTGGGCGTGATGCTGGGCGCTGATGTGGCGTTTCCGGAAGCGGCGCGGGCGCTGACGCTGATGGGGGCGGAGATCATCTGTCTGCCCGCAGCCTACGAGGCGCAATATCAGGCGGAATGGGAGGCCTTCACCCAGGCCCGGGCCGCCGAGAACGGCGTCTTTCTGCTGGCGGCCAACCGCGTGGGGCAGGAGCCCAGCCGCACATTCCTGGGAGACAGCGCCATCTTCGCCCCCGACGGGACGCTGTTAGCCCGTATCGACGCAGATGAAAACGAAACCGACGCCGTGACCACCGGCTACGCCTTCGCCCGCATTGACGCCAGCGCCGTGCGTCGGGTGCGGGAAGCCCGCCAGTTCATCATGGCCCGCTCGCCAGCGGCTTACGGGCCCATTGTCAAAAAATACTGAGAGGGGGACGGGGCGTCGGGAAGACTTTTCAGTTTGTCCACAGGGGAAGGCTGTGCTAAAATCGCGATTTGACTCCTCCTCGCACCCGCTATAGGAGCGAGTAACGATCTTATGATGTGGAACCATTCCCTACCAGCCTCCGTTGTACATTGTGTAGAACCAGATAGCGCTCTCATATCACCCGCCTCCCTGCCGCAGAACGCGCTTGCCCGCTATGCGCCGGAGTCGGGTGCATTTGTCTCAAGGAGATAAAAACAGTCCCATGCAAAACAGTTCGTCCTTTCTCAACAGCATCGGACGCATCCTGGAAAGCCCCAACACCGGCAGGATATTCAACTTTGTGATCATTCCTCTGTTGATTCTGATGATCCTGTTCCTGCCGCCCGTAGACTTGCTGGGCAGGGTGCAAACCATCGGTTACGAAGCCATCACCCCCGAATCGGGCATGGTTGCGGATCCCGACGGCGCCAAAGTCATCTTTCCCGCCGACGGTCTCAGCGGCAAGACCCACGCCAAGCTGGAAAGCATCCCGCGCGAGCAATTCGAACGAGGCGATGTCTCCGATGATCTGCGTCAGGCGCTGGAGCAACTGCCGGCGGAACTGCGTCCCCGCAGCCCCATCTATCAACTCAGCGTGCGCGGCGATATCCCTACGCACGCCATCGCCACCCTCCCCATTCCCAACGACTCCCTGCCTTATGAAACGCTGGATATTTACAACTGGAACGGCGAATCGTGGGAATGGATGCCGCACCGGCTGATTTCGGAAGAAGACGTCCTCGAAAGCGACATCAACTTCGTCCCCAACGACTTCGCGGTTTTTCAGACCGCCCCCAAACTCCCCACCGTGGGAGCCATTCTGCCCGTGGGCAAAGAACTGCCGCCCGAGGCTGAACCCGCCGCCACCGCGGTTTTCCCCGCCGCCCTCACCTTGCGCGGCGATGGCAGCGTCAACGGCGCCGAAAATCTGATCTCCGCCGACGCTATCAATGGCAAAGCGTATATGCTGGTGCGCAACTACCGGCCCGGCGAAACGCCCCGCACCGATCTGCTGGCGAATCTCATCATCGATCAGGGAATGCAGGAAGTGCAGATCAACACCCTTTCGGAGCTGGCCGCCAGCAAGAACTATGACGGCGTGGCGCTGGATTACCGCGGCGCTGACCCGCCCCTGCGTTCCGATTTCTCGGCATTCGTCAACAAACTGGCCACGCGTCTGCACGCCGACGGCAAAGACCTGATCATCTTCGTCGATCAGCCTATGCAGCTTTCGGATGACAGTTGGGAAACCTTTGGCTATGACTGGACCGCGTTGGCCGCAGCCAGCGACGGCGTCGTCATTCCCGCGTTTGAAAATCCCATCGCCTATGCGCCCGGCAACCAGGTGGAAAATCTGCTGCAATGGGCCGTGGGACAGGTCAATCGCTATAAACTGATGTTGCAATTGCCCGCCAGCGCCACCGAACAGGCTGGCAACTACTTCATCCCCCGCGGATTCCAGGACGCCATCACCCCCATCCTGGGACAGATCACCACCGATAACAACGTGGTCGAACCGGGCGTCCCCGTGAACGCCCAACTGAAAAGCGATGTCGTGGCCAGCCCCCTGCAATTCGATCCGACCACCGGCATCAGTTGGTATCGCTATCGCGATCAGTCGGGCGAAGAGCGCATCGTCTTCTTCGAAAACGCGGCCAGTCTCACAGCCAAGCTCAGCATGGTCAGCCGCTACAACCTGGGCGGCGTCATCACCAACGCCGTAGAAATCCGCGATTACGATCCCAAGATCTGGGACGTTTTCGCCCAATACGCCGCAGGCCAGACGCCCGGAGCGCCCCAAAGCGATTTGGCGGTGGAATGGAAGACGACTGACTCCAAGGGCAACGTCATCAACGAGCAGCGAACAGCCCTGAAACAGCCAGTGCAGATTCCGTTGCCCGACGCCCCCGACGTTTACAGCATCCGTGCAGACGTCAAAGAAGGGGACGCATTTATCAGCAACCAGGGCGTCGCCCAGGTCGCCGTCGCCACCTACACGCCCTCACCTACGCCCACGCCCGAGTTCACGCCCACCCCCGTCGCCTCCCCCACGCCCACGCCCCCGGCGTACGCCATGGCCACCGCCACCGGCGACACCAACTTGCGGCAGGGGCCCGGCACCAACTATCCTCGCGTCGGCCTGCTGAAAAAGGGCGAATCGCTCAAGATCATCGGCAAGAACAAGAAGGGCGATTGGTGGCAGCTCGAAGGCAAGGACGGCAAACACGTCTGGATCATCGGCAACCGCGTCAGCGTGCAAGGCCCGACAGACACGGTGCAAGTGGCCAAAGACATCCCCGAACCGCCCAAGACCCAACCGGCCAACACCGGCGGCGGTGGCGGCGGCCCGCGTCCGGCAGGCGCAGGTCAATTCGGCTACGGCGTACAGATTCAGCCTTATGGCGGCGCCGACCTGGGCTACGCGGCCAACGCCATCAAGGGCCTCGGCTTCAATTGGGTCAAATGGCAG
>Ga0256833_1002286_pt1 | contig 13603 bp, 15 predicted proteins | sample 356284metaG_FD_190535 | JGI IMG/M metagenome (GOLD analysis project Ga0256833, IMG submission 190535) | Hydrothermal vent microbial communities from Mid Atlantic Ridge, Atlantic Ocean - 356-284 | ecosystem: Environmental > Aquatic > Marine > Hydrothermal vents | place: Atlantic Ocean: Mid...
GCCGGGGCCCCGGCGGCGACCGCGCCCCCCCGGCGGACGGTGATCTTAAAGTCGGGGGTCTCGAGCACGACCTCGCTGGCCCCGGTGGCCTCCATCGCCTCGAGCAGCGCGCGGATCTCCTTGACCTTCATCCCCGCCTCCTAGGCCCGGCCCACGTACTCGCCGGTCCGGGTGTCGATCTTGATCACGTCGCCGGCGTTGACGAAGAGGGGCACCTGGACCACCGCCCCGGTCTCCAGGGTCGCCGGCTTGGAGCCCCCGGAGACGGTGTCGCCCTTGACCCCCGGGGGGGTCTCGGTGACCTTGAGCTCGACCACCGTCGGCGGGGTGACCTTGATGATGCGGCCCTCGTAGACGTCGGCCAGGACGTGGGTCCCCTCCTTAAGAAACTTGGCCGCCTCCCCCACCACGGCCAGCGGGACGCTGTACTGGTCGTAGGTCTCCAGGTCCATGAAGACGTAGGCGTCGCCCTCGGGGTAGAGGTACTGCATCTCCCGGGTCTCGACGAAGATGTCCTCGAGCTTCTCGCCCGAGTTGAAGGTGCGCTCGACGGTGGCGCCGGTCTCCAGGTTCTTGAACTTGGCGACCACCTTGGCGCCGCCCCGGCCGATCTTCTGGTGCTGGTAGCTCACGCACTCCCAGAGACCGCCCTCCATCTTCACCTTGGTTCCCGGCCTTAGGTCGGTAGCGGAAATCATCGCGTCCTCCTTCTTCTCAAGATCGATTTTACGGGTTGAGCTCGGTGACCTCCGGGGCCAGGCCGAGCCGCTCCACCCAGGCCCCGTACTCCTCCTGGCTCAAGGGGTACTTTCCGGCCAGGGCGACGATCATCCCCTCCATCACGTTGGTCCCGAAGCTCCGCCCGGAAAGCCGCGGGGTGGTGGTGGCGAGGAGCCGGACCCCCCGGGCCTTCAGGAACTCGAGGTCCTCGGGGGTGGTGGTGTTGGCCACCACGATCTTGCCCTCGGCCCGGGGGGGCAGGTGGCGGCGGATGTAGAGGAAGTCGCCGGCGATGACCTCGGCCCAGTCGAAGTAGCGGGTCCGCCAGTCGAGCTTCTGCTCCTCCTGCTTCTTCCCGGTGGGGTAGAGCCAGGTGAAGGGAAGCTGGGTGAAAAGCGGCAAAAAGAGCCGGGCCAAGACCGCCAGCTGGGCCGGGGTGGTGAGGCCGATCGGCAGCCCCAGGGCGAAGATGATGTCGCCGTAGAGGGTCCGCGCCCCCACCTGGTGGAAGGCCTCGGCCATGCCGAAGCGGTCCACCGCCGAGGGGATCAGCACCCGCTTGCCGCCAAAACCCAGCCGGCGGTCGAGCTCGAAGACCGCCCGCCGCTCCAGGGTGGCCTTAAGCCCCGAGCCGTCGACCACCGGGGTCCGCTTGGCCGCCCGGGCGAGCTTCCTCGCGTCCCGGATCACGTACTTGCGGCCGGCGGCGAAGAGGTAGAGGTCGATACCCCCCAGCCCGATGGCGTCGACCCGACCGTCGAGCTCGCGGATTTTCGCGATCGCCTTGGCGAAATCGCCGTCGGTGCCGATCCGCTCGAGGACGAACCGTTCGCCGAGCACCTCGACCTCGGCCCGATGGTCGCGCCGGGACGAGCCTAGGGAAACGCTGACGACACGCTTGGGCACGGCCCGATTCTAACCCACCCGGGGTTTTTCGCCCCCGCCGGCGAGGAGGGCCTTGAACCGCTCGGCCACCGCCTCCGGGGTGAAGCCGAGCCGGGCGTAGACCTCGGCGCCGGGGGCGCTGGCCCCGAAGCGGTCGAGGGCGAGGACGGCGTCGGCGTAGCGCTCCCAACCCAAGGAGACCCCGGCCTCGACCGCAAGCCGGGGCCGGGGACCGAGCACGGCCTGGCGGTAGGCGGGGTCCTGGGCCTCGAAGAGCTCGAAGGAGGGGAGGCTCACCACCCGCACCGCGATCCCCTCCTCGGCCAGGCGGTCGGCCGCCGCCAGGGCCAGCCCGACCTCGGAACCGGTGGCCAGCAGGGTGCCCCGGGCGTCCTCGGCCTCCCGCAACACGTAGCCGCCCCGGAGGAGCCCCTCGGCCTTCCCGCCGGTCACGTTGGCGACCTTCTGCCGGGTGAGCACCAGGGCCACCGGGCCGCCCCGATGGGCCAGCGCCGCCCGCCAGGCCCAGGCGGTCTCGAAGGCGTCGGCGGGGCGGATCACGGTGAGGCGGGGCACCGCCCGGAGGCTCATCAGGTGCTCGACCGGCTGGTGGGTGGGGCCGTCCTCCCCCAGGGCGATCGAGTCGTGGGTCCAGACGTAGATCGGCCGGATCCCCATCAGGGCGGCGAGCCGCACCGCCGGGCGCATGTAGTCGGAGAAGACCAGGAAGGTGCCGCCGTAGGGGAGGTAGCCCTTGTGGAGGACCAGCCCGTTCAGGATCGCCCCCATGGCGTGCTCCCGGACCCCATAGTGGAGGTAGCGGCCGGTGGGGTTCTCGGGCGAGAAGTCGGCCATCGAGGGGGCCTGGGTGTTGTTGGAGGGGGTGAGGTCGGCGCTGCCCCCGAGGAGCTCGGGGATCCGCTCGGCGAGCCTTGCGAGCACCCGCCCGCTGGCCGCCCGGGTGGCCAGCGCCTCGCCCTCGGAGAACCCCTCGGCGAGCCCCTCCAGCGCCCCCTCGGGAAGCCCCCCCTCGCGCACCCGGCGGACGAAGTCCTGCCCGGCCTGGGGAAACTTCCAGGTGTAGTTCTCGAGAAGGGTCTCCCAGGCCTCCTGGGCGGCCACCCCCCGGTCGGCGATCGCCCGGTAGTGGGCGTAGACCTCCTCGGGGACCTGGAAGGGGGGGTAGGGCCAGCCCAGCCGCTCGCGGGTGGCCGCCACCGCCTCGGGACCGAGCGGGGCCCCGTGGGCCTTGGGGTTGTCCTCCAGGGGGCTGCCGTAGCCCAGGTGGGTGCGCACCGCGATCAGGGTGGGCCGGTCGGTCTCGGCCCGGGCCAGCTCGAGGGCGTGGCGGAGGGCCTCGAGGTCCTCGCCGTCCTCAACCCGGAGCACCTGCCAGCGGTAGGCCCCGAACCGCTCGAGCACGTCCTCGGTGAAGGCGAGGTCGGTGCGGCCGTCGATCGAGACCCCGTTGTTGTCCCACAGCACGATCAGCTTCCCCAGCCGCCAGGTCCCCGCCAGGCTGGCGGCCTCGGAGCTGATCCCCTCCATCAGGTCGCCGTCGGAGGCCAGCACGTAGGTGAAGTGGTCGACCAGGGGGAAGCCCTCGCGGTTGAACTCGGCGGCCAGCTTCTTCTCGGCCAGGGCCATCCCCACCGCGGCCCCGAAGCCCTGCCCCAGCGGGCCGGTGGTGACCTCGACCCCGGGGGTGAGGCCGTACTCGGGGTGGCCGGGGGTGCGCGAGCCCCAGCGGCGGAACCGCTTGAGTTCCTCCAGGGGCAGGTCGAAGCCGGCCAGGTGCAGGAGGGCGTAGAGCAGCATCGAGGCGTGCCCGGCCGAGAGGACGAAGCGGTCGCGGTCGGGCCAGGCGGGGTCCTTGGGGTTGACCTTGAGGAAGTCGTGCCAGAGCACGTAGGCCATGGGGGCCGCCCCCAGGGGCATCCCCGGGTGGCCCGACCCGGCCGCCTCGATCGCGTCCAGGGCCAGGAACCGGATGGCGTTGATGGCGAGCCGCTCGTGCGGGTTCATGCCCCCATCTTATGCGCCCCCCGGGCCCACTCCTCCCGGGTGATCGCCATCAAGGCGTCCTCCTCCCCGCCGGGGGCGGGGGCGAAGCCGACCAGGCGGAACCCGGCCTTCTCGAAGGCCCGCCGGGCCCGGGCGTTCCAGCGGAAGGTTCGGAGCTCGACCGCCTCGAGCCCGAGCTCCTCGAAGGCGTAGTCCAGGGCCCGGCGCACCGCCTGGCTGCCGTAGCCCTTGCCCCAGCGCGACTTGTCGGAAAGGAGGATGCCCAGGGTGGCCCGGCCCCCCTTGAGGTCGTAGAGCTCGACCGCCCCGATCCACTCGCCGGCCTCGTCGAGGATCCCGAACGCCACCCGGTCGCCCCGGGCGAGCTCGGCCTCGACCAGGCGACGGAACAGCCAAAGCGGGAGCCTGAGCGGTCGGTGGCCGTTCAACCGGGCGATCTCGGGGTCCTTGAAGGCCCGGTAGAACCGCCGCCACTCCTCCTCGGTAAGCCCCTGGCGGAAGTCCTTGAGCCGTACCTCGGGCACCTCTTTTCTAACGATAAGGGCCGCGGCCGGTCCGCCGCGGCCCAAACGCCCCCTCCCCTAGGGGTAGAGGCCGCGAAGGGCGCGGGCCTCCAGCACCCGGGTGGCGGCCACGATGTAGGCGGCGGTGCGGAGGGTGACCTCGCGCTCGCTGGCCTTGGCCCACACCGCCTCGAAGGCCTCGGTGATCACCCGGCGGAGGTTCTCGTTGACCTCGTCCTCGGTCCAGAAGTAGGAGTTGAAGTCCTGCACCCACTCGAAGTAGGAGACGATCACGCCGCCGGCGTTGGCGATGACGTCGGGGACCACCAGGATGCCCCGCTCCTTGAGGATGTCGTCGGCCGCCGGGGTGGTGGGGCCGTTGGCCCCCTCGACCACCATCCTGGCCTTGATCTTCCAGGCGTTCTGCTCGGTGATCGCGCCCTCCAGCGCGGCCGGCACCGCGATCTCGGCGGGCAGCCCGAAGAACTCGGCGGCCGGCACCGGCTCGGCCTTGGGGTAGCCCCGCACCCCGCCGGCCTCGGCGACGTGCTTTAGGAGGTCGTAGGGGTCGATGCCGTGCTCGTTGTAGATCGCCCCGGTGACGTCGGCGATCCCCACCACCTTGGCGCCGTGGTTAAAGAACGCCCGGGCAGCGGCGTTGCCGACGTTGCCGAAGCCCTGGACGATGACCCGGCTGCCCTCGATGGGCAGATCGATCTTCTGGGCGGCGGCGGCGGCGACGAAGAAGACCCCGTTGCCGGTGGCGTCCTGCCGGCCCAGCGAGCCCCCCAGGGGAATCGGCTTGCCGGTCACCACCCCGGGGGCGGTGGTCCCCACGTTCATCGAGTAGGTGTCCATCATCCAGGCCATCTCCCGCCGGCCGGTGCCCACGTCGGGGGCGGGGACGTCGCGTTGGGGGCCGATCAGGATGCCGATCTCGGAGGTGTAGCGCCGGGTCAGGCGCTCCAGCTCGGCGGTCGAGAGCTTGGCGGGGTCGACCCGGATGCCCCCCTTGCCGCCGCCGTAGGGCAGCCCCACCGCGGCGTTCTTGATCGTCATCCAGGCGGCCAGGGCCATCACCTCGGAGAGGGTCACCGCCGGGTGGTAGCGGACCCCGCCCTTGGCGGGCCCCCGCGAGGTGTTGTGGTGGACCCGGTAACCCTCGAAGTGGGCCACCGTGCCGTCGTCCATGCGGATGGGAACGTCGACGATGAGGACGCGCTTGGGTCGCTTCAGGGTCTCGGCCCAGTAGGCCAGGGAGCCCAGGTGGGGGATCACCCGGTCGACCTGCTCGAGGTAGGTCTTCCAGGGCCCCTGGGCCTCCTCGGGAAGGAAGGAAAGCGGCGTGTGCTTCATGGATACACCCCTCGCAGCCGGGTGGCCTCGTCCACCCGTTCGATCGCCAGCCGGTGGGCGGCGCAGCGAAGCGGCAGGCCCTCGCGCTCGGCCCGCGCCTCCACCTGGTCGTAGGCCCGCACCAGGGCCGCCTTGAGCTGCTGCCGGACCCGGCGCTCGTCCCAAAAGTACTGGTTAAGGTCCTGCACCCACTCGTAGTAGCCGACCACCAGGTTGCCCCCGGCGGCGAGCACGTGGGGCACCACCAGCACCCCGCGGTCGGCGAGGATGCGGTCGGCCTCGGCGGTGATGGGCACGTTGGCCCCCTCGACCACCACCCGGGCGTGGACCGACTCGGCGTTGCCGGCGTGGACCACGTGTTGGTAGGCGGCGAGGACCAGGTAGTCGACCGACAGCGCGAGGAGCTCGGCGTTGCCGAGGGGGGCCGCCGGGAAGCCGTCGAAGGTGCCCTCGCGGTCGAAGTGGGCCTCGAGGGCGGGGACGTCGAGGCCGTCCCCGTCGAAGAGCCCGCCGACGTCCATCGAGACCGCCACCACCTTGGCCCCCAGGCGGTGGAGGACCCGGGCCACCGCCCGGCCCACCTGGCCGAAGCCCTGCACCGCCACCTCGGCCCCCTTCAGGGCCAGCCCGTGACGGGCGGCGAACCGCTCGGTGACGTGCACGAGCCCCACCGCCACCGCGTCGTTTCGGCCCCGGGTGCCGCCCAGCCGGTCGGGCTTGCCGACCACCACCGCCGGCTCGATGAACCCCTTGCCCTGGGAGTAGGTGTCCATGAACCAGGCCATGACCTGCTCGTCGGTGCCGAAGTCGGGGGCCAGCACGTCGACCTCGGGGCCGGCCAGGTTGATCAGCTCGGCCATGTAGCGGCGGCTCAACCGCTCGACCTCGGGGGTGGCCAGGGCCCGGCGGTCGAGCACCACCCCGCCGGCGGCGCCGCCGAAGGGGAGGTTCAGGACCGCCGCCTTGAGGGTGTTCCAGGCGGCCAGTCCGGCGACGTCCCCCACGGTGAGGGCGGGGTCGTAGCGCACCCCCCCGATCGAGGGGCCGCGGGCGATGTTGTGCACCACCCGGTAGCCGGCGAAGGTATGGACCCGGCCGTCCTCGAGGCGCACCGGCAGCGACATGGTCAGAACGCGACGCGGGTGCACCAGGTACTCGTGGGTCACCGGGTGCACCCGCTCGCCGCCCTCGGCGCGGCCCAGGTACTCGAGGAAATCCCCCCAGAGCCCCGGGCTACCGGGCGGCTTCCAGACCTGGCTTTGCATGCCCACCTCCTATCACCGGGCGGATTATAGCGCGCGGGAAGGGGGACCTATTACCTAACCCGCCCCAGCTCGGCCCGGGCCAGGGACCGAAGCTCCTCCCGGGCCGGGCTGGGGGGCAGATCGGCGAGCGCCGCCTCGGCCCGCTCGACCTCGCGGGCGATCGCCGCCACCGTGGCCTCGGCCGCCCCGGTGGAACGGGCCAGGGCCCTGAGCCGCTCGACGTCGCCCGCCTCCCCCGCCCTTCGGGCGAGCAGGGGGCGGACCTCGGCGGGGGCCCGCTCCAGCATCCGGAGCAGGAGGAGGGTGAGCTTCCCCTCCCTCACGTCGCCCCCCACCGGCTTGCCGAGGCGATCGGGGTCGCCCATCAGGTCGAGGTAGTCGTCGCGCATCTGGAAGGCGAGCCCGTAGGCCTCGCCGAAGGTGGCCAGGGCCCGGCGGTGGGGGTGGTCCTCGGGGAGGTCGGCGAGGATCGCCGCCCCCTCGGTGGCCGCCTGCATGAGGGCGGCGGTCTTGCCCCGGATGATGCGGAAGTAGCGGTCGAGCCGGTGCTCCTCCAGCGCCGCCACCTGGAACTGCAGCACCTCGGCCTCGGCGAGCTGGCGGGCGACCTCGGCGAAGAGGTGCACCAGGGGCATGCGTCCGGTCTCGGCCAGCAGGAAGAGCAGCCGGGAGAGCAGGTAGTCGCCCGACAGAACGCTCACCGCGTTGCCGTACTTGCGGTAGGCGGCCTCGCGCCCCCGGCGGGTCTCGGCGTTGTCAACCAGGTCGTCGTGGAGCAGGGTCGCCGAGTGCAGGAGCTCCACCGCCATGGCGAGCTTCATCTCGTGGGGGACCCCGTCCTCGACCAGCGCCCGGCTGGCCAGGTAGGCGAGCCGGGGGCGCACCCGCTTGCCCCCGGCGTAGACAAGGTCGTCCTCGATCAGCTGGATGAACTCGACGTCGGAGCGGAGCAGCGACCGCAGGGCGCGGTCGAACCGCTTGAGGAAAGGGGTCGCCTCCAGGACCTCCACCGCATCGAGTATACCGGCTCAGTGGATGCGGATCGGCGCGTTCAGGTTTTGGTGGAGCACCGCCCCGTTTTCCCCCATCACCGTGTAGCCGTTGATCACATAGCTACCCGCCGGCGGGTAGCTGGTGAACTCGCGCTTGTAGTTGGTCACGAAGGGACCGCAGGGGTCGGGCTCGGTTGCCGGGCAGCGCTCGACCCGTCGGCCGGCATCCAGCTGGCCGCCGCCGTCGAGCGAGAAGGAGACGATGACGCCCCCTGGCGAACCCGGCAGCGTGCGGGCCTCCAGTTGGAACTCAAGCACCCAGTTGCCGGTGGTGGGGTCCTGGGTCAGGCTGTTGTCGCCGACGCTGACGACGACGGTGGGCACCCCGATGGGGTGTTGGAAGCTGAAGTTGCTGCAAGCGGAAAGCCCCAACCCGACCGCGGCCAGGAGGCCGGCCAAGATCCAACGCTTCATCCTACCCACTCCTCTCCAACGTTCTCCTTGATAAAGTACGCCAACCGCGCGAGGCCGGCCAGGAAGTCGACGTTCTCGACCGGCACCCCGGGCGGGGCCTCGAGCACCACCGGGGCGAAGTTCAAGATCCCCTTGACCCCCGCCCGGATCAGGACGTCGGCGACCTCCTGGGCGGCCTCGGCGGGCACCGCCACCAGCCCGATCTCGATCCCCCGCTCGACCACCGCCCGAGGCAGGGCGGCCAGGGGCTCCACCGCCCCCTTCGAGAGCCGGAGCCCGACCTTGGCGGGGTCGACGTCGAACATCCCCACCAGCTCGAAGGTCTCGCCGAGCCCGGGGTAGTCGGCCAGGGCCTGGCCCAGCCGCCCCATCCCCACGATGGCCAGCCGCCACCGCCGGGAAAGCCCCAGGATCTGGCGGAGCTCCCGCTTTAAAAGCGGCACCGAGTAGCCCACCCCCCGGGTGCCGTAGCTCCCGAAGTAGGCGAGGTCCTTGCGAACCTGAAAGGCGGTGGCCTGGGTCTCCTCGGCGAGCTGCTCGCTGGAGGTCCGCACCACCCCCCGGCGCTCGAGGTCCTCCAGCACCCTCAGGTAGGTAACCAGCCGGGAGACGGTGGCGTCGGGAACCTTAGCCCTGGCCACCCCGCACCTCCACCGGTTGGTAGCCCTTCTCCTCCAGCCGGCCCTTGGTCTCGGCCAGCCGGTCGTCCGTAAGGGGCCCCACCCAGACCTTGGCCCAGCCGTCGCGGTAGTAAACCGCCACCGAATAGCCGGCGTCCTTGAGCTCCTTGGCCAGCTCGCGGGCCCGGGCCAGGTCCTTGAAGGCGGCCACCTGGAGGTAAGTGCCGCGGGGTTCGGGGGTGTCCCCCTTGTAGACCTGGGGTTCGTAGGTCTTGAGCTTGGCCGCCACCGCCTCGGCCTCGGCACGGCTTGGGTAGGGGCCCACCACCACCCGGCTGACCCGACCGATCACCTCGATCCGCACCGGGTACCCGGCGGCCTCCATCTTGCGAGCCAGGTCGACGGCGTACTCGGGGCGGGTGAAGGCCCCCACCGAGACCCGGTAGCGGCCCTTGGCGGCGGGGGCCGGCCTCGCCGGCCGGACCGGCGCCGGGGCCGGCGTCGGGCTCGGACGGGCCGGGGAGGCGGGCTCGGTCGCGGCCCCGCCCGCCCCCACCGGGGGCAGGGGGAGCACGGTGACCTCGCCGCCCCCCGAGCCGGCGGGCTCGGTCGGAGCCGGGGCGGGGTTCTCGGCGGGGCTCGGGGCGGGCTCGGGGGCGGGGGCCTGGGCCGCCGGGGGCTGGGCCGGGCTCGTCGCCGTCGCCGGCGGCCGCGCAAAGGGGTTCACCCCCACCAAAAACAGCACGATCGCCACCACCACCGCGGCCAGCAACACGAAGAGCAGGGCGTCGAACCAGTTCTCGCGCAACCAGTTCATGGCCTACCTCACCAGCCCCCGGGCCGGCTTGTACCCCAGCTTGAGCGCGGTCTTCCAGGCCCGCTTGGCCTCGCTGTCGCGCCCCAGCGCCTTGAGCGCCCAGCCCAGGTGGTACCAGGACTCGGCGTCGTTGGGGTTTTGGAGCACGATCTGGGTGAAGACCCGCTCGGCGTCGGAGAACCGCTTGGCCGCCAGGTAGGCGGAGCCCAGGTTCTTGACCACCTCGACCCGGTTATCGAGCTGGGCGGCGCGCTCGAAGGCCCGCACCGCCTGCCCGTAGTCCTGACCGGCGTAGAGGGCGAGCCCCAGCCACAGCCAGCCGTCGGCGTCGTTGGGACGTTCCTTGACCACTTCCTTAAGGGCGTTCACCGCCTCGGCGTAGGCCCCGATCCGGTAGGCGCTCTTGCCCAGAAGGAAGAGGGCCTCGATCCGCTCCGGCCCCTTGGCCGCCCGGCTGGCGAGCTTGGCCATGCGGTAGGCGTCGCGGGCCTTGCCGAGGACGTCGTAGGCCGAGGCCAGCCCGAGGAGAACCCGGGGGTCGCTGGGGCTCTCCCGGTAGGCGAGGAGGAAGTGGTGCAGCGCGCCCTTGGCATCGCCCAGGGCGAGCTTGAGCCGGCCCACGTCGTAGTGGGCCTGCCAGAGGTCGGGGTCGGCCTGGGTGGCCTGCTCCAGGAGGGCCTCGACCTCCTTCTTGTCGGCCCCCAGGCTGCCCAGCACCAGCGCCTTCTTGTAGACCAGCCGGGCCCTCTTCTTGGCATCGGAGGTCGCCGCGAGGGCCCGGTCCAGCACCCGGACCGCCCGTTCGGGGAGGTCCTGGTCGACGTAGACGTCGGCCAGGAGGAGGGCCGCCCGGACGTCGTCGGGCCGCTTGGCCAGCACCTGGTAGAGGTAGGGGATCGCCTCCTCGCCGCGGTCCGCCGCCGCCAGGGCGTCGGCCAGGAGGTAGGCGACCTCGAGGTCGTCCGGCAGCAGCCGGTGGGCCTGGGAGAGCACCTCGGCGGCCAGTCCGGGCTGACCCTGCTTGCGGTAGGCCTCGGCCAGGGCCAGGTAGGCCGGCCTTAGCGCCGGGGCCGGCAGCTTGGCCTCCCGACCCACCGCCACCGCCTGGGCCAGGGCCTCGGCCGCCGCCTTCCAGTTGGTCAGCCGGGCCTGGGTGATCCCTAGGTTGTACCAACCCTCGAACCGCTTGGGGAAGAGCCGGGTCAGCTGGCGGAACTCAAAGAGCGCCTCCTTGAGCTTGCCGGCCTTGAAGAAGGCCAGGCCCAATCCGAAGTGAGCGCGGAAGTTGGGGTAGTCGAGGGCGATCACGTCCTCGTAGAGCTCGACGGCCCGGGCCAGCTGCCCGGCCTTGAGCGCCCGATCGGCGTCGGCGAGGCGGCTGGCGAGGTCGCCGGGGGGGCCGGGGGCCGACTGCCCCAGCACCGGAACCAGCGATAGGAAAAGCACCACAACGAAACGCTTCATCCTTCCCTCCTCCCGCACTCTTAAGGGCATTCTAATCCCTCCCCGCTTCCTTGACAAAAGCCTTTGACCATCCTAAACTCTTCTTTGCGACGCGGGGTGGAGCAGCCTGGTAGCTCGCCGGGCTCATAACCCGGAGGTCGCGGGTTCAAATCCCGCCCCCGCAACCAACGCGCGGCCCGATCCGGGCCGCTCCTTTCCTTTTCACCGGCTCCCCCAAACCGCCAGCACCAGGTAGACCGCCCAGCCGGTGGCGGCCACCAAAAGCCAGTTGACCAGGGTCACCCGGGCCCAGGGGCGGTGCCGGGCCCGGTCGCCGCGGAAGGCGTGGTAGAGGGTGACCGCCGCAAGCGGCAGGTTGAGCCCGGCGATCGTCATGTGGAAGAAGAGCAGCCCCAGGTAGAAGGGCCGTCCGGCGGCGGGGCCGGCGTAGTGCTGGGGCGGGTAGAGGGCCGACTTGGCGAGGTAGAGGACCAAGAAGAGCACCGCCAGTCCGCTGGCGGCGAGCATCGCCCGGTGGTGGGCGGCCTCCGCCCCCCGTCGGATCCGGCGGTAGCCGCCCCAAAGCACCAGCGCGCTAGCGCCGATGCTTACGGCGGCGGCCAGGGCCAGCGCTTCGCGGCTCGGCAATCTTGGCCTCCAGTTCCCGGGCGGCGAGGTAGACCTCGGACGCCTCGCCGGTGCGGGCGTAGCTCAGGGCGGTCCAGGCGGCGGCCCGGGCCTCCTGGGGCTTCCCGGCCGCCAGCTGGCGCCGGGCCAGGGCGAAAAAGAGCCAGGCCAGCGCCCGCTCCCGCCCCCGCGAGGGGGGCTCGGCCTCGACCCGCTCGATCCGGCGGCGCAGCTCGGCGCCGGCGGCGGGGTCGCGGGCCGCGGCCAGGGCCAGGGCCACCTCGCGCATCGCCTCCACGCCGGGAGTATAACCGGGGCATGAACCCGCTGGAGCCGCTGGATCTCCGGGTCGGCCGGGTGGTCCGGGCCGAGCCCCACGACCGCGCCCGAAAGCCCGCCTACCGCCTCTGGATCGACTTCGGGCCCCTGGGGGTGCGCACCTCCAGCGCCCAGATCACCGAGCTCTACGCCCCCGAGGACCTGGTCGGTCGGCAGGTGGTGGCGGCGGTCAACCTGGGGGAGAAGCGGATCGCCGGCTTCGTCTCCCAGGTCCTGGTGCTGGGGGTTCCCGACGCCCAAGGCCGGGTGGTGCTCCTGGTCCCCGAGCGCGAGGTGCCCCTGGGCGGGCGGGTCTACTAGGTCGCCTCGAGGTAGCGACGGTAGGCCCGGGCCAGGCGGCGGACCCCCTCCTCGATCGCGTCCTCGGGGACGCTGGCGAAGGTGAGCCGGGCCGAGGGGTAGGCCTCGCCGGCGAAGAAGGGCTCGCCGGGGACGAAGGCCACCCCCTCCTCCAGGGCCACCTCTAAAAGCCGCCGGGTGTCGGTGCCGGGGGGGAACCGGAGCCAGAGGAACATCCCCCCGCCGGGGGCCGAAAAGGCCACGTCCTCGGCCAGGTACCGCTTGAGGGCGGCGACCATGCGGTCGCGGCGGCGGCGATAGAAGCCCCGCACCTGCTCGGCCAGCGGGGCGAGCTCGCCGGCCTCGATCAGCTCGGCGAGGATCGTCTGCCCCAGGATGTTGGTGTGGAGGTCGGCGGCCTGCTTGGCCTGGATCAGGGCCTCGAGCACCGGCGGCGCCGCCACCGCGTAGCCGATCCGCAGCCCCGGCGCCACCAGCTTGGAGAAGGTGCCGGCGTAGACCACCCGCTCGCGGTCGTGGGAAAAGAGCGGCGGGGGCGGGGGGGCGTCGAAGTGGATGTGGCCGTAGGGGTCGTCCTCGAGGACCAGCGCGTCGACCTCTCGGGCCCAGTCCACCACCGCCGGCCGGCGCTCGGCGGCGAGCAGCGCCCCGGTGGGGTTTTGGAAGTTGGGGAGCAGGTAGGCGAGCTTGGCCTCGCCGGGGAGCTCCTCGGGCCGGAGCCCCTGGGCGTCGGCGGGAACCGGCCGGTAGCGGGGGGCGAGGGGGTTCATCGCCAGGAGCCCGCCCATGTAGGTGGGCGACTCGACCACCACCGGGTCGCCGGGGTCGAGGACCACCCGGGCCACCAGGTCGAGGACCTGCTGGCTCCCGGAGGTCACCAGCACCCAGTCGGGGTCGACCCCCAGGCGCTCGGCCACCCACCGGCGGACCACCGGGTGCCCCTCGGTGGGGCTGTACTGCAGGGCGGCCGGGCCGGCCCGGTCGAGGGCCCGGCGGGTGGCCGCCTTGAGCGCCTCCATCGGGAAGAGCTCGGGGGCGGGGATGCCCCCCGCCAAGGAGAGCACCCCGGGGCGGGCGGCGAGCTTCAAGAGCTCGCGGATCAACGAGCTTCGCATGCGGGCGCGGGCCTGGGAAAATCGCACGGTCCCCCCCTAAAGGTCGAACTCGGCCACGGCGGGCACGTGGTCGGAGGCGTGGGTGTCGTAGAAGATGTAGGCGTTCTTGAGCCGGGGCAGGA
>Ga0256833_1002287_pt1 | contig 13601 bp, 23 predicted proteins | sample 356284metaG_FD_190535 | JGI IMG/M metagenome (GOLD analysis project Ga0256833, IMG submission 190535) | Hydrothermal vent microbial communities from Mid Atlantic Ridge, Atlantic Ocean - 356-284 | ecosystem: Environmental > Aquatic > Marine > Hydrothermal vents | place: Atlantic Ocean: Mid...
CGTTTATGAAGATTACGGGAGAAACCTTTTCAAGGGCAAAGGCAACGTAGGCGGCTTCTTCAAGGGTGTAGTTTTCCCAGTCTCCGGTTATTCCGAAGGTTTCTCCGAATTCCGAATAGGTGAAAACTGCCGTCGGAACGTTCTTTGGTCCCTTGCTGGCTGTTCCGATTACTACCACTATGGTGCTTGTTCTGACCGGCGGAATTAAGGAGGTGGGAAGTTCTTGAACTTCAACTCCTCTATACAGCATTATTCACCTCTCTTTTTGGTTTTGAGATACTCCGCGGCTTTTTTCTCAAGCTCTTTCTCTTTTTCGGGGGAGTATTGGGAAAGGGGAATCAGGAATTCTTTCAGGTCGCCCGGGAGGTATGCCGGGACCTCGGTAAAGATTTGCCCTTTCCTTACAAAGAACTTTTCGTTGTAGATTGTAGGACCTGCGTAGATTAGCCTGTCGTCCAGTTTTTGGACTTCCTTTGGTTCAGGCTGTTGAGAGTCCTTTTCTTGAATCTGCTCTTTTCCCTTTGCCATTTTACCCTCCGGGAATGGTTTTGTTTTAGGTTAACTCCCGGAGGGTGGACAGGGTGGGCAACGGTGGGTAAGCTAAAGGCAAAAGTTTACGGCATTCCAGAGAGGGGGTTAACTCCCCATTTTCCAATACCTGGAGGAACTGGCTTGTATGGAGCTACTTCACATATGAGTCTAAAGTCTCTTGCAATAGTTTTTACGTTGCCAGCACCATCTTTAACATAAAGTTTTACCTTAACATCTTGAAAACTTTCAGGAAGACTTTTAGGAGATGGAATCTCCTCAATAATTTCAGCCCCCATAAGTTTAAAGTTTCCATAGGTATTTTTCAGAAAATCTTTGCCATGAGGATTGTTGCTTTTCCATGTCTCTTGGCAAAGGTTATACATTGTATCCCAATCCCTATTTCTCCAGGCTTCTAAGAAAGAAATTAAAATTTTTGTTGCCTGATTCCACTTATCTCTATTCGAAGGAAAGGGATAATCCCTACTCTTTGATGATTTTATCTCTTCATCTCCAGAAAGCCTTTTTGTAACTATTTCTTTTTCTTTAGCTTCTATTGGATGAGAATTGGTATTACTGATCTCCTTTTCTGGTGGAGGTGCTATTACTATCCCAAAGACAATTGAAATAAAAGTTATAACAGCTGCTTTCTTAACAGGTTTCCTCTTAATGACGGCATAGAGAAAGTATAGAAAAGAGAATAAAGAAATTATTATCAGAATTCCTGCCAAAAATTCCCTCATTTCGCTTTCCTCTTAATTGTTCTGTATGCTTTGAACATCTCAAGAAGGTCTATTTCTCCAAAGTTGTCCGTTCTCCAGCGCTTAAGGGCTTCTACTTTCGGATCAATGCCTGCTTTACGGCAGGCAAAATAAAACTTTTTTATCATTACAGGTCTTTCGTAGGGTGGAATCTTATTCTTGTATAAAACCCCAGCAACTGAATCAATCCAGCTGTTTAAGTAGCGGAAAACACATTTGACATTTTCCTTTGGTAAGAGATCTATTTTTGAATACCTGCATCTTTTCTGAAGTTCAGAATGAATAGTGGGAAAAAGGTTTTTCGTAATCCTGAAGTCCAATTTTAAGCTCCTCTTTGAAAAGCCATAATTCAGAGCTTTATTTATCAGTTCAACAAGCTCTTCTATAAGATTCTTTATTGTGCGTTGAGTAGAGCTATCAGCATAAAGAGCTTCATCTCTGATTATCTTGATTTTCTTAACTTCTCCAACGTGAACCTTTTCAGCTTTATGTATAACCGTGCTGTTTTCATAATGATTATTGGCTATTATTTGCTCAACTTCTATTTTTGAGAATTCTGCAAGCTTGCGGAAGATTAGCTCCTCAGAAACTCCATATCGCTGATGAAGGTCTTTTACCCAAGCTCTTGTTAAGTTTTCAAGTTCTTTTTCCCATTCGGCTTTCCACTCCCCTCCCATACTCTGTCTCCGTCTGCTAAAGTGTCATACATGTTTCAACTGAAGATTCAAGAAGTTTAGCTTTCCCTTCTTTTCTCATGCTGGCTATCACATGGGTAAAGTAGTTCCACAACAATTCAGCTTTTACATCCCTTTTCTTAAGTAAAGTTACTTTAAGTCCAAGTTCTTTAGCTTCTTTCCATCTTATTGGTCTACCATGGCTAAGGTGTCTGTTTGCGTCTGATAGATATTGAGCAATATTATCCGCTTTTTGCTTTCTTTGCTGTTGAGGCAAATTCTTGAACATATAGTTGGTAAGCAATTTCTTGGCTAATTCTTCAGCATGCTTTATGGTTTTACTTGCCCAGTCCAAGGTGGTTAAGTCTATAGATTGAAGTAGCATAGCAGCAATTGTTGGATTGAGCTGTTTTGAGGAAAGCCAGTCCGTGAGAAGTTTAACACTATCAAGAACAGAATGAGCAGGTCTCCAAACTTCACCAGAGGGCGTCTTTATGCGAATCTGAGGATCAATAGGACCAAGTTCTGAGCTTTCCAGCATATAGATTCTATCACTACCAAGAGAAATGATTGTTGCTGCCGACTTTGCTCTTTCTGGAATAGCGACATAGAACCGACGGCAGTTTTCCCTAAGAATCTCGACGAGTTTTTCGGCAATATCTGGGTCTCCACCGTAGCTGTGGAGGATCAACAGAATAGATTGGACTTTCTTTTCAAGTTTGGATAGCGGTTCGTTAAAGAGCAGAGGATCCCATTGGTCAATGGGAAATCCCAAAGGGGAAATGTAGCTTATAACTAACGAGACTCTAAATGCCTCAGCAATTCGTTGAAGGAACTCTCTCCTTACATACTTGTCATTGTTGAAAGCTTTATAGAGAGGGGTAAGAGGTTGTTGCTCCCTCACCATAGAAGAAACTCCTTTCTTCTTTTTCTTTACGAAAAATGCCGTTTTCCCCGTAATATATTTCCCTGACCAGTTTCATTGCTTCGTTGGCTTCTTCAATTATTTCCTGAAGACCGGTAGAACGTCTAAATTCCTCCATTTCTTTTACAAAACGCTTAAGCTCTTCTATGTCCTTAACTCCTTTTGCCTTCACCATTTTCCGCCTCCTCGCAAATCAATCAATGCTGGTGGGAGTCTTTTCTATCAAAATAGTAAGGAATCGCAACAAGCATAACTGCAAAAGCGGTGATGATGGCACCGATAATGAAAACTACTGCTATTGCAAACTTATCGCTCATCAATTTTAAGCTCCTTTAATAAGAGTTCTATCTTAACTGCTAATCCACCTATCATCAAAAGTAACGTTAGAGAAGTCCAGATTCCAACGATTGCAATCCAGAAAGCAAGCTCATCGTTCCTTTTAAATAACATTCCCAACGTGCCGCCAGCACTTGCTATTAGGAATGCTGACAGCACTTTCAGAACTTCTATATAAAAATCCACCTTTTCTCTAATATATTCCCTGCTCATTTTCTTGGCTGTCTTGACTACCAACTAATCAAGTTAAAAAAATTTTAACATATTCATGGCTTAGCTTCTGAAGCTCTTCTCTCCATTTGGTTTCTTCCCTGTCTTTCAGAGGCTTAATTTTCTTGTAAAGGAACTTAATCATTTCCATCACCTCTTCTTCAGGAACTCCTTTTAAAAGTCCTGCCTTGTAATATTCCTCTATTGTTTCTGTTATCCTCTGGAAAAGTTCTCTGTCAATAATAGAAGAAGAAAGAACCCCAGTAGAAGGAGTTTCTTTTCTTATGAACATTTCGCCTTCGCCAGTTAGAAGCCAGTGAAGGTTGACGTTGAATTCTTTAGCTATCAAAAGAAGACTTTTCGTTGTTGGGTCATTAGCCCCCTTTTCCCACTTGCTAACTAATCTGTCTATAACTCCTATCCTCTTGGCAAATTCTTTTTGAGTAAGTCCTAAATGTTTCCTGAGTAGCTTAATTCTTTCACCAATCATCATACCTCCACCAAACTTTATGTTTTTCCTTGACAACTCACCAAAATTGGTCTATATTTCCTATTAGCTGATATACCAGCTAACAAGAAAATCCTATCAGAAGGAGGAACAAATGAGCAAAGCGGTAATCAAAGAAGTGAAGCGACGACTCTACATGAAGGACAAGAACCTAACTCAGATGGCAAAAGACTTGGGAATCTCATACTCCTACATGCTGGACGTCCTTCACGGGAGGAGAAAATCAATACCTCTTATTGAACGGATAGCTGCTTATCTGAACTTTCCGGAGCTTGTTGAACTTTATGAAGAAGAGTTTGCAGGAATTAAGTGATGCGGTATCTGGAGCTGATTGTATTGATTGCCTTTTTTGTCTGGTGCTGTTTACCAGACGAGGAGGTTCGGTGATGGAGAAATTGAAAATACTGCTAAAGATGCCGCAACTTCTTTGTCTGTTCGTAGCCGCTTCGCTGTTAAGCGTTTCGCTTTTGCCAATCCAATTTGCGGTTCTTTTCCTGAAAGCTTCGGAATCCGCCTTCATTCTCGGGAATCTAAAAATCCGTTTGTTCGGCGGTTTTCTGTTAACTCTCGAAAAGGAGGGGAGGTAATGAGGTTTAAAGATTACTTGAGGGAAGCCTTAGAGGAATTGGAAAAAGAGGACTGGGATTATGAAAAGTGCGAAAGGGCTTTGAAAAAAGCAGTTTCGGTTGTGATTGACAATCAAACAGGAGAGGAAATCAAGGTTTCCTCTAAAGAACCGGAAAAGGCTTTAGCCGAAGCCTTAGAAAAACTAACGCCGGGAGTAAAAACCATCGTGGAGGAGGCGTAAGATGGAGAAGAAAGAACAAACTACTTTCCACTCTCGGAAGATGAAGGATCAAGATAGCGAAAGATTGCAACGGGAGTGGGATTCCTACATAAAGATTCGTGAAGAAATTTCCAACCGCTTCAAAGGAGTGGGAATCTTTCAAAACCAAACCAAAAAAACAAAGAGGAGGTGTAGGATGAAAAAGTCTCTCGAAGTCCAGAAAAAACTGCTGGAGTTTTCTGCCAAAATCCTCAGTAAAGTTGAGGAGTTTTGTAAGGGCGAACCTTCTGTAAGCGTTCATGATTTCAAGTCCTTCTTTGATGCGATTTTCGAAGTTTACAGCAAATACGTGGAAACTGTAGAGGCGGGAGGCTTCCCCGAAGATTTTCTTTCGTTAGCCACCCATCTCCTAAAAGAACTTAACTCACATCCTCATTGTCTAACAATGGAATACAGGAATTCCAAAACTCCTGAAGGAGGAGAGAGATGAATCCACGGGAGAGGGGGAGCCTCCCGCTTTTAAAAAGAAATTTTAACCAAGACAAAGAGGAGGTGTAGGAATGGCAAGGATAGGCAAATACAGGATTTCAGAGCTTGAGATTCCGCAAGGACTACTCCCGCGGGTGATTACGGGAACGGTTGAAGAGAAGGTAAGAGAGTATGCGGAGATGATGGAAAACGGAGTGGAGTTTGAGCCTGTAAAGGTGTGGGAAAGAGAGGACGGAAGGGTCTGGGTGGTTGACGGAGTTCACAGGATTGAGGCAAGCAAGAGGATAGGGAGGGAATTCATTGAGGGAGAGGCACTTCCGATTAAAGACGAAATTCACTACAGAATGGAGGCAATCAGATACAACCTGAGGCACGGGCTTGCCTTAAGACCGGAAGAGCGGAAACTCTGCGCCCAGCAACTTTACCTTGCCGGTGTTGACCAGACCGAGATTCAAAAACTTTTCGGAGTTTCAGAAAGAACAATCAGAAGGTGGCTATCCGACATAAAGAGCGAAAAGAAGGAGGAGTTAAGAGAAAAGGTTAGAGAATTAAGAGACAAGGGATACAGCGTCAGAGAGATAGCCAATGAGTTGGGCATAAGTATTGGATACGTTCATAAACTATTAGAATGTTCACAAACGGACACGGTGTCCGAATGTGAACACATCAACAATCATTCTCAACAACCTCAATCAATCCCTTCCGATTCAACATCTTTCTCTTCTTCGTCTGTTAGAGACATTCTGGACGACCCTGAAAGGCTAATTGAAGAAGAGGAAAGGGAAATTGCCGCCGCCGAAGAAGACGACGTTCCGGAAGCACTGAAAAAGTTTGAAGCCCCAGAGATGAAAGCGAAACTGATTAACGAGATAGGAAGGATAAAGGAGAAGGAGGCAAAGAAGAAGGAGAAGAAATTCAAAACCAAAGAAGAAATCATCAGAGAAATTTGGAAAAGGCTATACGACCCGCTTGCAGAGTATCAAGTTAGGTTCTGCGAGGACACGGGTCAACGGGACTTCAGGCTTGAGGACATGCTTGCCTTCATTGACGAAATCAAGAGGTTCTACACAAGCGGCAGGTTTTTAAGAGATACGGATTACCTTAACTACCTTGGCCTTTGGAGAATGAGAAAAACCGAAGGATACAGACGCTATTAAAGGAGGATGAAATGTGGGTCAAATACAAAGACATACTGATTTTTCTACAAAACATCACTCACATAGAAAGAAGAGGAAGAACGGTGATTTTTCACTACCTAAATGCGAAACCTCTATTGCTTCCTTTTGAAAATCAAGAGCAGGCAAAAAAGTGGTTTGAAGGATTCTTCCTCATGGCAAAGTCGGGAAACATTCCAATAGACACCAGCGATTGGGAAATCCATTAAGGAGGTGAGAAGTGAAAGTAACAGTTCCGGTTCACAGCGACCCGATGATAGGAAAGAAGATAACCTTCTACGAAAACGGGAAGAGAAGAACTTTCCTCGTGGCAAAGAAAGTGCTTGCCAACACAACGGCTCTCTACATCCTCCCCGACGATTTCCCGACCTACATGGTCAAGCTGTTGTTTGGAGTAGAAGCAAAGATAGAAGAGGAACCAAAGTGGAAAAAGAAGTGGAAGGTAAAAATCACCGTTTGAAGGAGGAAGAGATGATTAATCAACAAGTAAACATCGCCGAGCTTGTAAACGAATATGAACAAATTGAAGCTCAAATTCAAGAGCTAACTGACAGAAAACAGCAAATCAGAAAGATTGTCTATGCAGAACTGATTGAGCAGAACATTGAGGAGACTTCTGTTATCACGAGGAGCGGAACAAAGTTTGTCTTGAGAATCCAGAAAGTCAAAAGGGAGACGGTTGACAGGACGCTTTTGAGGAAGGAATTGGGAGAGAAGGCAGAAAGGTATATCACCGTTACAGAAACAGAATTTCTATCAATCAGGCCCGCAAAGAAAACTAAATCCGAATTGGAGGTTAAGTGATGGCAGAGAAAACACTTCTTGAAGTTCCAATCCTAAAAGCAACGGAACTTCCCGAAAGGAAGTTAAGAATCCTCATTTACGGAGAAGCAGGAGTAGGGAAAACCACCTTACTTTCCACCCTTCCCAGACCTTTACTTGTCATTGACTTTGAAAGCGGAGCGGACATCAGACTCAAAGGAGAAGATGAGGTTTACATAGCGGAAGTTGGAAGCAGAGAAGACCTTAAAAAACTCCTTACCGAGATAGACAAGTTTCCCGTTAAGTTTGAATCAGTAGCATTTGACGGATTCTCAATCTTCATAGACAGACTTTTAAGAGACATTGTTGAAAAGAGGAAGAGAGCAGGGAAGTTAAAAGGAGACTCACCCGGCTTTTACGAGTGGGGACAGCTCTCATCTCAGGCAAGGGAGATTGTTTTGGGACTTCTCAAGAACAACTCCCACGTAGTTCTCACCGCACTCTCAAAGACAAAAACTGACCCCGAAACGGGAGAAGTGAGAGAAATAAGACCTGACCTTCCCAAGTCCGTAAGAAGAACCCTAAGGGCAGTGATGGACTTAGAAGGATACCTTTTTGTTGACCACGAAGGGGTAAGAAAAATCGCATTTCATTCAAAGAAAGGAATAGCAGAAGTAAAGGACAGAAGCGGAAAACTGTCCGTAGAACCCGCCAACTTCAAGGTAATTCTTGAAAAAGTTTCCCGATAAGCAAGCCCGCCCTGTGCGGGCTGTTTAGAAAAAAAGCAAAAGAGGAAGGGGATGGAAAAAGGAAAACTTAAAGAAAGAGCAAAAGAGTTAAGGGAAAAAGGATACTCTATAAGAGAAATATGCCAGATTTTAGGAAAGTCAACGTCCACTATCCACAGGTGGTTAAATGAAAAGGAAGATGAAAAAGGGAAAAGGGAACCCAAAATCCTTGAACACATCAGAAAACTTGAAGAAGCGGGACTTTACGAAAAGCTGATTGAACTTCTCCTTTACAAGGTAAAGGAAAAAGGACACGAAAGGTATTTGCCTCTTGCAAAAGTTTACCACGCACTCCAGGTGGAAATGGAAATGGCAGGAATTCATCTTGGCTACCACAGATTTAGACAAATAGTAAAAGCAATAGTGATAGGAAGGCTAGGTAAAAACTGGGATGAATTCATCTACAAGAGAAAAAGTAAAGGAACGGGAACGAAAGTTTCTTACGGGGCGGTTGTAAGGCCTTCTGAAGTTCTTGAAGTTGACCTAACAGGATACGAGTTTGAAGGAAAGAACTACTCAATGATTATCGGATTTGACGTATATACGGGATTTGTCTTTCCTCCGTTCATAGTTGAAAACAAGGAAAAAGGCAAAGGAGCAAAACACTACAACAAAGCATTCAACTCTATGGAAGTTGCCCTTTACCTTACTGAAATTTTCAAAAAAGCGGGAATTCCCAAAGCTGTGAAAACTGACAACGAAAGAATCTTGAAAAGCAAGCTGATTAAGAGCGGACTTGAAAAGTTGGGAGTAAGGCTTTCAAACACCCACCCCTACAGGGCGAATCAAAAGATAATAGAGGTGGTTATCAAAGAACTGAAAAGCTACATGAGACTCCACAGAAGGAGCGCAGAAAGCATAGAAGAACTGACCCAGCTTGCTGTTGAAAGCTACAACAGAAACTACCACAAATATAAGCACCTCAGCGAAGAGGTAATTCCTTCCGAACTTTTCAAGGGATACTCACGGAAACTTGACGAAACCTTCCTAAAAACCGCATTTGTAGAAGTTGAAGAAAGAACCTTAAGAGACAACCAAATACAGATAGACAACCTGATTTATCAAATTAACTACCCGAAAAAGAAGGAAAAGGTCGTCGTCCATAGATTTCTCCACGACCTCAAAGAGGTTGCGGTCTATTCAAAAGCGACCGGCGAATTCATAGGAGTTGCAAGACTCTTCTCACAACCGCCCAAAAACATAGAGACCACCGTTGAATTCAAGCAGGAAAAACTCCGCTCAAAGAGGATAGACAGAAGGGAGAAGAAGGTAAGGGAAGAGCTTGTGATACTTCAGCAGGAGAAAGAATCTCCGGTAACTGTTGAGGAATTTCTTGAAGAGGAAACTGAACTTGTCATTGAGGCAACGCCTGACATAAACCACGAAAAAGAGAGTCAGTCCGGTTACGGACTGACCCTTGAAGAACTTGAAGACTAAACAAAGGAGGTTAAAGATGCGGACACACGTCCAGAACGCAATAGAGAAAACCGTGAAAACACTCCTTCAATTTTACCACGAAAGGGGAGAATCGCTCCACGGCGCAATCTGGAGCGACTGGATGAGCGGAAAGACAAAAGGGGCTTTAGCGGTTGCAAGAAGGAATTCAACCGTGAAATACCTGAAATTTCCCGAACGTAGAGTAACCGACTCTCAGTTCATCTCCCAACTTGCGCTTTCACTCGGAATGGGACCGAGAAGAAGTTTCATAGAAACCCTTGACATTATCAAGGAAACTTTGAAACACAAAGGCGTAACGTTTACCGTTCTGATTGACGAATCGCAGAGACTATTTGAAAAGAAAAAATTCCTCTCAATCTTGAAAGACATTTCGGAAGAAGTTGAAGTTGACTATCCGGCCGGACTTATCTTCATTTTCCTCGGAGACAGGAACCTTGCAAGGTTCCTGACAAACGACTACCACTCAATTGTGAAGAGAATCATAGTCAGAAAATCCCTCTCACCGATAGAAAAGGAAACCGTTGAATCCCTCCTTGAAAAGCACGGATACTCAACGGAAATATCAGAACCTCTTACAAGACTCCTCAAAAGAGAAGGAGTAACCACCGGAGAACTTGACATAGCGCTCCACCTTGCAAGGAAGAAAAAGGTTAAGAAGCTGACGGAAGAGGAATTGAGAATTTTCATTGAAGCCGCAACAGGAGGAATAAGATGAGAACCTCTGAGATATTTGTTCTGATAGAGGAGCTAAAAGTTTTTCAACTGAACGAAATCGTTGACAGGCTCCTTGAAGAGTGGGACTTCTTAGGAAGAAGATACGTAAAAACAAAGGTTCAGTCTGCCGTTTACGGCTGGATTAAGTGCGGAATCATAGTAAGAGTCAACAAAGAACCTCCGGTATTTGCACTCAAAGAGTATGCTGAAAACTGGAAGGACTATTACTCCGGAATCAAAACTTGTCCCGTCTGCGGGACAGAATTCCTTTCAAGGAGAGGAAAACAGGACAGGTATTGTTCAAGAAAATGCTACGAAAAGGCAAAGACCAGAAGGAGAAAAAAGGAAACAAGAAAGAGGGTGAAAAACTACCTTCACTCTGCAGACCTCACGGCTGTAAACAAAGGAAAGGTTTGGACTCAAAGCGACGTTGAAACTTTACTAAAGTTAAAAGAAAAAGGCAAGACCTGTAGAGAAATAGCCGTAGAACTCGGCAGAACGGTTTATTCCGTCAGGTGGAAACTTCAAAGTCTAAAAGGAGGAAGTCATGCGAATTGACACGGTTTTAAAAAGAATTGAGCTTGCAATTGACCATCTTGAAAAAGGTGAAGCAGTGAAGGCATACAGAACGCTCAAAGACACAAGAGAAGGTCTGAAGGAAACCTTAGAAAAAAAGAAGAGCAAAAAAAGAGAACCGGAAGTCAGAGAACTAATTACCTGGTATGAGAATCTGTGGGATGGAACGCCGCCCGAATTCTACAAATACGGCGAACCGAGAAAAGTAATAGGAAGGCACTTTAAGGACCTCATAAGGATTTACAGAAACAACAACCTTGACGTTGAAGACCTGAAGTTTGAATATGAAGCCTTTAAAGACGCCAATCCCAAGCTTATCGGCTGGAAAAAGAGGCTTTTGAAAGACAGGGGAATAGTTCAGTTCCGCCACGTTCTTCCCCAGTGGAAAGAGGTTTCCAACACGGAACAGAAAAAATGGACAACCCCCGAAAACGAAAGGGGGCTTGATTACTATACGAAGCAACTGGACGACCAAATTGAATTTTGAGGTAAGCAATGCTTGTAGCAAAGAGCATTTCCGAACTTCAGAAAAGATTCCCCGAATCAAGGATTTTTGAACAGGAAAGTCACTACTTCGTGTTCACGAAAAGGGGAGTAATCAGATTCTTGAAGCCAAGAGGAAGAAAAGAGATAGTCCAAAGGCTCAAAGAGGGAAGGTTTCCTCAAAAATACATAACAGCAATCATGAAAGAGAAGGAGAAGACGGAAGCCCTAAAAGCCGTCCTCTCTGCAAAAAGGGGAGTGTTCCTGTCCGGAAAAGCAGGAACGGGGAAAACTTTTGCATGCATTTTGAAAATAGCACTTCTTTTGAAAAACTACAAGGTAAACCTCCCCTTATACGTTCCACTCCAAAACTTGGGAGATGTTTTTGAATACAAAAAGCTAATCTGGGAATACGACTCCTTTCTCGTTGACGATTTGAATCCAAATTTAGGAGAGTGGGAAAGAAAACTCGTGATTGAGCTGATTTACCACGCCTACAATGAAGACAAGCCTCTTTTCATAACGAGCAACGCAACATTCAAAGCCACAGCGCACTTTTTGAAAGAAGAACCCCTCGTTTCAAGGCTTCTGGAGATGTGTGAGGTCAAAACGGTTAAAGGGGAGGATTTGAGAGTCAGAAAGTAGCCCACCGTTGCCCACCCTGTCCACCCTCCGGGAGTTAACCTAAAACAAAACCATTCCCGGAGGGTAAAATGGGAAGCGAAGAAACAAAGAAGCAGAGCAACGACAGTCAGGAACAAAACCAGAGCACTCAGAACCAACCTCAAGGGCAGTCTGCATCTGACCCGGAGAAACTCCTACAGGAGAAGCTCAAGGAACTCGGCTTCAATTCACTTGACGAACTGAAAGAACTAAAAGAAAAAGCCGAAAAACTTTCCAAGGAGTCTCCGGAAGACAAGAACCTGCAAGAAGAAGTAACCAAACTTCAGAATCAGCTAAAAGAACTTGAAACTGCTTACAGAACCGAAAAGGTAAGAGCATCTCTCGTTTCCGCCGCCACATCCTTAGGAGTCATAGACCCGGACGTGGTCTTTCTCCTTGCAAAAGAAAAAGGCGAAGTTAAAGACGGAAAGGTTCTCATTGACGGAAAATCGCCGGAAGAGTTTTTGAAAGAACTGAAAGAGAAAAAACCGTATCTTTTCAGGGCTTCCGACAAGGAAGGTTCGGGAGCGGGAGTGGCAAAAGAACCGCCGAGAGAGAAAACCCCTCAAGAAAAACTCTCAAAACTACTTGAAGGTTAAGGAGGTAGGAAATGCCAGACATTTTAACCGGAACGTTAATTGAACTTGAAAAGCAGACTCAGGACGAGATACTTCAAGGAGTCATAGAGACCATAGTTTCAACAGACCAGCTCTTTAACGCCCTTCCCTTTAGAAAGATAACGGGTTCCGGTCTTAAAGTAACCTGGGAAAAAGAAGTCCCCGTTGCATCCTTCATAGGAAAAACCGACACCATCCCCCAGAGTGAAGGTCTGAAACTTGACCAGTTTGTTGAAACGGTGAAAGTAATCGCAAGGAACATAGACATTCCGAGATTTGCAACGGAAGTTGAAGGAGCGCCCGTTCTTCCGTTCATTCAGGCAGAAATCAAGGCAATGAGCAGGGCTTTCAGAAAAGCTATTTTTGAGGGAGACTCTTCTGCCGACCCGAACGTTTTTGACGGACTTCCAAAGCACGTTGAAAGAATAGAATCCAAAGGACTGCAAAGAAGCATAGACGCTGCCAAAAATCCCCTCTCCCTTTCAATGCTTGACGAACTGGTCTCCCTAATGAAAATCGGAGTTGACGCAATATTTATGCACCCGAAGGCTTACATAGCCTACAAAGAACTTTTAAGGCAGAAAAGCGGCGGAACCGATGCCGCAATGCTTCAGCTTGAAAACTTCGGAAAGCCGGTTCTGACCTTTGACGGAAAACCGGTTCTCGTCTCAGAATACGCTCCCTTTAAAACCGATTCCAACGGAAACGTCTTAACCGACATTTATGCCGTCCACTTCTCCGTTGCAGACGGAGTAACGGGACTTTACGGAGGAGAAGGAGGAGCGGGAATTCAATACAGGAAGTTAGGAGAAGTTCCAGACAAACTTGCAGTCCGCTACCGCTTTGAATGGTTCTGCGGATTTACCGTTCTATCGCCTTATGCAGTCGGAGTTATCAAGAACGTTAAGGTGAAGTGATATGGAAGTAACAGTGAATCAAAACTTTGACCTTACGAAAATCTCCCGCAGGCTTCTTGAGCTTGCGGGAGCCACTTTAAGCGTTGTGGGTGAATCCTATGCACGGCAGGTAAGAGAGGATGTAGTCAAGAAAAACCTCTTTAAGAGCAGAACAGGCAACCTTCTTCAGTCCATAACGGCGCTTCCCGAATCTCCATTTAGAGTTGTAATCTACGGCGCAGGCAGGGACT
>Ga0256833_1002288_pt1 | contig 13600 bp, 10 predicted proteins | sample 356284metaG_FD_190535 | JGI IMG/M metagenome (GOLD analysis project Ga0256833, IMG submission 190535) | Hydrothermal vent microbial communities from Mid Atlantic Ridge, Atlantic Ocean - 356-284 | ecosystem: Environmental > Aquatic > Marine > Hydrothermal vents | place: Atlantic Ocean: Mid...
TCTGTTTTTCCAAACTGAACCATGGTTATTTTACCTTTTGGTATATCAACTACTTTAACTTTTGGAATATTACCAAAATCATAGGCTATTGCTATAAACCCCATAAACATAAATAGAATTATCTTTTTGAACATCATAAATCCTTTTTTTTATAAAAATTATAACATAACATTATAGTGCATCAGCCACATTAATATATAGTCCTAAAAGCTCTAACTGTGCATCTATCTTATATATCTCTTGGTCTAACTCTCTAATTTTAACACTATTTTCAACAATTTGGGTGTCATAGTGAGTACGGTCACCTACCTTTTCTAAATCTTTAGCTGTAGTAAGCATACTCTCATAATGTTTAGCATCATCTTTAGAGAGAGCTATTTTTCTATCAATAATCTCTAAACGTTTTTGAGCTAATTTAAACTTATTGGCTATCTCTTTTCTCTTTTCATTAAGGGTTATTTGAGCATTTAAATACTCTATTTTACTATTTTGAATATCATCTACACTATTAATACTAATAGGAAGAGTTACTTTAAAACCATAATTGTAATACTCTTTTTTAATACGTGACCCAGGAGATGCAAACAGTGGATTTAAATCTTCATTGGTGTATCGTGCATTAATAGATACTTCAGGTAAATATTTAGTAAGAGTCATCTTTTTATTCTCTCTCTTCTCCTCTATTCGATAACTATCACGTTTTAACTCCAACTGCTCCTCCATATAACGCTCTTTACTTATCATACTAAAATTTGGAAGCTCTAAACTATAAGGATTTTGGTCAGATAAGAGTGAAAAATCATTTTCTAATTTTGAGATACTTAACTCAATCTCTAACTTAGAGGTTACATCTTGGTTCCGTTTCAATAGTGCTTGGTCATATAGAGTGCGATTGGTTATACCTTGTTCGTAACTCTCTTTTTGTATCTCTATATCTAAATTATCATTTTCAATAGTAAATTCCAATTTAGCTAACTTATATTTTAATTTTTTTAAATTAAAAGAGGTTGTTAATGCTTTAAAAATAAGTTGTCGTTTTTGTAACTCTAAATCTAAACCATTTGCTTTCCCCAAAGATTTAGCATACTTTATTGCAGACCAAATACCTCCCATTTTAAAGATGGGTTGGTCAACTGATACGATAAACTGTTGAGTATTAATGGTATCACCAAATTGAGTTGAGTAGTTTTTAGAGTATTGCAACACTACAGGGTTTATCCATGACTTTTCAAGCTGATGACTCTGAACACTATTTTGCTCATTTTGATACTTAAGCAATGTTTGCCTATCCTCCGATAGAATATCACTTAACTCATTATCTGCTTTTACTAGAGAAAGAAGAGTACTAAAGAGTAGAAACAGCTTCTTCAAAACGCTTAAATCCTTCATCTATTTCATCTACTGTAATGGTTAATGCAGGTAAGAAACGTACTGTATTACGTCCAGCAGGAAGAGTAATTAACTTATTTTTCATACATTTACTTAAAACAGCTTTCATTGTATCGTTATCTTTAGCACGAAGTCCTCGCATGAGTCCTAAGCCAACTTCCTCTGTAAATAGATTTGGATACTTATTAGCCATCTCTTTTAGTTTAATGGTAAAGTATGCCAAAGTTTCAGTAAGTTTACCACTACTCTCCATTTCACTTAGAACTTCTAAAACAGCTAACCCTGCTCTTGTGCTAAGATAGTTTCCACCAAAGGTTGAACCGTGGTCTCCAGCACTTAAAATATCTTTATGTTTTGTCATCACAGCACCAATAGGGACACCACCACCAAGACCTTTTGCCATGGTAATAATATCTGGACTTATCTCATACATATTTGAAGCCAACATCTTACCTGTGCGATAAATTCCTGTCTGAACCTCATCAACAATTAGTAAAACATCTCTCTCTTTGAGATATTTTTCAAGTTTTTGAATTGCCTCTTTCTCAAAAGGTTGCACTCCACCCTCACCTTGAACAAGCTCAATCATCACTGCTACTGTCTCATCATCTATACTATTATAAACCTCCTCTAAACCATCAACATAGAGAAAACCATCTGGATAAGGTGAAAAGTTAGGGGAATGAAAACTCTCTTGTCCTGTTGCTTTTACTGTGGTAATGGTGCGTCCATGGAAAGAGTGTTCTAAAGTAATAACCTTATATCGTTTTTTATCAAATTTAGTCTCTCCATATTTTCGAGCTATCTTAATAGCTCCCTCATTTGCCTCTGCACCTGAATTGGCAAAAAATATTGCTCCATCATAATTGGCTAAAGTACAGATTTTCTCTGCTAACTTTGCTTGTGGCTCTATCACTTGCAAGTTTGAGATATGAATAATCTTCTCTACCTGCTCCTGAAGTGCTTTTACCAATGTAGGATTATTATGCCCTACTGAATTTACAGCAATTCCTGATGCAAAGTCGATATATTCATCGCCATTATCTGCAAAAAGAGTTGAACCATCTCCCTTAATGAAGTTGGTATAGTTTCGATTGTATGTCTTTAGTACATACTTTTTATCAAGTTCTTCTAATGTCATTTTTTATTTTTTCCTATAATTATCTATATACTTTTATGTGTCTCATCAGTTAAATGGTCAAATTTGAGTTTTGCTCCACCCAAAATATGAAAATGTAAATGGTGAACCTCTTGCCCTCCATCATCTCCATTGTTGGTAATGAGCCTATATCCACTCTTATCTATGCCTGTAAGTGTCGCCACCTCTTGAATAAAGAGTGTCATATTTGCCATAGTTTCACCACTCACCTCTTGAAAACAATCTACATGCTCTTTTGGAATAACTAAAATATGGATAGGAGCTTTAGGATACAAATCATGAAAAGCTATAAACTCATCATTCTCTAAAATCTTATTACTTGGTATCTCACCTGCTACAAGTTTACAAAAAATACACATCTTTTTATCCTTTAATTTTTAAAAATTATAACACAAACAATCCCATTATTTAGTATAGTTTAGATAAAATTCCACAATTACAAATGAAACTCTACAAGGCTTATTAAAAAAATGTTAGAAGAGAAAATTAAAAAATCAGAGTCACTTGAGGAGCTTGAAAAAGTACGTATTGAACTTTTTGGTAAGAAAGGTGCATTAGCATCAGAGTTTGCAAAACTTAAAGATGTACCTGGTCCAGAGAAAAAAGCCTTTGCAGAAGGGCTAAATAGAAACAAAGCAAATTTACAAAAAATTTTTGATGAGTATTATGAAAAACTTAAAAAAGAGGAGATTGATAAACTTCTACAAGCAGAAGCGATTGATGTCTCACTCTATGGAGATTTAGATACAAAAGGTGCTTTACACCCTGTCATGGAGACAATGGATAAGATTATAGACTACTTTGTATCACTAAACTTTGCCATTGAAGATGGTCCAAAAATTGAAGATGATTTTCATAATTTTGAAGCACTTAATCTACCTAAAAATCACCCTGCTCGTGAGATGCAAGATACATTTTTTTGTAAAGATGGTGCTGTTCTTAGAACACACACTTCACCTGTACAGATACGAACAATGTTACAACAAAAACCACCTATTCGTATGATTGCCCCAGGTGCTGTTTTTAGAAAAGATTATGATATTACCCATACTCCTATGTTTCATCAAGTTGAAGGGTTAGTTGTTGGTGGAAAAGGTGAAGTTAATTTTGCAAATTTAAAATCTATTATGTCTGATTTCCTACACTATATGTTTGGAGATGTTGAGGTACGATTTAGACCTAGCTTCTTCCCTTTTACTGAACCATCTGCTGAAGTTGATATATCATGTATCTTCTGTGAAGGTGATGGGTGTCGTGTCTGTTCACATACAGGTTGGTTAGAGGTTCTTGGTTGTGGTATTGTTGATTCAAATGTTTTTGATGCAGTAGAATATAAAGATGTTAGTGGTTACGCTTTTGGCTTAGGGGTAGAGAGATTTGCAATGCTATTGCATAAAATTCCTGACCTAAGAATGCTCTTTGAGGGAGATACACGTTTATTGGAGCAATTTAGATGATATTAACAAGAACATGGTTAAATAACTTTCTTGATATAAGTAAAGTTAGTGATGAGAAGCTATATGAGACACTAAACTCTATTGGTTTAGAGGTTGACTCTATAAAAAAATATGAGATTCCCCAAAAAGTTGTAGTAGGGAAGATACTCTCTTGTGAAAAACACCCTGATGCAGATAAGCTAAATGTTTGTCAAATTGATATTGGTTCAGGGGTAAGACAGATTGTTTGTGGAGCTTCAAATGTTGTTGATGCAGAGTATGTAGCTGTTGCAACTGTTGGGGCTAAACTTGGAGAAGATTTTGAGATAAAACATGCCAAACTTCGTGGTGTTGACAGTGAGGGTATGGTCTGTTCTGCTTCTGAATTGGGACTTCCAAATATTGGTAATGGTATTATGATTCTTGATGATAGTATTGGTGAACTTGTTATTGGTAAAGAGCTTAATGAGTATGAAAAAGTTGCTGATACAGTCATTGAGATAGAGCTTACTGCCAACCGTGGGGACTGTTTAAGTGTTCATGGTGTAGCAAGAGATCTCTCTGCTGCTCTTAACACTCCTATGAATAAGTTTGACTATGAGGGGCAAAATATAGGAAAAATAGGAATTGCTCGTATTGCTAAACTTGTCAAAAAAGGGAATATTAATGCTTCACTACGGTATGTAATGGTAAATATGGAAGATTTGCATACATCACTACTCTTCTCTTTACGACTAGCATTTATTGAAGAGCCTCAAGATAGTAGTCTCTCTGCCCTTTTAAAGTATATTACCCACTCTACAGGCGTTATTTTACGTGCCTATGAGATGAGTGAGCTTAACTTAGAAGAGGAGAAACTTGTTATTGATGTCTATAGTGATGAAGAAGTTATCAATATTTCAATGAACCAAAAAGCTGTCTCTCAATTGGGTATTAACCAAAATGAAGAGTCTATGGCAAATGACAACTCAAAAGTTGTTCTTTTTGAAACATCTTATATGCATCCAAATCTATTGGTTGATGTTGTAGCAGAGAAAAAACTAAAAACAGATGAACTCTACTACAACACCTCAAGAGGTTCTGAACCAAACTTATGTTTTGGTATTAACTATCTTACCTATCTTTTAGAAAAATATACTGCATGTAAACTTTATGATGGAACCATTTCCCTAGCAGAAGATGTTGAACCTGACATTATCACCGTAACTAGTGAAGAGGTCTCTTCACTAATTGGGAATGAAGTATCTAAAGCTGAAATCATGAATATCTTATCTGCATTAGGCTTCAGCGTACAGAGTTCTGTTGAAGATAAATTTGGAGTAACCGTTCCAAACTTTAGACATGATATAGAGAATATTCAAGATGTAACCGAAGAGGTTGTACGAATTATTGGAATCAATAATATTGAGGCTAAGCCACTGTGCTACAGTGAAAAAGTACGAATAAACAACTCAACCCAAAGATACTTAGCAAAAAAAGCGTTAAGAGAGAGAGCTATAGCTAATGGATTTGACGAAAGTGTCTCCTATGCATTTACCGATAAATCTTTACTAGAGAAGTACAACTTTCCTGTAGTTAAGAGTGAGTTAGATATCATCAACCCTATTACTGCTGACTTCAATACATTAAGAACTACTGTTTTACTTAACTTACTACAAGCATCTCAACGTAATGTTAACTACTCGAAAAAATCTATAGCACTCTTTGAAATTGGTACAATTTTTAATGCCAACAGAGAAGAGCATGAAGTATTGAGTCTCATTTTCACAGGACAAAAAGAGTCTGAAAATGTCTCCAATGCGGGGAAACCAGCACCAATAGAGTTTGAGACATTTGTTAAAAAGCTATCTGCTATTATTGGAAACTATAAACTTCGTACCTCAATTGAGAATAATGGTCTAATGCACCCTTATCAATCAGCTGATATTATTATTGACAATCATATTTGTGGTTTCCTTACAAAAGTTCACCCTACTGTTTGTGAATCATTTGACCTAAAAGAGACATTTGTTGCAGAGATAAATTTTGATGCTCTTATTCCCAAACATATCAATGCTGATGCTATTTCAAACTTTCAAGGAGTCTATAAAGATTTAAGTTTAGTAATAGATAAAAACTTACCATTTGACCAAATTGCTCTTGCTATTAACTCATTGAAGTTAGATTTATTAAAGAGATTTTATGCTGTAGATATATATCATGATGAAGAGTTAGGAGAGCAAAAAAGTTTAACTCTACGTCTATTTATACAATCTATGAACGACACACTAAAAGAAGAGGAGATTGAGACAACAGTTAATGCTATTTTAGAGAAATTAAAAACTGAGTATGGTGCAACGCTTAGATGAGAAATGTAACCATTTCAAAATATAAAAATAGCTTCAAGCTTGAGTGTTCTGATATCGCTTCAGATAAGTCTATCTCTCATAGATGTGCTATGTTTTCACTTTTAAGTGATAGACCATCTAAAATTAAAAACTTTCTTTTAGGAGAAGATACTTTAGCCTCTCTATCTATTGCCCAACAACTTGGTGCTAAAGTAGTAAAAAAAGAGGGAGAAGTAGAGATTACTCCTCCCTCAAAACTAACTGAACCATCAAATATTTTAGATTGTGGAAATGCAGGTACGGGTATGCGTCTCTATGCTGGATTACTCTCAGGTATAGACGGCTCCTTCATCTTAACAGGTGACAAATATCTACGTTCACGTCCAATGAGTAGAGTTACAACTCCTCTACGTGCTATTGGTGCAAAAATAGATGGGCGAGAAGATGGGAACTTAGCTCCTTTAGCCATACGAGGTGGGAGACTTGAATCGTTTAGATACCACTCCAATATTGACTCTGCACAGATTAAATCAGCACTTATTTTAGCTGCACTACAAGCCGATAAACCATCTTACTATAGAGAAGAGTTGCTCTCTCGTGACCATACAGAGCGTATGCTTCGAGGAATGGGAGCAGTAGTTGAGATGCAAGAGGATGGTTGGATAAGAGTTGAGCCTCTTGTTAAACCTCTAAAACCTTTAGAGATTACCGTACCTGCTGACCCCTCTAGTGGTTTTTTCTTTGCTGTTGCAGCTGCTATTGTTCCAAATTCAACAACCATTATTAAAAATATAACACTCAACCCTACGAGAATTGAAGCTTATAAAATACTAGAGAAGATGGGTGCATCTATCACCTACACTCAAAAAGAGAATATCTATGAGCCTATTGGTGATATTGAAATCTCTTATAGTGGCAAATTAAATGCTATAACTGTTGAAAATAATATAGCATGGCTAATAGATGAGCTTCCTGCCCTATCTATTGCAATGGCAGTTGCTAATGGTAAAAGTATTGTTAGAAATGCAAAAGAGCTACGTGTTAAAGAGAGTGACAGAATCTCAACTGTAATAGAGGCATTAAAAAGTTGTGGTATTGAGACTATTGAATATGAAGATGGATATGAGATTATTGGTGGTGAGCTACAAAAAGCAGTAGTAAACTCCTATGGAGACCACCGTATTGCTATGAGTTTTGCTATTGCTGGACTCCTTTGTGGTATGAGACTTGAAGATACAGAGTGTATTGAGACCTCTTTTCCTAACTTTTTTGATATACTTAGCCAAATTACACAATTAGGATAAAAATATGAAAATAGAACTAGCCTCTAGTTATGGGTTTTGCTATGGTGTGAAACGTGCCATAGAGATTGCTGAGAAACACGAAAACAGTTTTACTTATGGACCACTTATTCATAATAAAGATGAGATAAATCGCCTAAAAGATAGCTTTAATATTGGATTAGTTGAAAAAATTGAAGAGATTAAAAATGACAATACTGTTGTTATTAGAACCCACGGTATTCCAAAAGATGAACTAGCAGTACTAAAAAAGCAGAAAAACAGAATTATTAATGCCACTTGTCCCTATGTTACAACTCCTCAAAATATTGTTGAAAAGATGAGTAACGAGGAGTACTCCATTGTAATTTTTGGAGATAAAAATCACCCTGAAATAAAAGGGGTGGTATCTTACGCAAAAAAACAGAATGATGTCTTTATCGTTTTAGATAAAGAGGAGCTAAAAGAGCTTCCACTTAAAAGTAAAGTCGCATTAGTTTCACAAACAACTAAAAAACCTGAAGATTTTCTAAAAATAGTAAATGCTCTTATTTTAACGCAAAAAGAGGTAAGAGTATTTAATACCATCTGTAATGCAACCTTTGAGAACCAAGATGCAGCAGCAGAACTAGCTAAAAAAGCCGATATTATGATTATTATTGGAGGAAAACACTCTTCAAATACTAAAATGTTACACAGTATCTCTCAAAAAGATTGTCCAGATAGTTATCTTATAGAAAATGAGAGTGAACTAAAAAAGGAGTGGTTTGAGAATAAGAGACTTTGTGGAATATCTGCTGGTGCTTCAACACCCGATTGGATTGTACAAAATGTTATTAATAGTATTCAAGAGATAGAGAGATAACCTTAAAGACATTTTTAAGTTTAAACATTAAAAATGTCAACTTTTAACTTCCACCCTTCATTATTAACCCATAATTTATCATATTCATGCTTAATTAAATAAAAAAGAGTATAATAGCACAAAATTAGGCACAAGCAAGGATTAGTAAGCATGAAATTCGAAGATATCGAAATAGAAGACGTAGATTTTGGAGCGATGCTCGAGGAGTCGTTTAAGAAAGCAGATACAAAAAATGATTTAGTAGATGGTGTTATTGTTAAGATAGTTGAAGAAGATAATCAAGTAATTGTTGATGTTGGTCGTAAAAATGAAGCATTTATGTCATTAGATCAAATTAGAGATGAAGATGGTGAGATTTTTTTCAAAGAGGGTGAAACAATTCAAGTTGTAATTACTGGTTCAAGAGGTGAAAGACCAAGTGTCTCTTATGAATTAGCTGAAAAAAGAGCTGCACTAGCTGAGTTTATTGAAGAGTATGATGATGAGCAAGAGTATGTAGTTGAAGGTACAATTACGAAAAAGAATAAAGGTGGATTTGTTGTTGATGTTTCTGGTTTAGAATTTTTTATGCCAAGAACACTTTCGTACATCTCTTATAAAGTTGACCCAATTGGTAAAAACATCAAAGCACTTATTGTTAAAGTAGATAAAGAGAAAGGTAGCGTTGTTGTTTCAAGAAAAGAGCTTATTGAGCGTGAAAAAGCTGAAACACAAGAGATTGTTAACAAACTACTAGAGAATAAAGCTGTTGTTGTTGGTGTTGTTAAAAAGATTACATCTTATGGTATGTTTGTAGATGTAGGGGGTATGGATGGTCTTGTTCACTACTCACAAATCTCTCACAAGGGTCCAGTTAACCCTTCTAAATACTACAAAGAGGGTGATGAAGTTAATGTTATTGCTATCGACTATGATAAAAAGAAAAGACACTTATCTCTATCTATTAAAGAGGCGAACCTTGATCCTTGGAAAGATATTGACAACACATTAAGAGCTGGAGATACTGTTTCTGTAACTGTTTCTAATATTGAACCTTATGGTGCCTTTGTTGATTTAGGTGAAGATTTAGAAGCATTTTTACATGTATCTGAAATCTCTTGGGAGAAAAATGTTAAACATCCAAAAGACCATATTGAGATTGGTCAAGTAATTGATGTTGAGATTATTGAGATTGATAAACAACAAAGAAGACTTAGAGTTTCAAGAAAAACATTACTTCCAAAACCAATTGATAAATTTGCTTCTGCAAATAGAGTTGGGGATATTATTACAGGAACAGTATCATCTGTTACTGATTTTGGAGCATTTATTAAAATTGGTGCTGTTGAGGGACTACTTCACAACCAAGAGATATCTTGGGAAAAAGGTCAATCTGCAAAAGATATTTATAAAGCTGGAGATGAAGTTGAAGTAAAAATCATCAAAATTGACAGAGAGAATGGGAAAGTATCTCTAAGTAAAAAAGCGATGGAAGAGTCTCCTGTAGCTACATTTGCAAAAACACATAAAAATGGTGATATTGTAGAGGGTACAGTAAAAGATAAAAAAGATTTTGGTATTTTTATCTCTATTGAAAATGGTGTTGATGCACTTATTAGACTTGATGACCTCGCTCCACTTAAAGAAGATGAGATTGAAAAAGGTCAAGTTATTAGAGGTGTAATCTCTTTCATTGATGCTAAAAATGATAGAATTAGGGTTTCAGTAAGAAGACTTGAACGTCAAGAAGAGCGTGAAGCGTTAGATAGACTTAATGCTGAACAAGATGATAGCATGACTCTTGGTGATGCTTTTGGCGATTTTAAAAGAAAGTAGGAACTGACAATAATGTCTAAAATTACTGTAGTAGTTTGTGACCATATCCACCAAAAAGGGTTGGATATTCTCGCAAACGATACCGATATAAACCTAATTAATGCTGCTGATGAGCCTAAAGATAAGCTCATCACAGAGATTATTCCTCTTGCTGATGTTGCTATTACCCGTTCATCTACAGATGTTGACCAACTATTTTTAGACAATGCTCATAAGATAAAATCTGTTGTTCGTGCTGGTGTTGGTGTTGACAATGTTGATATTGATGGTTGTAGTAAAAGAGGTATTGTAGTTATGAATGTACCTACTGCCAATACCATTGCTGCTGTTGAACTTACCATGACACATATGCTCTCTTGTGTTCGACAGTTTCCTTATGCTCATAACAACTTAAAAGTTGATAGAATTTGGAGAAGACAAGATTGGTATGGTACAGAACTTAAAGATAAAAAACTTGGAATTATTGGTTTTGGAAATATAGGTTCTCGTGTAGGAAAACGTGCTAAAGCCTTTGAGATGGATGTTATTGCCTATGACCCATACATTGACCCAAGAAAAGCCTCTGACCTTGATATTGCTTATACTACTAATTTTGATGATATTTTAGCTTGTGATATTATTACTATTCACACCCCTAAAAACAAAGAGACATTAGGAATGATTGACAAAGCAGAAATTGCAAAGATGAAAGATGGTGTGGTACTAATTAACTGTGCTAGAGGAGGTCTTTTTAACGAAGATGCTCTTTTAGAGGGTCTAACATCTGGTAAAATTCATATGGCAGGGATTGATGTTTTTAACAAAGAACCAGCAACCTCACACCCACTACTTGACCTAAACAATGTGACAGTAACTCCTCACCTTGGTGCAAATACCAAAGAGTCTCAGCAAAACATTGCTATTCAAGCTGCAGAGAATGCTATTCAAGCTGCAAAAGGTATTGCTTACCCTAACGCCTTAAACTTACCAATTAAAGAGAGTGAACTTCCTGACTTTTTACGTCCTTATCTTGAACTTATTCAAAAAATGGGTAATCTTTCTGCACAAGCAACACGTACAGAGATAAAAGCTATTAAAATTATTACAGAGGGTAAAGTATCTGAATATATCGACTCTTTAAGCACCTTTGCAACAGTAGGCATTTTAAGTGAATCTCTTGGTGAGAATATAAACTATGTCAATGCAGAGTTTGTTGCTAAAGAGAGAGAGATTAATATAAATAGACAGAAGCGTAGTAATAACTCTGGATTTACAAATAGAGTTATACTTAAAATAACTACAAGCAATGGAAACTTCACTATAGCTGGTACTGTTTTTGGAGAGAATACTCAACGAATTATTGAAATTGATGAGTATGAACTTGACTTAGAGCCAAAAGGGAACTTAATTCTTTTTAGAAATACCGATGTTCCAGGTGTAATTGGTGATGTAGGGAAAATTGTTGCTTCACATAAATTAAATATTTCTGACTTTAGATTAGGAAGAGATAAAAACTCCAGAGCTTTAGCTGTGGTAAAAGTGGATGGAGAGATTACAAAAGCTGTGCTTTCAGAACTATCTAAACTAGAAGCTTGTATTAGCGTGAGTCACGTTAGTATCTAACTTCTAATGTTTCTCTATGGTTATTAAATTGTCATAGAGAATATTCTTCCTTCTGGTTGACATTGTGCTAATCGTAAATCAAATGCCATACAAACATTTCGTACAAACATTCTACTCTCCTCTTTAACTACCAATTTATCTTCATAAATCTCTATAAGATTGTCACTTTTCATCTCCTCTAAGCGTTCAATAATCTCATCTATATTTTCCAATTTCATCTCCTCGGTAGCCCATGAGGTTTCAAGATTACACATAAGATTTAAAATATGTTGACGAACAACCAAATCTTCATCAGTTAAAATATGTCCTCTAAAAATAGGTAATTTACCCTCATTGACACGTCTAACATAATCTTCTACCCGTTTCTCATTTTGAGCAAAAGCGTACCATGAATCAGAGATAGAGGACATACCTAGACCTATCATTAGTTTAGTTTTTCCTGCTGTATAGCCCATAAAGTTTCGATGTAATCGTTTCTCTACCATTGCTTTATACATCTTATCGGTTGGTAAAGCAAAATGATCCATTCCTATCTCTTCATAACCTGCTTCAAAAAAAAGTTTTTTTCCTAACTCATACAACTCTCGTTTATACTCATCTTTAGGTAGGTCATTCTCATCAAAACCTCTCTGCCCTACCCCTTTTATCCATGGTACATGAGCATAACTATAGTAAGCAATTCTATCTGGTTTAAACTCAACTGTTCTCTTAATCGTATTAATAATACTCTCTTTAGTTTGATGAGGCAGACCAAAAATAATATCGTGTGAAATAGATTCATAGCCAATCTCTCTTGCCCATCTATTTACCCTTGCTACACTCTCTAGGGGCTGTATCCGATGAATTGCTTTTTGAACTTTTAGGTCATAATCTTGAATTCCAAAACTAGTTCGCTTAAATCCTAAATCAAATAGTGACTGAATCTGCTCTTTTGTTGTCTCATTAGGGTGTGCTTCATAAGAGAAATCATACGTTTTATAGCGAATTGCATCGCTAAAAATACCATCAATAAGCCGTTTTAAATTTTTAGAAGAGAAAAACGTTGGAGTTCCCCCACCTAAATGAATTTCACGAATTAAAGGAGTCTTACCCAAAAGTTTTACATAAAGCTTCCACTCTTTTAAAAGTGTATCAATATACTCATCTTCAACCGTATGGTTCTTAGTTATATGTTTATGACAAGCACAAAACGTACATAAGTTTTCACAATAGGGCATATGAATGTAGAGTGAAATTCCCTCGTTATCATTACTCTCATTAAATGCTTGTTTTACTGTTCTAATCCAATCAATAGATGACAACTCTCCCTTATCCCAAAAAGGGACAGTTGGATAGGAGGTATATCTTGGGCCGGGAACATTATATTTTTGAATTAATGCTGAATTACTAAGATGTTGCATTATCTTCCTTATAGTAGAATTAAGGAAATTATAGCAAAAGGATATATAGAAAAGAGGATATATCTCTAAAATAAGATATTTTTATATATAAAAAAGTTACAATCTAAAATCACTTTCCACAAAAGAAGTTATGATTTTAAGTAACTTTAATATCTTTTGCTTATTATTTACATAAGGTATTATTATATTAAAAGGGTCTAAAATGATTTTAAAAAAATCTTTTATTTTTCTATCGTTAGCACTTATCTTTAGCAAAGTAAACGCTGAAGAGCTAAATAATTTAGCTTTAGAAGATGCATTAACTATTATGAAAAACAACAATTTAGA